>OBLU010000779.1_pt1 | contig 29848 bp, 30 predicted proteins | sample 1518681 | NCBI WGS metagenome assembly OBLU01 (sample SAMEA3539304, study PRJEB22396) | soil metagenome | biome: tundra; feature: field; material: soil | place: USA | collected 2010-05 | depth 0.15 m
AACTGTTTGACTTCAACGTCTACGCGCTTTGCGGAGATGGATGCATGATGGAGGGGATTTCCGGCGAGGCCGCATCGCTCGCCGGACATTTGCGGCTCGCAAATCTCTGCTGGATTTACGACAACAATCACATCACCATCGAAGGCAATACCTCTCTGGCCTTCTCGGAGGATGTGGCCACCCGATTCATCGGCTACGGGTGGAACGTAACTCGGGTGGGCGATGCGAACGACCTGGAAATGCTTGCGCGAGCCTTCCGAACGTTTCAAAGCACGAACGACCGGCCAACCTTGATCATCGTCGACAGCCATATAGGCTACGGCGCGCCTCACAAGCAGGATACCAGCGGCGCGCACGGCGAGCCGTTGGGAGACGAGGAAATTCGTCTGGCCAAAAGGAATTACGGCTCGCCCGAAGACAAGACATTCTACGTGCCGGATGGCGTCTACGATCACTTCCGTCAGGGGATTGGTAAGCGAGGCAAGGACTTGCGCGATGCCTGGTTTACGCGAATCGCTGAGTACCGCAAGCATTGTCCAGAGCTTGCCGAAGAGCTGTTTCGCATGCAGCACCGCCAGCTTCCGGAAGGCTGGGACCGGGAATTGCCCGATTTCCTCGCAGATCCGAAAGGCCTGGCGACACGGGACTCCTCGGCAAAGGTCCTGAACGCCGTGGCTAAAAACATTCCGTGGCTGATCGGCGGCTCCGCCGATTTGGCGCCGTCAACGAAGACCCGGCTTACCTTCGAAGGCGCCGGCGACTTCTCGGCCGGGAATTACGCTGGGCGCAATTTCCATTTCGGAATCCGGGAGCACGCCATGGGCGCGATCCTGAACGGAATGAGTTTGGTGAAAGTACGTCCGTTCGGCTCCGGATTCTTCATCTTCGTCGACTATATGCGGGGATCTCTTCGCCTGAGCGCTTTAATGGAGATCCCGGTGATCTACGTGTTCACGCACGACTCACTTGGCGTCGGGGAGGATGGCCCGACTCATCAGCCGATCGAACAGCTCGCGCATATGCGCGCTATGCCGGGACTGATCACGATTCGGCCGTGCGACGCCAATGAGGTCCGCGAAGCATGGAAGGTGATCCTTCAATTGCACCATGAGCCGGCCGTCCTGGTCCTGACGCGGCAATCGGTTCCCACGATCGACCGCTCTCGATACGCCGCCGCCTCCGGCTTGGCGCGGGGCGCCTATATTCTGGCGGACGCTCCCAACGCCGACCCGGAAGTGATTCTCATCGGAACCGGCAGCGAAGTCTCGCTTTGTCTCGATGCTTACGAACAACTGTCCCATGAGGGCGTGCGCGCGCGTGTCGTCAGCATGCCGTCATGGGAACTGTTCGACGATCAGGATCGCGATTACCGGGACTTCATTCTGCCTCCGCGCGTGAAATCCCGAGTCTCTGTCGAGGAGGCTTCGGACTTCGGGTGGACCAAATACACGGGAACAGAGGGCGAGAACATTGGAATAGAAACCTTCGGAGCGTCAGCGCCCATCAAACAACTGTTGAGGAAATTCGGTTTTACCGCGGATCACATCGTAGCCGCTGCGAAGAGTCAGATTGCCCAGGATAGATCTCGGAACTGAGGGGTGTCATATGAGAGTAGGTATCGGCGCCGATCACGGCGGTTTTGTTATGAAAGAGCAACTCGCCAGAAAGCTGGCGGAGCAAGGACATGAGGTGGTCGATTTCGGGAACATGGTTCACGATCCCAATGACGACTATCCCGACTTCGCAATCCCGCTCGCGCGGGCGGTTGCGAGGGGAAATGTGGAGCGGGGTATCGTAATTTGTGGCAGCGGCGTGGGTGCCTCGGTAGCTGCCAATAAGTTGAGTGGCGCACGTGCGGCGCTCTGCCATGACGACTATTCGGCGCGTCAGGGGGTGGAGGACGATGACATGAATATCCTCTGCCTTGGCGGACGAACCACGGGGATCGAAGTTGCCTGCGATTGCGTTAGGAATTTCCTGAGTGCTAAATTCAGCGGGGCGCCGCGCCACCGGCGCCGGCTGGCGAAAGTGAAACAGCTCGAATACAGCGCAGTCGGGAATTGAGCGGCAGTTCATCAATCCGTCCAGCCAAGGAGAACGAGAAATGAAGCTATTGGAGTCTCTTAAGACATACACCACGGTCGTTACGGACACGGGCGATATCGAGGCGATCGCCCGGCACCGTCCTCAAGACGCTACCACCAACCCTTCGCTTCTTTACCACGCAGCGCAGATGCCGGCTTATCGCCATCTGGTGGACGAAGCTGCCGGCCTGGCATCCGAGCGCGGCGGCACTCACGAGGAAATGGCCGAGGAGTTTATCGATCGCCTCTTCGTGCTGTTCGGATGCGAGATTCTGAAGGTGGTTCCTGGGCGCGTATCCACCGAAGTAGCCGCGAGCCTGAGCTTCGATACCGAAGGCACCATCGCCAAGGCACATAAACTCATTTCGCTTTATGAGGCGAAATCCGTATGCCGTGAGCGCATCCTGATCAAGATCGCCAGCACTTGGGAGGGCATCCGCGCCGCCGAGCGGCTCGAAAGAGAAGGCATTCACTGCAATCTGACTCTGCTCTTCAGCTTCGCCCAAGCCGTCGCGTGCGCTGAAGCGGGAGTGACTTTGATTTCACCCTTCGTCGGCCGTATTTACGACTGGTACAGAAAGGAGAACGGCGGAACGGAAATTCGACCCGACCAGGATCCCGGCGTCACATCCGTAACCCGCATTTACAACTACTACAAGAAGTTCGGCTACAAGACTCAGGTAATGGGCGCGAGCTTCCGCAACGTGAACCAGATTGTCCGCCTGGCTGGCTCGGACCTGCTGACCATCAGCCCGGACCTCCTCGACCAGTTGGAGCAGAGCGAGGGAAAGGTGGAACGGCAGCTCGATCCAGAAAAGGCGAAGACATCCATGCGCGATCGTCTCCACTTGGATGAGAAGACCTTCCGTTGGATGCACAATGAAGACGCCATGGCGACCGAGAAGCTGGCGGAGGGTATCCGCAAATTCAACGCTGACGCCCGCCGTCTCCAGGAGTACGCGGTTTCTCAGCTTGCCACAAAGGTCGCGTAAGTCGTGACTACTAACACAAAGATCGTGGCCACGCTCGGCCCGGCCTCCGACTCTCTGCTCGGGCAACTGCTCGCCGCCGGCGTGGACGTCTTCCGCCTGAACGCCTCCCACGGCACGCGCGAGGAGCACCAGACGCGCATCGACGCCGTCCACGCGCTGGCCCGGAAAACCGGCACACTTCCCGCCATTCTGCTGGATCTCCAGGGTCCGAAAATCCGTCTGGGGAAGTTCGAAGCGTGCGGCTGTGAGCTCCAGACCGGCGCCGAATTCATCATCACGGCGGATCCCGTCACTGGCAACTGCCAGCGCGCCTCCACCAGCTATGCGAGATTCGCCAGGGACGTGAAACCCGGCGATCGCGTGCTGCTCGCCGATGGCGCGGTGGAGTTGCGTGTGCTTGCGACCGACGGCGTCTCCGCCCGCATGTGCGTGGTGTCCGGCGGCCATATTTCCGATCATCAGGGCATCAATCTTCCCGGCGCCAACCTCAGCATTCCATGTATCACCGAAAAGGACCTTGCCGATTTGCAGTTCGGCATCGCCGCCGGCATCGACATGGTAGCGCTCTCTTTCGTCCGCACCCCCGGCGATGTGCGGCTGCTGCGCACCGAACTGAAAGGCACGAACATTCCCATCGTGGCCAAAATCGAAAAGCCGCTGGCCTGGGACAACATCGAGCCGATCCTGGACGAAGCCGACGGCGTCATGGTGGCGCGTGGCGACCTGGGCGTGGAGATGGCGCTCGAGAAAGTGCCGCACATCCAGAAATCCATCATCCGCCGTGCGAGACGCAAGCGCCGCTTCGTCATCACCGCTACCCAGATGCTGGAATCCATGGTGGAGCATCCCACGCCGACGCGCGCCGAAGTTAGCGACGTGGCGAACGCCATCTACGACGGCACCGATGCGGTGATGCTCTCGGCGGAGACATCCGTGGGCAAGTACCCGGTGGAAGCGGTGCGGCTCATGGCGCGCATCGCCGCCGAAACCGAGTCCTCCATCAGCAAGCGCGGTTATCAGGAGCCGCCAACGGGCCCCAATCCGGGCAATGCGGAGATACTGGCCGACGCGGCGTACCGCGCCGCGCGCGAAGCCAGAGTAGCGGCCATCGTAGTCTTTACGGCCAGCGGCTCGAGCGCCCGCCTGATTTCGCGCTACCGCCCCCCGGTTCCGATATACGCCATCACGCCGAATGAACCGGCGGCCCGGCAGTTGGCGGTGAATTACGGCATCACCCCGATCCTGGCGCCCGACGTCAGTTCCACGGATGAAATGCTCCACCAGATGGACGTTCTCCTGGTGGAGCACGGCGCGTTGAAGCCCGGCGAGCCCGTAGTCTTCGTGGCAGGTCAACCTCCCGGTCGGGCGGGGACGACGAACCTGATGAAGCTGCACCGCGTCGGCGAGTGACGAAAGTTGCCGCTACGCCAAATGCGGCTCCACTGCCTTAGCCAGCCGCTACAACCTCGGCACCGGTGAGACGCTTGGAGCTGGCAGTCAAATCCCGTAACCAAGCAAACGGCTCATCCATGGGCATTTCGTCAGTAAATCGCCAGCACCAATTTCCTCCCCCACGGCCAGGAGTGTTCATGCGAGCTTCCCGTCCCAGGTTCAATAGATCCTGTAACGGCGCGATCGCCAGTGCCGCTCGCGATGACCATGCCAAACCCATGAGTGCCGGACCGGGCTCGGCACTTCGGCCATTGTTCTGATTGACATACTTACTCCGCACGATCTCTCGCTGATGGTCGGTAAGCTCCTCGAACCACTCGCGGCTCGTAGAGTTATCGTGCGTGCCTGAGTAGACTACGGTGTTATTGACGAAATTCTGTGGAAGGTGCGGATTGTCTTCCTTCCCATCGAAGGCGAACTGCAGAACTCGGGTGCCTGGCATTTGGAGCCGGTCGCGAAGACTTTCCACATCCGGAGTGATCAGACCGAGATCTTCCGCGATGAACGGCAGTCCACCTAAATCGGCTTCGACTCTGTGGAAGAACTCGGCCCCCGGACCGGGCTGCCATGACCCTGTCTGGGCGGTGGGGGCCCCAGACGGGATGTGCCAAGCTGCCGCGAAGCCGCGGAAGTGATCGAGACGAATCAGGTCCACGTGCGACAGAAGTGCGCGAAACCGGTCGATCCACCATCGGTACCCGGTCTCGCGGATCGCCTCCCAGTCGTAAACGGGGTTGCCCCACAACTGGCCCTGCGCGCTGAAGTAATCAGGAGGCACCCCCGCCACGAACTCCGGCCGGCGGTGTTCATCCAGAAGGAAAAACTCAGGGTTGGCCCAAACGTCGCTGGAATCGGGCGAAACGAAGAATGGCAAGTCGCCAATCAACGTCACTCCCTTCGCATGCGCGTACTCTCTTAGCTTTTCCCCCTGTCGGGATACCAGAAACTGCTCGAACCGGACCCGGTCGATTGCATCTCCGAGTTTCCGCCGTGCCTCGGCCAGAGCACTTTGACGCCGTTGCACCAGCTCCGCCGGCCATTCAATATAATAAGCGCCGCCGTGCCTGGCCTTCAGCGCCCGAAACAGCGCATAATCGTCCAGCCATGACGCCTGTGCCAAACAGTATTCTTCGTACTCACGTCGAATATCGCCACGCTTCACTCGTTGGAAGCGAGTCCATGCCGCTTGTAGCACTCTCTCCTTTAACGGGATTGCCGAGGCGTAATCAACGGTTCCGGGATCGAGGTGAAAGTGGCAGTCCGCTGGAGCCAGCAGACCCTCAGCGATCAGCAACTGCGGACTGATGATCAGGGCATTCCCCGCGAATGAGGACAATGGCTGGTAGGGCGAATTTCCATAACCAGTCGGCCCCAAGGGAAGTGCCTGCCAGCATCTCTGGTCGGCGTCATGAAGCCGGTCTATCCACGCAAACGCCTCCGGTCCCAGGTCCCCGATGCCGTAGGGCGAGGGCAGAGATGTGACGTGGAGCAGCAACCCGGCTGCCCGGTACTCGTGCGGAAATGGCGGTAGCTTCTGCCGCCCGTTGCGCGTTGTCACGGTATCGGACACGGTTCCGCCTTCCAAATCTCAGCCGCGTATTGGGCGATGGTGCGGTCGCTCGAAAACTTACCGCTGCTGGCGACATTCAGGATCGCTCTCTTCGCCCATTCGCTTGGAGCGGCATACAGTGCGCCGAGCTGGTCCTGCGCCTGGCAATAAGATGTCAGATCGGCCAGGTGCATGTAATAGTCGCCACCTGTTAGAAGCACATCGCGCAGAGGATCGAAGATCCCAGGCTCGCCCCGATTGAAGTACCCGGAAAAGATGAGATCGAGTGCTGCCTTGGTTTCCGGCTCATTCTCATAGTGCCAATACGGGCTGTACCAACCTCTGCTGCCCTCCACCTGTTCCACAGCCAGACCGAACAAAAACAGGTTGTCTTCTCCGGCTTCCTCCGCCATTTCGATCGTCGCGCCATCCCGCGTTCCGACCGTGAGCGCTCCGTTCATCATGAACTTCATGTTGCTGGTGCCGCTCGCCTCAAAGCCTGCCGTAGAGATCTGGTTGGAGACATCGCTCGCGGGAATCAACTTCTCCGCCAGTGAAACGTTGTATTCGGGAAGAAAAATGACGTTGATGCGGCCGCGAGTAACCGGGTCGGAATCGATGGTCTCTGCCAGGTTATTGATGAACTTGATGACTAGCTTTGCCAACCGGTATGCCGGGGCCGCTTTGCCGGCAAAGAAGTAGGTGCGTGGCGCCACCTCCAGATTCGGGTTGTTGCGCAGCCGGTTGTACTCGACGATGATCCGCAATGCGTTCAGCAATTGTCTCTTGTATTCGTGAATTCGCTTGACCTGGCAGTCAAATACCGTTTGCGGGTCCACAATTTGCCCCGACGTAGTTTTGAGCCAGTTCGCAAACCGGGACTTGGCCTGCGCCTTCGACGCCAGAAACGCGTCGCGGAAAGCGGGGTCGCCGGCAAGCGGCTTTAATTTCGAGAGTTGCCGGAGGTCGGTAATCCAGCCTTCACCGATCGCTCCAGTAATAACGTTTGCCAGCCCAGGATTTGCCTGTAGCAGCCACCGCCGCGGTGTAACACCATTGGTTTTGTTGTTGAAGCGCTCCGGGAACATCTCGGCGAGATCTTTCACCGTGGAGGTCCGCAAAAGCCTCGAGTGGACGGCGGCAACGCCGTTGGTGCTGTGCGAACCGACAATTGCCAGGTTGGCCATTCGGATCTTTCGTTCTGCACCATTCTCAACGAGGCTCATGCGTTCCACGCGGCCCTCGTCCCCTGGGAAACGCCTGCGGACGTCGTCCAGAAGTCTTCGGTCGATCTCGTAAATGATCTCCAGTTGCCTCGGCGCCAGGACCTCAAACCCTTCCACGGGCCACTTCTCCAAGGCTTCCGGCAGCAGCGTGTGATTTGTATATGCCAATGTCCTCCTGGTCAGGCCCCACGCGTCGTCCCAGCTCAAGTGAGCGTCATCCAGCAAAACTCGCATCAACTCGGCGACCGTAATGGCAGGATGTGTGTCATTCATCTGTATCGCTACCTTCTCAGGCAATCTATCCCAATCGTCGTGCAGCCGCCGGAACCGGCGTACGATATCTGCCACCGAACAGGCAACCAGGAAGTATTCCTGCACGAACCGCAGACGACGGCCCATGGTGGTCGAGTCATTCGGATACAACACACGGGTAAGCGATTCCGCTTCCAGCGTCTCGCCGAAAGCTCCGATGAAGTCTCCGCTCCCAAACTCCTGAAAATCGAAATAGTCTGACGCCGCCGCGGCCCACAAACGCAATGTGTTGACCGTCCGGCCACCGTAGCCCACCACGGGACGATCGAAAGGAATGCCGTACAGGCTCGATGGCCGGTCAAGGATCACTTCAAATTGACCGCCCCTAACCTGGATCGAGCAATTCAGCTTGACCTCTACCTTTTCGGGCGGACGCACGATTTCCCAGGGGTCAGACTGCCGAAGCCAGTTGTCAGCCGTCTCCTTCTGCCAGCCGTTCACAATCGACTGCTTGAACATGCCGTACTCGTACCGCAGCCCGTAGCCGGTTGCGGGTAGCTGCATGGTGGCCATTGAGTCCAGAAAGCACGCCGCCAGACGGCCCAATCCGCCATTCCCGAGACCGGCATCGGGCTCTTCCTCGATCAGACTGCGCCAATCAATTCCCTTTTCCTTTACGGCTTGCTGTACCAGAGGATCCAGTAGCAGATTGGTTACATTATTCGCCGTGGAACGTCCGATTAGAAACTCCATCGAAAGATAATAAATCCGCTTTGGATCTCTTCTCTCGTATGTGTTCTTGGTCAGCACCCAACGTTGCGCAAGGATATCGCGGATCGAATGGGAAAATGCCTCGAAGCGTTCCCGCGCCGTTGCTATTTCCGGGTCAATCACTCTGTCGAATATGAGATGCCGTTCGTAGAAAGCGTTTTCTGTTCCGACGAAGGGTATAAGACCGCAACCATACTGTCGCAGCAATTTTGAAGCCCGCGAGGAGCCGTTCGTAGGCTGCGGCAATTTCCCACTCATCATCGAATCGTTTCGTTTCATTTGACGTTCCTTTTATGCACCGATCACGTTCTCTCAATTCGGGCGAGTTTCGTGTGCCGGTAACTTGACCCCCAGCCGCTCGGCCACGGCTTCGGGTACTTCTGGGAATTGAGAAACAGGCAAGCCGTGCTCCCGCCAGGCCTTGAGTCCACCCTCCAACACCCAGACCTTGTCGACGCCTATCCGCTTCAGGCCCATCGCCGCTCGCGCGCTTACCGCGTCGCTGCCTGAAGGACAATAGAGAATGATCTTGATGTCATCGGGAACAGCGATTTGTGTGGCCTTCCGCAGCTCTGAGGGATCCACGACGAAAGCTCCTGGAATAGCTTCCACGCTTTCACTGCCGCTATCGTCTCCTTCGAAATTCGCCAGATCGAGCACCGCAATCCTCCTGTCGGATTTCAGTCTGCGCGCAAGCATCGGAGGACTTATGCGGCGATGCCGTAGCTCGAGGATCATTCGCACCAAAGTCAGTCCCTTCCAGCCGGCATAAAGAACGACAGGAACCGCAATCGCAATACCGAGGGCGGTTCCAGAATGCTGAACCCAACGAATTGCGCTCTCCAATTGGTTCGAGAAGACGTAGCCTAGCCCTGCATAGCAGACTGACCAGAGCAAGCTACCTACGGCGTCGAGGGCGAGGAAGCGTGCGAGCGGTACTCCTTCCGCACCGGCAATGGGCGGCATGACGGCATCCAGCCCGGGAACGAACTTAGCCACACACAAAACCGGGAGACCATATCGCTGAAACTTGTGTTGCGCATCCTTGGAGCAGCCCCGCGGGTCCGCAGTGAATCGGCAGATTAGCCGGATAGCCTTGGATCCCCACTTGCGGCCAATCCAATACCACATCCCATCGCCTGCCAGGCAACCCACAACACCCAACAAGAGAATAATCGCAGGGCTCATTGCTCCGTGAGCCGCGAGTGCGCCTGCAGCCATCAGGAAAACGATTGAAGGGATAGGCAAGCCGACTTGTTGGGCAAGGACCGCAAGAAAGAGTCCGCTATAGGTCAGTTGTAACAGAGTATTCACGTTTAGACCCCAGTTGAAATATCCGGCATTTGTCCGTTATCTGCGATGAGCACTACCACGGACCGTGCGCCAACACGATATGTATCCTCAGGAACTACTGGCTCCGCATTCCATTCGCAAATCTCATGCGGCGGGTCCGTTGCGGTATCGATCCACCGGCGCCATCGCTTGCTACTGCCGGTCAGTGTCGGAAGTCCGAAATCGAGTGGTTCCCAATACGCATTCAGAATAATGTGTGCTGACACCGCCTCATTCTTGAATTCCCCGCCAATGGCAATGCTGTGCGAGAAAGGCGACCAGTCCGGCTGATTGGGTTTCACACCATGCCAGGCGGGTTTCGTCTCGCTCAGGGCCTGCCGTAAAGTCGCGCGCCGTTGTTCATGTTCAACGTCGCGCAACAGCCGCCGTTCGATCAGCAACCTCACGAATCGGAGGACGTCTGCATGCGTGCGCAGTAGATCCCAGTCGAACCAACTCGACTCATTGTCCTGGCAATAGGAGTTGTTGTTGCCGCGCTGGCTGCGTCTCACCTCATCGCCCATAACGAACATGGGCACGCCGCCGGACAACATCAAGGCTGTGAAGAAGTTCTTTATCTGCCGGTTCCGAAGCCTGTCTATATCGGAATCGTCCGTCGGACCTTCGAAGCCGCAGTTCCAGCTTCGGTTCTCGTCACATCCGTCCCGGTTGTCCTCGCCATTCTCTCCGTTGTGCTTGTGGTCATAGGAGACGACGTCGTTAAGGGTAAATCCGTCGTGGCACGCAACGAAATTGATGCTCTCCTCAAGTTCGCGCTCCTTCCATCCATATATGCTGGGGCTGCCGAGCAGACGATCGGCAGCGCGGCCCGCCGAATCATACGCGCCCCGGAAGAAGTCGCGGAGGTCGTCGCGGAACCGGTCGTTCCACTCCTTCCAACTGTCGCCTGCGAAGTTGCCGACCTGATAGAGCCCTGCCGCGTCCCATGCCTCCGCGATCATCTTGGTGCCCGCAAGCGCCGGGTCGGACTCGATGTCCCAAAGCACCGGAGGATTCGACATGACGGCACCGGACGAATCGCGCGATAGGATGGAAGCTAAATCGAAGCGGAAGCCATCCACGTGCATTTCCTGTACCCAGTAACGGAGGCTGTCCACAATCATGCGCCGTACAACCGGATGATTCGCATTCAGCGTGTTTCCGGTGCCGGTGAAATTCGCGTACTGTGAGCGGTCTTCACATAGAACGTAGTAAGTGGGATTGTCCAGGCCGCGGAAGCACTGAGTCGGGCCATCGTGTCCATCTTCCGCAGTGTGATTGAAGACCACATCAAGGATCACTTCGATGCCAGCCCGGTGCAGCGCCTTCACCATATCCCGAAATTCATCCACCGCCCCCAATGGTTCCTGACATGAGCTGTATGCCTGATGCGGCGCAAATAGCGAGACCGGCGAGTAGCCCCAATAGTTCGTCCGGCCTGGTGGCGCATCCTGGGGATCGAACTGAAACACGGGGAGCAGTTCGACGGCGGTAATGCCCAGTCGCTGAAGGTAGGGGATCTTATGGACCAGTCCTGCGTATGTGCCCCGTTTCGATTCCGCCAGCCCGGAGCTGGGATGTGCGGTGAAACCGCGCAAATGCATCTCGTAGATGATGGTGCGCGACCAAGGCAGCTTCAGGGGCAGGTCCCCTTCCCAGTCATATGCCCCGGGGTCGGTGACCATGCTCTTCATGGCCGTTGCTGTGTCGTCTCCCTTCAGGCGCGCTGCTTCACGGCTATAGTGTTTGGGGACTCCGACCGCGCGGCCATACGGGTCGAGTAACAGCTTGGATGGATCGAACCTGAGACCCCGATCTGGCTCGAATGGCCCGTAGGCCCGGAATCCATAAATTTGACCTGCTTGCACACCGGGCACGAACACGTGCCAGTAGTGGTACGTGCGGCTCACCAATGGATCGAGGGGGATGACACGCGAGGGACGAGCGTCGTCCACCCGATCGAAAAACAATAGTTCGATGCGGGCCGCACTCCGGGAGAAGAGGGAGAAGTTGGCGCCGCCGTGTACCATCGTAGCCCCTAGTGGATAGCTACGCCCAGTCGTCGGGGCGGCAAGTGGAGCCTGCACAACGGCCTGCTGTTGATAGAGCATGATGAAAGTAACGGTTCCTTACTGTGCACGCAGCACACCATGTTGCACTTACATGGAAATCAGGTACTTACGAGAACCCCAGCAGGTTCTGCTTCGGCACCCTCAGCACGTGCCGACAAACGTGCCGATGCCGCCGGCCCTCGCGAGTTGCCTGATCGCATCGAAGTCATGCACTGCAGACTGCGCGGGGTTGCTACCGCCTGTTGATCTGCATTGACTGGGAAACGCTTCGGCAAATGCCCCGGCACGCGCCGGGAAGCGACGGCAGGAATCGGCGGATGAATCGCACCGGGGTCAATATCGCTTGGAAGTCTGATCGCAAAGACGCCCGCCGCAAATTCGATTAGACTAAGAAATCCTTCACGCGGCCACTGACCTAGAACCAAAATCCAAAGCCAAGCGACGGTTCGGCGCGGTGAGTGATTCGATCCATGCCAGCAAAGGCCGGAATCTTCCAGGTGGGCGAGTCGTAGACCAGCCCCGGTATTGAGCGCGGAAGAACATGCGCTCCGTGATGTCTACATCGACACCGCCGCCGTAAACGAACGCTGCACGTGGCTGGTTCTGCGGCTTTGGGGCGTCTCTGGGCTGGAACACCAAATCGGCGGCGCCGGCCAATCCGAAAACAGACCAGCGCCTCAACGGGACACGGAAAACGTAAGCTGCTGTTAGCTCGCGCGAGTGCGTACTCATTCCGCCGTTTCCACTCGAGAGTCCATACCGTTGCGTGTTGATTGTATCGCCATAGCCGAGTTCGATGCCGTGGTGCTTGCTGAAGAAATACCGGCAGCTGCCCAACACGCCTCCGCTCTTGCTTGCGCTCTGTTTGACGCCGTCTTTGGTCGTTTCTCTGTCGAAGCTGCCCAAGTACTGCACGCTGACCTCTGAGAGGTAACCTTCCTGCCCGAAGACGGGGACGGCGGCTAATGCAGACCCAAGGACGATGAGAGCGACAGATTTCACTTGAAACACATTCTTCTCCTTTCTTGTGCAGTGCTGTTCGGCCTGCGCTGATCCGCCGGCCCTTCGCGTTGTATTTAGGCATTTCATGCGCCACCCGGCTGGTAGCGGCGCGAGTTCGTCACGTGCCGCTCCGGCGCGGAGACCTCCTACGGCACCAGAGCCGAGGCCCATCGTATGGACGCAGCAGGGAGTCGGGGCCTCCGATGACGGTATGAACGCCTGGTGGCACCACCCGGACCGGACGCTCGAGTTAGTCACGGACGCCGAATATCGGCACTTGCCTCGGCAGGCGACGAGCCGTCAACACCTGGAACTTGCGCTTCAAGGGAAGCGGCAGAAACTCGTCGGCACGATCTGTGGTCGCGTGGGCGACTTTGACAAGGCGCCGGCGGAGGGGACACAATCGACCGGACTCAGAGCGTGCCCGATCGGGATGAAACCGCGCCTATGCTCTGCCGCTTAGGATCGACACTCGTGGACGTCGCTCAGCCGCCTCGCGATGTCGCAGGCGTCCCATGGCGTCTGCACTGGATGTGATGAACCGGGCCCAGTCAGGCAGCCGAAGATCATTCCTTGGACAGTTTACTGCGTCCGATAGCCGCGCTGCCATAGCAGAGAGATCGACCACCCAACGCCCCAGCGTAATCACCAAGAACGAGATTTCTGAGAGCCGGCGTTTCCTATCATTTTCTCAGGTTCTCCGTCCTGAAGAGCAATATCACGGCCGGCTCCTCCGTTAACGGCATTGACAATCATACATGCAGCCATTTCCGTACCAATTCGGGAATTGATCATCATGTGATAGAGGTGAGGATCTTTCCAGTCACATCCGTAGTAAGTCTGTATATAGGCGGAGCGATCGTGGTCGGTCATGCGGGTCAGCTCTTCGACGTCCTGGCTCGCCTCTAAGCGCGCCCGGACACGTTCAACGCGCTCCGCCCACGGAGCATAGATGAGGACGTGAAGAACATCTTCTCGATCCTGCAACACGCATTGAGCACCACGGCCGACGATCACGCAGCCGCCTCTTGCGGCGGCCTTCAGCATAACCTCCCCAGCAAACATCGCCTCGGTCTCTGCGTCGAAAGACTGTGCATCGTCGGGAGCGATCCCCGCAAAGATGGCTGCGCTCCTTATGCCGCCTTGGTTGAACCGATGCCACCATGATTCGACATGTTCGTCAAACCGCTCCGCGGTGCCGGCATCGACTTGAGCGGCTCGCGCGACAGCCGTGATCAGTGACCGATCCAGCAGATTCCACCGCAACTTCTCCGCAACGTTACGGGCGATGATGCTCCCACCGCTTCCGAGCTCCCTCGCCACCGTGATTACTCTGAACATCTTTACTCCCCTGTGTAACTCTGAAATGAACGCGCCGGTTCTTCTGGCGGCACCATTGTCCGGCGTTAAGCACTGCGGCACGCGGTGCCGAAACCGACCGGCCGCACAAGGTTGTACTCTTCCAGCTTGCGATCTAATCGAGTCTGCGCCGCTCCCGCGCTCGGAGAACGGGCGAGTTCAGATCAAAGTACAAGTCGGGCGTTTCACGCGTCATCCGTCTACTACCCAAAATGCAGGGCAAGCTGCAGGCCGTGATTGGCGAGGGCACCGCCAGCGCGTTATACTCAGCGCGCTGCCTGTTACCAGCGTCCTGGTGAGTGCGCCAGAGGCTAAACACCACAGGAAGGTGATCCGCTTTCGGACCACATTTGGCGCTAGCTCCACACAGGACCCATTGCAAATCGGTTGCCACCCAGGCCGCCCCCGTCATTCACCGTCGTGCCCGTTTATGGGTTCGGGGTCCCGGATTGGGTCGGCCTTTGCGGCTGGCGCCCGGTCTTGCCGACAAACGCGACGTCGCGCGCGCCCTTGGCTCCGGGCAAGCCTGAAGCCGCGCGCACGAAGCGGGTGAAACTAACGGCGAGGATCTCCCCAGAACTCTTTCGGCTGTCTGCCGATCCTCGGCGGTTGCATCGGCATGCGCCGGCCCTTTCGCCACGGCACGGTCCTTAGCGTTCCGGGCCGGGTCTCCATCAGGTGTAGATGCCGTATTTCGCCGCGATTCGGTCGGACAGCCCGCGTGCAAGATCATTGTCGGAAGAATAGGTGTTCTAGGTCTGGATACCTACCAGTGGCCTCTAACTGTGCGAAGAGCGCCCACTCTGTCGCGGCGCCGGGGCTGAAGTCCCTTGATCAGCGTTCAGGTCATCCTCAGCATCCGGGTCCTGAGAGACAGCGTGTGTCCATACGGTCATTTCGACCGTGCCGGCGATTCGTGTCCGCGCCGTCAATAACAACCGGAGCGCTTCGGTGCAGCCACACACCGTCTGGTAGTCCTCTACGAAGCGGATGCTGCGCACGAAGATCGACGGCGACTTCACGAGATCGCCCCAGATTCGAAGAGGCGCCGCCGTCGCCGATTCCAGCCAGAGTTCGCCTCGAAACAGCCCTGTCCGCTTGCGGCGCGGTTTCAGCAGGAACACGTAAGCGGTGAGTCCGTTGTAATCCAAGGCTCGGTTGAATGTGAAGATGTAGTTCCGGGGCGTCACGGCGATGTCTTCGGCGTGCTCCGGCGGGTTCGTCTCGTGAGCGAGAAAGCGTGCGATGACTTGGGTTTTAATGAGGCTGTCGCCGGTGAATCGTAGGCCACGATAGATTGTTTGCCCGGGCTTGACAATCCGTTTGAAACCACTCATGGTCCCGTGCTTCTTCAGTGCCACCAGCGAGGCATCAACCTGGACCGCGTAGACTGAACCCGAGCAGTCCGGCGCTTGATCGCGTTGGCTGTTCAGGTACCGATCCAGTGCCTCCGCCGGCCTTAACGACTGGGAACAGCACACGATGGGCATGAACGCCAAAATCGTGGCGGCCAATCTACCGACGAGCGCAGGCAACCTGCGACACGGTGAAGTCTGAAACGCTGATGCCGTTGCCGGGCTTCCTGCGGAGATGACAGCCGAGATGCCCTCCATTGCCGGCGCAATTGCCGAGGCATCGGCAGCAAACAAACGGTCGATTGGAAGATAAGCCCGAAATGCGTTTGGCAGCAGCAAGGATTCCCTGTCTTCAGATGAATAGGCACGACTAGCGAGGGTCAATCTAACGCACCACGCGACACGGGCCGGTGTGCGACAGGCTCCCGTTTCGGCCGCCTCGATTGACCGAAGCGATGACCCATCCTATCGCGGCGGTGGTAAAGGGTCTTCTGAGAACGCCGGCGCCCCCGAGGTCCCGGACCTCAGCACGCAGTGTTTCACTTGCCTCGCATGACGAAACAAAGAACGGCGGCCCCAGCGGAGATGTGGACTGCGCCAGGAGATCGCGCCAGGATCCCTGGCCCTCAATCTCGGTATCGCAGATGATTAGCCGTGGGGATAGTTTCCTGATTACCGGCTGAGCCGCGGCCAAGTCGGGGACATTCACGAGCAGCCAGCGGCTCCCATCCAGGAGATGACGAAGGCTGTGAGCATCCTTGGCCGATGACGCTACAAGAACGGCTGGGTAACGTTGGGCTCCGATCCACCCAATCCCATAATCGGACGGTTCGCTGGCGATATTCATCTCTGCCTCCAAACAAGTTCTTCGAAACATACAAGGCACTTTGGCTTCCATGAGATTGCTGTCAAATGAGGGATTGAAGGTGAAAAGCGCTTGCACCGAAACGCAACCAGCCTACGGGCGGGCGAGGCTTGCGGTCGCGTTGCTGTATCTTGCTCAGACGTTGCTGACGGTGATCGCTTTGATCCTCTTCCGCGGCCTGCCTGGGCCGCCTCTCGGATAGCATCCGTGACGGCATCGAACATCGTCATCTGCTGGTTCGGGTCTCCGGCACCGTCTCCGCAGCTCTGAAATGAACACGCCGGTTCTTCTGACGGCACGGGCCATCCTCCGTGACGCACTGGGGCACCCGATACCCGAAGCTTGCCACCCGCAAGCGATCCTCCGGAAAACTGAGAATCAGGAGAATTCGCCGCACCTCCGCCGCTCGCTCCAGCGCCAGATGATCGTTGTATTCGATCAATCCGCGATCGTCAGAGTGCCCCGCGATCACGAGGACCAAGTTCGGGAAATCATAGAGTAGAGTCTCGAGCCCCGCCGCGGCCTGGGCAAGCTTGTGCCGCTCCTGCTTGCCGAGAACGTGCGAGTTGACATCGAAATACAAATCAGGCGCCACTCGCGCCATCCGCTCTACCACGGCGGCGGGGCCCGGGCGCAGGCCATGGAGTTGCGACTGAACAGCGGGCGGGTTGAGGGTTGGGGCTCAACCCGCACCCCGTCAACAGCATCCCCATGAGTACGCCGGAGATCAGGCGAAGGACGACGCGGATCTGATGTCCCGGACATGCGCCTTGTGCACTGTTGTTTCTAGAAGAGGACATCAAAATCAACAGTAAAGCGGCGATGGCGCTCGCCAAAGAACAAACCATAGGCCGGATCGGCCGTATTCCAATGGTTTGCTTCCGGATTGAAATGATTCGTCAGGTTGAAACCGCTGACGGATAAACGAACGGAGTACGTGGAGGTCACCTTGAAGTCGCGCCAGACCCGCGCATCGGCGGAAAGGAAATTCGGAAAGCGTTGCGAGTTGGGAACGCCGGCATAACGCTGCTGCGCATTTACAGTGGAGTACGGAAAGCCGTTGCGGTATTCGAAGACGGGCGCCAGTCCGAAACCAACGGGGAATTGGAGCGATCCCCAAGCGAGGAAGCGATTCGGCAGGTCCGTCGGCAAAGTGGTGACCTGGTTGGAGTGAATGATTGCGTTCGGGAAGCTGCCGATGTATCCGGCGAAGTCGTTCAGGTCGCCGGTTGCACGGCTGCGGACAAACGAGAAAAACAGCTCGCGTTTGGCGCCGGCGCGGACTCGCGAGGTGATGTCAAACTGCCGGTAGTGCGCCGTGCCATTCCCCGAGAGGAGCGTCGTGGCAGTCTGGGTGGCAGGATTGGGCGCGGTCGAATCGAGAATCACGAGACCACTCGACACGGTCTGCAGATAACCAACCCGTAAGTCCATGTTTCTCGTAACCGGCTGATCCACATGGACACTGCCGGTAGTGCTTCGCGGGGAGAAGTTCCCCGGTTCATCACGCGTGAAGATGAACCGCCGGTGCGAGACCATTTCGCCCAGAGCATTGGAATAAGTAATGGGACCGGCGGTGATCGCTCCATTGCCATCGTAGAAAGTCAGGACTCGTTCCGGGTACTGGGCAAACGAATACACACCCAATGGCACGCGATCGTAGAACATACCGACGCCGGCGCGAATTACGGTACCCAGGCGCCGGAACGGATTCCAATTGATCCCGCCGCGCGGAGCAACACGGAGTGATTCGGAGATCGCCTGGTGTTCGAGCCGAAAGCCCAGGTCCAGTGAGATTCGCGGATGGAGCACCCAATGGTCCTGTTCGAACAGCGCCAGTTCCGTGTCGGTGTTGCGGTAGGGAGCGCCGCCGGTAAACGCAATGTTTTCCAACAGATGATGGCTCTCGTCCTGAATGTCGATTGGATGCTCGAAGATCTGGCCTCTGTCGCTGGTCTTGGCAACATACAGGCCGGCTTTGAAGGTATGAACTCCCCACCGTTTCCACTGCCCGAACTCGAATGACGACGACCAGCCATAACGTCTGGCATCGCGATTCTGTCGCGCAAAGTAACTGCCGGAGTCGAACTGGGGCGCAATTACGAAATCGACCGTTCCTTTTGGCCAGACCGCAGCATCGAACCTGGTCACCGAAGAAATGTTTTCCCAAAGTCCTCCCCAAACACTCCACTTGTCGGAGATCGCGCCCGTGTAATCGTGCGTGCTCGCATCCGGCGTGGTTGACTGGGGATTGAAGTAATTCAAATTGACGAAGCCCAGCCGTTGCGGGGCCGCGTGGATTGTAGCCGTGACGAGGTTCTCGGCGGAAGCGATCCAATCGAATTGACTGAATGAGTTGAAACCCTCTTCTTTCTTCTGGTTGTACGGAAATGGCAACGTGAAAACGGGTGTCTTTCGCACCACGTACTCAAATCCCTCGGAATAGTACAGCTTGCCGGGGATAAGGGCACCCTCGAAGTTGAGTCGCGGGGTCGTGGTTCGCAGTCCCCGAAGATGCCAACTCCGGATATTGAACTCGGGAAGGGGATCGTTTAATTCCCACTTCCGCTCATCCCCGCCGCGACGTGTTTCCACAGAGACCAGGCCGGCACTGTAACGCCCGTACTCCGCCAGGAACGACGCCTGGTAGAAGTTGATGCTTTCGACGCTGTCAATCGGAACTGTCAGCCCAAACCCGCCGGTAGCTGGATCGGTAACGTCGGCTGAGTTGACCAGCATCGTGCTGCGGTGCTCGCCGCCTCCGGAGAGTTGGAGTTGCCCGCTCGGCTGCCGGGCGATGCCGGGAATCATTGGAAGCGCATCGTTTACGGTCGATGGTTGGCTTGGAAGTTCTCTCACTGATTCCCCGCGAACCGCGGCCGTTGGCGCCTCACCTGCCTCTACCGGAGATACGGTGTCGTGGACCTCGACGCTTTCTTTGCTCACGGCCGGTTTGAGCATCAGTTCCAGAGTCTGCGCGATGCCCCGTCGATATTCAAAGTCCGCGGCGAGTGCCGCCTCAAAACCCTCTTTGAAAGCGCTGATCCTGTAGCGCCCTGGAATACAGGAGAATTCAGCGCGCCCAGTCTCATTGGTCGTTGCGGCGAGAATCAACTGATCTTCCACTTTGATCTCCACCTGCGCGCCAGAAACGGGCAATTGCGATTCATCTAAGACGGTGACGACCAGCTTCGCCGGACTTGCATCCTCTGCGCGCGTCTGCGCATTGACAGCCCACGCCAGGCAAAAGACAGCCAGCACTGCGGCGGTGGTTGCACGGTGTGGCGGCCGGGAATGCATCGCTTAAGGTGATTGCACGTGGTCCTCCAGCAGACTTGGTTCACCCGGCATCCGACCGGCGTGAGGGTTCAAGCCGATTCCAGCGCCGACTTTCGGCACTTGCTATGGCATCCGACTACACTCGGCGGACGAACCGATCGAAAGGGGCCTCTCCGCGAGGAATTGGAGATCAGAGTGCAGGCAGCATTTCGCGGGAAGTGATCTGCAATGATCCGGATTACAAAACCTGAAGAGCGGTCGCACACGATCATCGCCGTTGATGGGCAGATTTCCGGTGATACCATCGCAGTTGTCGAAACCTGCTGCAGTCAAGCGGAGTCGTACGGTAAGCCTGTCCATCTGTTGTTGCGCGACGTAACGACGGTGGACCAGTCGGGTCAAACATTACTTCGTCGTTTGGCGGCGCGAGGCATTCACATAGTGGCCAGCGGACTCTACACGTCCTACCTGGTCCAGACGCTCACTCCACCCAATGGAGCGCCCCGCAACTCACTCATCGACCGCAAAGCCGCAGGTGGTATACCTTTGCGGAGGACATGATGATCCTTCTGAAGACGTTCCTCCGAGGTGCGCTACTGGAAAGAGGACCCGCGGAATGATGCCGATGGAAATGTATCAACATGACAGCGCTACGGCGTTCCGGTTTGTCCTTCGTGGAGACTTGATCGGCGACCAAATTCAAGATCTGGAGCATGCCTGGACCACGGCGAAATCGATCCTAAAGAGCAAGGAGCTGGTAGTCGATGTCTCTGGAGTCACGCATGCGGATCAATCAGGCGTGGACCTCCTCTCGCGCATGCGGGATTCCGGAGCCTGCCTGACCGCGGTACTGCCGCCGAAGTCCGCAGGACTCCTCCGATCCTTGGGCTTATCGGCGGCAGCTCCCAGCGGTCGATTCACTGCGTCCAGGTTGCTGCGGTTGTTCTGGAGGACTGCCGTCCCTGCAAGCACCTACCAGGATCTCGGGGGTGATCAGCACGTAAATCGGTAATTGCGCCGGGCCAGCAGACAGCTATAGGGGGGTGCTGCGGAAGGCGACTTGGTCGAGATGGCTTTCAGCACGGCTCAGAGTGTGCTTTGTGTTGATTTGAGCCGCAGTCTCCTGACGTGAGGGACCGATTTGCCGAAAGATCGGCAACTGAGCGGCTTGATCGTCAGTGGGGGCCTTCGGGCAAGTCGTCACTTTCCATCGACATGGACAGATAGGGCAAATCGGCGGGACTCCACCGCAAAAAGAGGAGTTCTGGCTGGCGAGTTGGACGCAAGCGCCCTCATTCTCGCTGCAGCTGGCCACGTTGGCTCACCCACCGTGCTCCTTCTCTCGCGAATCGGAGCGAACCCGGCCGACTGATGAATGACGCTGCCCCGGATGACCGACATGGCTGGCCAATCCCGGAGCTTGATCAAGAGCGGTCCCGCAAAGGCAGCAGGCGCCACCTGGACCACGCACCGAGGATTTTGCCCACGTGGTCTCCACCAAGTGGTCAGAGCGCGCCAAACGCGGGCAACTGACGCTGCAATCATGGGCACTCGTCGGGTTTCGGATGTCAGACATATGCGAGCCATGCCAAGTGCCGTTGCAATTCATCCGCCCAAATCTGGTCTCCCGGTCGGCGATCAATGGAGAGAGCATCTCTCACTTCGATCCGGTAGACCAGACCAACTCAACCGCGCGCATCGACAATTTCGGCCGATATTCCGGCAGATGCCGAAAAAGGACTCAGGATCCGCGCTGCGGGCGGGGCAACACATCTCGGAATGTTCCCTTGTGCCGCCGACAATCACCGGAGAGTACCATCGCCACAGTCGATTTGTGTTTGCAGAAGAAGGACGCCGTAGTGTCCTGCCAGATGACTAGCAAACCGCACAGCCGTATCCGTTTCCAGCCATTAAACCAACAGCGAGTCGTCTGGAGATAGCTCAAGAGGGCTTCTTTCTCCATTTATGAGGGCTGTTAGCACCTGCGCCGTCTGGCGCTCCAATCGCCATCCAGCCGTTCTTGCACTTCCGACAAACGTGACCTGCCCCAAAAACTCATCCACCCGTAACTGGAAATTCCGGGGTCGAAACACCGTGAGCCTAGCTACTCGCCCAAAGCAGCATCTGCCCACGTCCGCGAACCAATGCGCCGAATCTCGGCAGTCTCTGCCGCGCGTGCCGTCCCTCTGCCATCTCGAGCGATGAAGCCAAGAATACAACTCGCGAGAATTTGGCGTGCGTCGTGCTTCACGACGCGCTGAGCCCCTGCAAAAGTAATCGCGGGACGCCGGCAATGGGCAAGACAATCGGCAAACGACGCCGCTGGACTCGCAAGCCGCATTTCTCGGATCCCCGCAGATGAGAGGTCGTGGTATGAGAGAAGCTGACGTGAATAAATTCGGTAACTCGCACCAACATGTGAACATCCAGGTTGACCAATCCAACCAAAAACAAATGACTCGGAGACGCAAATGTCTCACTTGCAAGAACAAAGGTTGTGTGGGGCAATGCCGATTCACCAAACCCCTAACCAAACCTACTGCGAGCAAGATCGGGGAGCGTGCGGCCTAAAGAAACGGTCGTCAGAGTCCCAACAGCGAGTCCTCCTCACTGCTGAGCCTCAGTGACTTGCACCCGTGCGCGCCGTCCCAGCCGCCTACAGTGCCGGGACAGCAGGGGCCCGCCGCGCGATCCACTCCAACCAACGGTCCAATCCTGTTTTCGACGTACTTGACACGCGGACGATGTCGATGTCGGGGTGTATTCTTCGCGCATTCGCCTCGGCAACGTGCGCCTGAAAAGGCACATACGGCAGCAGGTCAACTTTTGTGATCGCCATGAGGTCCGCTTTAAAAAAAATGCCGGGATACTTCAACGGCTTCTCCTCGCCTTCGGTGATGCTCAGCAGAACGATCTTGTGCGCCTCGCCGAGATCGTAGCTGGTGGGGCAGACCAGGTTGCCGACGTTTTCTATGAAAAGCAGGTCGATAGCGGCGAGATCCCAGCCTTCGAGCGCGCGGCGGACCATGCGCGCGTCCAAATGGCAGGCGCCGGCGGTGGTAATCTGGCGCACGGGGAATCCATAACGGGCGAGTCTTACGGCGTCCGCATCGGTTTGAATGTCGCCCGTCAGGACGGCCACGCGGCGGGAGGTATCATAAGATTCGAGTGTGCGTTCGAGGAGCGCGGTCTTGCCGGAACCCGGGGAGCCGATCAGGTTGAGGGCGTATATCCCTTCGTGCTTGAATTCCGCACGTAATTCAGCGGCGGCGCGCTCGTTTTCGCTCAGGACTTTTCCTTCCATTGCCACGCGATTCATATCGGCTCCAATTCCAGGTAGCAGAATTCCAGGTCATCCGCGCTACCGCGCTCAATTTCGAGCTCCAGCGGCTCCAGGTCCGTGCCGTTGACCAGCGCTTCAAAACAGAAAGCAAGCGATTCCGGGTCGATGCCGGCCATCTCGCCAATCCGGACCCCGACCTTGACCGCACGCGCCGGCTCTCGCGCGGCGGTCTCTACTCGGACGGCGTCCAGAATGCCCCCCGCCACAGCCACTTCGTGCATTCAGCAGATCCTCGGTAACTGATCGCCCGGCAATATGTCCATAATTCGCGTCGTCCCGAATAATGTCCGCATGGTCACCATGCCGGGATCGCGCTCCACGACCGAGCCAATCAGCGCCGCCTCGGCGCCGAGCGGATGCCGGCGCATGGCGTCCAGCACTTCGGCGACATACTCCATCGGAACGAACGCTACCAACTTGCCTTCGTTGGCCACGTGCAGCGGATCGAGCCCCAGAACTTCACAGGCACCGTGAACACCAGAATGCACGGGTATTGCGTCTTCGCGAAGCGCGATTCCGACCTGCGATTGTTTGGCGATTTCATTCAGAGTGCTGGCCAGACCGCCGCGGGTCGGGTCGCGCATAGCGTGCACCTGGCCGGTGACGGCAAGCATCGTTTCCGCCAGCCCGTTCAGCGGCGCCGAATCGCTCGCGATGTCACCGTCGAGTTCCAACCCTTCCCGTGCGCTGAGCATCGCGATGCCGTGATCGCCGATGGCGCCGCTCAGCAATACAGCGTCACCAGGCAGCACATGTGACGCGGAGAGATTTACGCCTGGTGGCACGATCCCGATTCCAGTCGTCGTCACATAGACCCCATCACCCGAACCGCGCTCCACGACCTTCGTATCGCCAGTGACGACCGGCACTCCGGCGGCGGACGCCGCGCGCCATGGAATCGGCAATCCGCCGGAGATCGCCAAGTGGAAAACCTTCCTCCAAAATGAACGCGGCGCTCAAAGCGAACGGCCGAGCTCCGCACATGGCCAGATCATTCACCGTGCCATGCACGGCGAGCGAGCCGATGTCTCCCCCGCGGAAGAAGAGCGGCTTAGCCACGAATGAGTCCGTGGTGAAGGCGAGTCTTCCGCCGCCGAATTCCAGGACGGCTTGATCTTCGAGACGCCCCAGAATAGGGTTGGCGAACGGGGGAAGGAAGACGCTATGCAGCAGCTCGGAACTCAATTTGCCGCCGCTGCCGTGGCCCAGCAGCACGGTTTCCGTTGTACACAATGGGACCGGGCACACGAAGCCGCTCATCCCGCAACCTCGGCGGCGCTGTGGCGGCAGTAGGTATAGTATGCGGCGCAGGCGCCTTCGCTCGAAACCATTGCGGCACCCAGCGGCCGCTCCGGCGTACAGAGTGTACCGAAAGCGGGGCAGTCTAACGGCTTCTTCAAGCCTTGCATCACCAGAGCGGCTATGCACTCTGACGGCTCTTCCACCCGAATCTCGCCCGTCCCGAATACGCGTTCCGCATCGAACGCGGCGTACTGCTCGCGCAACCGGTAGCCGCTGTCCGGGATCGGGCCGATCCCCCGCCACTGGCGGTCCGTCACTTCGAACACCTCTTCCATAAGTCGCCGCGCCGGTCCGTTTCCGCAGGGTGTCACCGAGCGGGAATACTGGTTTTCCAGCTCCGCCCGCCCGTCTTCGAGTTCGTCGACCAGCATGGCGATGGATTCCAACAGGTCCACCGGTTCGAACCCGCCCACTACGATCGGCACCCGGAACTCGGCCGCGAGCGATTCGTATTCCCGGAATCCCACTACCGTGCAGACATGTCCTGGGGCGATGAAACCCTGTACGCGGTTGGCAGGCGATCGCAAAATGAGCCGCATCGCGGGCGGCACCAGCACATGTGACACCAGCATGGAGAAGTTCGTCAACGCTTGCCGCTTCGCCTGCCAAACCGCCATAGCATTGGCGGGAGCGGTGGTCTCGAAACCGACGCCGAAGAAAACCACCTGCCGGTCCGGCTTCTCCGCGGCGATCTTTACAGCCTCCATCGGCGAATATGCAATCCGCACATTCCCGGCCGCTGCCTTCACGTGGAATAGATCGGAGTGCGAACCAGGGACGCGCAGCATGTCGCCGTACGAAACGAAGATGACGCCCGGCCGCCCAGCGATGTCGATGGCTCGGTCGATTATTTCGAGCGGAGCGACACATACGGGACACCCGGGCCCATGCACCAGTTCGATCTCTTCGGGCAGGAGTTCCGGCAGACCGTAACGCATGATCGTATGCGTTTGCCCGCCACAGATCTCCATGAGAGTCCAAGGCCGGGTCACCCGGGCGCGGATGCGAGCGGCGAGGGAGCGGGCGATGGTGGCGTCGCGATACTCATCCAGGTACTTCATTAGGGATGATCCTCCGGCATCTCTTTTAGAAATTCCCGCAAAGCGTCGTACGTCCGCCTCGCCTCCGCCTCTTCGATCCGGCTGATCGCAAAACCCACATGGACTAGCACGAAATCCCCGGGTTGCGCCTCGGGAACGAAATCCAAACTGACCTGACGGATCGCACCGCCGAATTCTACTTTGGCAATGCGAGTGATACCGACATCAGTGGCCTCAAGGATTTTGCCGGGAACAGCTAGGCACATAATTAAACTTATAGGGGCATTTCGGGGGCTAATTGGTCGAATATGGGCGCGCGAGTCCGAAAGCGTATTCAAATCCGTGGCACCGTGCAGGGCGTGGGCTTTCGGCCGTTTGTCTTCCATCTGGCTAAAGAGCTTGAAATCAGTGGATTCGTGGGGAACACGGAAGCCGGCGTCGAAATCGAAGCGGAAGGGTCGGCAGTGGACGGCTTCCTCACACGGCTGCGGATCGAGGCCCCGATTCTGGCGAGGATCGCCCAAATCGACGTTTCGGATCTGGAACCCCGCAACGAGAACGGCTTCGAAATTCGGGAAAGCAGCCGATCGGTGGGCGATTTCGCGCGGGTACCGCCGGATATCGCGACCTGCACCGAATGTTTTACCGACACGATCACACCAGGCAACCGCCGGTACCTGTATCCATTTACAAATTGCACCAATTGCGGCCCTCGGTACACGATCATCCAGGATGTCCCGTACGACCGTTTGGCCACCACCATGTCCGCATTTCGGATGTGCGCCGACTGCGAGGCCGAATACCACAATCCCGACGATCGTCGATTCCATGCGCAGCCTAGTGCTTGGCCGGTTTGCGGACCGCAGATTTCGGCGCCTGCCGAAGAAGTTCGTCATTGGCTAACGCTGGGCCTGGCAGTTGCCATGAGGGGACTTGGGGGCTACCGCTTGGCCTGCGATGCCGGGAACGCCGGGGCTGTGCGCCGCCTTCGCGAACGCAAACGGCGCGGCGATAAGGCGTTCGCCGTAATGGTGCGAGATATCCATGAGGCGGAACGATTATGCGAGGTCTCTCCGCAAGAACACGACTTGCTGCTCAGAGCGCAACGGCCCATCGTGCTGCTCCGAAAGCGGCCGGAAGGCGATCTTCCCTTCGTCGCTCCCCGGAATCCGAACCTGCGTGTGATGCTGCCATATACCCCTCTCCATCACCTGATATTTGCGGGCGCACCCTTTCGAGCGCTGGTGATGACCAGCGGAGATTTGAGCGAAGAGCCGATCGTGAGCCGGGAACAGGATTTAGGGCGGCTGGAAGGCCTTGCGGACCGATTCTTGACCCATGACCGGCCGATCCGGACGGCGGTGGACGATTCCGTCACTCGTGTCTGTCCCGGCCGGACCCTGGTGCTGCGGCGATCGCGGGGGTTCGCGCCAGCGCCCATTGACCTCGGCCGGACTGGATTGGACATGGTTGCGGCGGGCGGTGAACTCAAGAACACCTTCTGCCTGACCACCGGGCATTACGCCTTCCTCAGCCAGCACATCGGAGACCTGGAGAACTACGAGACGCTGGTCTTCTTCCGCGAGACGCTCGATCACATGAAACGCTTCTTCCGGGTGCATCCACGGGCCGTGGCCCATGACCTCCATCCCTCATATCTCAGCACCCGGGCGGCTCAGGAGATGGGACTCCCGTGCATCGGCGTCCAGCATCATCACGCTCACATCGCCAGTTGCATGGCGGAGCACCGGTTGGAAGGACCCGTCATCGGTGTCGCATTCGACGGTACCGGCTACGGTACGGATGGCGCCATCTGGGGGGCGAGGTGATGGTTTGCGATGCCGCGGATTTCGAGCGCCGGTATCACTTGCGATACGTTCCACTCGCGGGAGGCGATGCCGGCGCACGCGAGCCCTGGCGCCCCGCCCTGGCCTATCTGCAGGATGCCGGATTGGATTTGTGCGCCGCGCCCGCGCTTGAGCGGGTGAGTGAGCGCCGGCTCCGCATTGTTCGCCAGATGATTGCCGGCCGGGTGCAAACGGTGCCTACCTCCTCCTGCGGCCGTCTGTTTGACGCTGTGTCAGCCATTCTGGACATCTGCTTCGAAAACCGTTACGAAGCCGAGGCAGCCATGGAATTGGAAGCTGCGGCGTGCTCCACGGCACTCGGTCTCGGAAGCTTTGGATTCGATTTGAGCGATGATGAAATCGATTTCCGTCAAACGTTTCGAGAGATCACAACCGCCGCACGAAACGGTGAGCCCATCGCGGTGATTTCCGCAAAATTCCACAGTACGCTGGCGAGGGCCATCGGCGCTGCCTGCGGCGCCGTGCGCGCACGCGACGGCATCAGGATCGTGTGCTTAAGCGGCGGGAGTTTCCAGAACATGCGACTGCTGGAAGAGACCTTGGCGCTGTTGGAAGGTTCTGGTTTCGAAGCATTCTTCCCTCTGGAGGTTCCTTCGAATGACGGCGGATTATCCCTGGGTCAGGCCCTGATCGCGAACGCACGGATGCGCCACTGATTCATTGTTGGTTATTGGATCGGCGCGCGGTAACCGGTGCGCCAGTCTACCTTCACTGTAGAAATGCCTGCCGGGGGCAGGACTTGCACCCGAACGCGGTGATGGCGGCCGTCGTGCTGCATCGCGCTCGGCGAGTATGCCAGCACGTATTGGTTGTGCAATTCGACTCCGATCCGGGCGGCAATCCCGGGAAGATGATTGACGTCGGAAACTGGGAACAGACGCCCGCCGCTCGCTTCCGTGATCTCCTCCAACAGTCCGGGTCCGGCAAGTTCCTCAATCGAGAGCTGAATTCCCATGCCCTCGAAAATTCCCATCGCGTAGATCAAGGCGTCGCTCTCCCGTGCCATGGAGCGGAGTTCCCGCTCGGTGAGCCGGCTGCGGTTGTCGCCGCCATCGGACAGGATGACAATGGCTTTTCGCGGCTTTGTCGATTTCTTGACTTCCCGCAAGCCCAGCGCAATAGCGTCGAGCAGTGCGGTGCGGCCGTGCGGCACGGAGTTTGCTAGCGCGCCGGTGATCTCCGACGGATCCGAGGTCCAGCTCTTGGCGAGGCGAACGCGGTCGCTGAACTCGATCAGGCAAAACTCGTCCTCTGGGTTCGCGGTTTCGAGCAACCTGGCCAGAGCGATCCGCGATTTTCGCAGCTTCGGGCGCATGCTTCCACTCATATCGAAAACCACCGCGATGGCAACCGGCGCGTCTTCCAGGGCGAGGTTCGCGACTTGCTGCTCGACACTGTTGTCGAAGATCCGAAAGCGGCCTTTCTCGAGTCCGAGCACCGGACGGTTCCAAGCGTCCGTGACACTGACCGGCACCAAAACAAGGCTGGTGTCCACTCGCAGGTCTGCCGGAGAGGCGCGCCGCGCACTCGGCGCGATCCGCGGCGGAATCGACACTTGCGCCCAGCCTCCGATTGCGCCGAAATTCAAGACCAATAGACAGGCGAATTCCCTCGACATGGAATCCAATATAAAACACAAGGCGAGGGATAGCGGTGTTGAAAAATTCAACGGGCTGCGCGTCGGGCGTTACATCCCGACGTATTTGGCGTAGAGACTGCGCGCGACTCCTGCATCAGACGTCCCTTTGATAATGGCCCGCCCGTCAGGAAAGACTGTGAACTCGAAACCGTCGATATGCGCCCGCACCAGAAATTCATTCACCTTGACATCTCCCACGGGCGCCATCTGCGCCGCCAGCGCCTCCAAATCGACGGGCGTGTTTCTCTCGGAAATCTGCACTGCGTTGCGGCCGCAAAGGACCATTGGCGGTCGCTCGCGACCTTCCAAAAAAGCGAATTCCCTTCGGCCGCAGGCAGGACAGTTCGGATCGCGATCGAGCGCCTTACTTTGAAACACGTCGCCGGACCAAACATCGATCGTGGTCAGGCGCGGCTCGACGCGCTCGGGGTGTCCGCTGAGGATCTTCAACGCATCCGCTGCCTGCAGCGCGCCGATCGCGGCGGTAACTGGCCCGAGCACACCTGCCGTTTCACACGTGGGCTGCACCCCGCCTGGAGCGTCCGGAATCATGCATCGCAGGCAGCAGGTCTTGCCCGGAAAAATGGTCATGGTGAGTCCATAGCTTCCTACCGCGGCGCCATAAATCCATGGGATGCCTCGTTGGACCGCGAAATCATTGACCAGGTAGCGGGTTTCGAAATTGTCCGTGGCGTCCATGATCAGGCCGACGCCGCCGAGAAGATCGTCGATGTTTCCGGGCGTCACATCCGCGACCCGGGGCTCGATCTCGATACCGGAATTGATGGCTTTCAGGCGACGGGCGGCGGCTATGGCTTTCGGACAGACCTCGCGCGCAGCTTGCTCGTCATAGAGCAACTGCCTCTGGAGGTTGGCGAGTTCGACGTAATCGCGGTCGATAATCCGGAGCGAACCGACCCCCGCGCGGGCCAGAAGTTCCGCCTGAACTGTGCCGAGCGCGCCGCACCCGACCACAGCGACACGGGCCGCACAGATGAGATCCTGCCCCTCTTCGCCGATTTCCCGAAACCGCAGTTGCCGGGAATACCGTTCTCGATCCGCTTCG
>OBLU010000780.1_pt1 | contig 29799 bp, 27 predicted proteins | sample 1518681 | NCBI WGS metagenome assembly OBLU01 (sample SAMEA3539304, study PRJEB22396) | soil metagenome | biome: tundra; feature: field; material: soil | place: USA | collected 2010-05 | depth 0.15 m
GCCAGGGACTTCTATTCGCTCGAGAAAGGCGTTGAAAAATATCAACAAGTTTATGATTCCATATTAAAATAACGTTACAATTTTTTACCAATAGCATGGTAATAAGGAATGCCTGGGCTAAAATTAATTTCCGTTAGGCCGGCATTTTCCATCATTTTACAGATCTCCTCCTTTGAAAATCTTTGCTCCAGCCTGGTACCAAACCGGTCAAGTGCATCATTTCTTATAATAAAATATGGTTTGTTACAGTACGCACTCAATGGCATTTTTTTTGCAAGGCGGGAAAAGCCGGTTAGAAAAAGAAAGCGGGCCAGAAGGATAAAGGGGAAATAGATCACAAGGGAAATGATATCACAAACGGCAACCTTTATTTTTGAGGGCATCCTGGAAATGACATTTCTTATAACATTTGTAAACTTAAATAATGCTTTCATAGCAAATCCTCTCGAATCCAAATTGTAATACAGGTATACATAAAAATATCCTCCTCCTTTCACTTTTTTTACGCAATCAATCAGCGCCTTTTTCGTATCAGGAACGTGATGCAATACACCCACGCTCATGGCGAAATCGAAAGTTTCATCCGGGAACGGTATCGTATCTATTGATGCTTTGGTAAGCCTTACATTCTGAACCTGGCTTAATAATTTATCAGCTGCAAATATGGCCTCGCTGGGATCAATCGCTTCAATGAAACCTGCTTTAGAAGCAAGATATTTGGTCCAACGGCCGGTTCCGCAACCAATATCAAGCGCATAGGTTTCCTTATTAACCATTTTTTCATCAATGATATCGAAATATTCTGCCGCTGCAGCTTTAATTCTTTTGTCTGTAAAATCACTAAATTTGATCCATTCCTGGCCAAAATCATTTACTACAGTCTTATCGATATTTCCACCATTAATATTAAAAATGCTTACTTCCTTGTTTTTTAATTGCACAACCTCTTCAGGTTCTCTTGAATAGGAGCAAATCAAATTTATTAAGTATAGTTTATACACAAACAAAAATATGTGTAATAGGTTGACAAAAAATAATTTTAATATCAATACCTTGGAAATATTCAAATTAAAATTATGGCGAGTAGATTTTTAATAGTAGGGGCTGGTTTTTCAGGAGCCGTTCTGGCGTATAAGCTTTCGCAACTAATAGCTGATTGCAAAATCGACGTCTGGGAGGAAAAATCACATATAGCGGGCAACTGTTTCACCGAAAGAGATGAAAATACGCAGGTTATGGTTCACAGATATGGTCCACATATTTTCAATACTGATAAAAAGGAAATATGGAATTTCGTTGATCAATTTATTAAGTTGCAACCATACACTCACAAAGTGAAGGCTATCAGTAACGGTAAGGTATATTCACTCCCCGTTAATCTTAAAACAATTAATCAGTTTTTCAATAAAACCTTTTCGCCTGCTGAAGCAAAAAAATTCCTGGAACAACAAGGCATAGAAAATAGTGATAAGCCCGGGAATTTTGAGGAACAAGCTTTGAGATTGATAGGACCTGATCTTTATAAAGCTTTTTTTTACGGATATACAAAAAAACAATGGGGATGTGAGCCGAAGGAATTGCCGGCAGCAATATTCAAAAGATTGCCGGTAAGATTTAATTATGATGACAGCTATTATGACAATCCTTTTGTTGGCATTCCTGCGGAAGGATATACGCCTTTTGTTAGAAAATTACTTAGTGATAAAAAAATAACGGTGGAGCTAAATAGAAAATTCTTGCCTTCCAGCGAATTTTCAGCATATACACACATCTTTTTTACTGGTCCGATAGATTCATTTTTCAATTATAAATTCGGAAAGCTTGGTTATCGAACTGTGTATTTCGAATCATTTTATGCTGATGGGGATTATCAGGGAACTCCTGTTATCAATTTTTGCGACGAATCTGTACCTTATACCCGTATTACAGAGCATAAGCATTTTGCACCCTGGGAAACTCATGAAAAAACTATTTGTTTTAAAGAATTCAGTAAAGAAACATCCAAAAACGATATTCCATATTACCCTAAAAGACTGGCAGCTGACAAAGAACTTTTGTGTCAATATAGAAATGAATCCGAAAAACTCTCCAATATTTCATTTTTAGGCAGACTGGCCACTTACCGGTATATGGATATGCACCATGTGATAGGTGAGGCATTAGACTTCTCAGAAAAATTTATGGCTGCTTTTAGAAGCGGAACAAAGAGGCCTGTTTTCCCAAATACCGAAAGCCTGTAATCAATTTTCATTCCTCCTAAAGATTTCCCCCGATTTCCATTAAGGTTTAATAGTTTGCTAAAGCCTTGTCTTTTTTCACTTTAGGGTTATAAAATTCCAACCTGGAAAACAATATAAGCTCGCGCTAAGCGTTATTGCTTTACTATCCATTTTTCAACATAAACACCCATTTCAATGGACAAGGTTATAGCCATAGTTGTTACATATAACCGACAATTCCTGCTGTCCCAATGCATATTTGCCTTGAGAAATCAAACCCGAAAAATTGATAAAATTCTCGTTATAAATAATGGCAGCACAGATCAAACCGAATCATGGCTGAGAAGTCAACCGGATATTGATTTTATTACCCAGGAAAATTTAGGAGGTGCCGGCGGATTTTATAAAGGTATCAAAACTGCTTTTGAAAACCAATTTACCTGGATTTGGCTAATGGATGATGATGGATATCCGAAGGAAGACGCATTAGAAATGCTATTGCAATGTGACGATGAAGATCTATGCCTCAGAAATTGTACCGTCATAGATAAAGATGATAAAAAAAGTTTTGTCTGGAAAACAGGTAAGTATAAATCGATTGAGGAAGTAAAAGATCCTATAATTAAGAATGTAGCCCACCCTTTTAATGGAACATTACTTCATCGCAGGATCATTGAAAAGGTCGGCTATCCAAATCCTGATCTATTCTTATGGGGAGATGAGACTGAATATTTTTACCGTATTATTCAAAAAAATAAAATTCCATATTACACAAAGGCTACAAGCATTCATTATCATCCGGCTTCCGCATATTCATTCAAAAATGACTGGAATTTCAACAGCAATTGGAAAATGTACTATTATATACGAAACAGATTTTACATTCTTAAAACCAAATTCAGTAATAGCCGGCTGACTGCATTTTTCATGTATTTAGGATTTTTATTAGCTTTTGCCGGCACAGTAATTATCTTCCAAAAAACAAACAAATTGAGAAAACTCAGTTTTATTTTCTGGCCAATGGCCGATGCTTTCACTAATAATTGCGAGGCCACTCCTGCTTCAATCCTGAAAAAAATTTCCCAAACATCACCGTATTGGCCTTTTACTATTTTAATATACCAGCTAAAATCATTAGGTATCATGATGAAAGGAATGTTTTCCTCCAATGTTGGTAAACTGAAGAAAGCCTGATAACTGCTGAAATTAGAAAATTGAAATCATTATTTTAGATGAATTATGGCGACTTAATATTATTTCCCTTATTTCTCATAATACTCAGTCTGTTTTTCAGAGTAATCAGGAGATCGTACAAAGACCCTTTGCTAAGGAAATACCATCGAATAGGCTTTTGGGTTAAAATATCAGGATGCATCATTTTTTGTTTATATAGCGTCTATCTTTACCCGGCAGATTCCATCGGTTTATACCAGGAAGAAGGTGTAAATATCTACCATCTCATTTTGAAGAATTCCAGTCATTTACATTGGCTTTTTCAGGAAGGAAAAAATTTTGATGAATCATTTCTGAAGAATCCTCATAATGCAGGATATTTTAAGTCGGGAGGAAATTTTATGGTAGTCAGATTAGTTGCATTACTATCTTTTCTTTCCGGAGGCAGGTATGCAGTAACAAGTCTTTTTTTCGCCTGTATCGCATTTTCAGGCGTTTGGAAACTCTTCTTATTCTTTTATGAGCAATATCCGGGACTGCACAAAAAATTGGCGATTGCGATTTTGCTTTTTCCGTCTTTTGTGTTTTGGAGCTCGGGGGTTTTAAAAGACACTCTTTGCATTGCATCCTTAGGGTGGATCACGTATTCACTTTATGAAATATTTTATAGAAAAAAACATCTGTTTAAGAATTCAATAATTCTTTTTGTATTTGGGTACCTGTTAGCCGTTTTAAAAGTTTACATTCTTATTTCTTATGCTCCTTTTTTTATGCTCTTCATCATCCTGAAAAATATACAAAGCATAAAAAGTAAATTTTTAAAATATTTACTGGCTCCTTTTTTAATCATATCCTGCCTGTTAGTTTTTACTAAAATCCTTACTTCCTATGATGACCAGTTGGGGAGTTATTCGGTAGATAGCGTTACATCAAGTATTCAGCAGCTTAATGATGCGTTTAAATCTATGGATGGTGATGAAAGCGCAGAGTCAAACTTTAATCTTGGGATTGAGTTTGACGGAACTTTCAAAGGGTTATTAAAATTAGCCCCTGCCGCAATTTTCACAACTTTCTTCCGGCCCTTTATATGGGAATCTCATAAGATTTCTCAATTATTAGCTTCCGTAGAAAGCATGTTACTCTTGTTTCTGACTCTATATGTATTACTCAGAAGTGGCTTGTTTACTTCTATTAAACTTGTACTCAGTGATCCTGTGATTATGTACTGCTTCTTCTTTTCGATAGTTTTCGCAACTTTTGTAGGTGCAAGCACTTTGAATTTCGGAACGCTGGTCCGGTATAAAATACCCAGTCTTCCCTTTTATGTTATTTCCTTATTTCTTATTTATGAAAATGCAACGGCAAGATCTTCAAAAAAGGCACTTCGGATGTCTCCTTCCCGCCCTTCACCATCAACATCATTGATACCCAGGATTACCACTTAAATCAAACAGCTTGTATTCATTGCTTTGAGTTTTTAATTCACAAATATTAAGGTTATTTTGCGTCACATAAAATCCGGGTATACTAATGTGCGGAATCGCAGGTTCAGTTAACACTATATTTTCTTTTGAAAAGGTTATTCAAGCCCTCAGGCACAGAGGTCCCGACGAACAAAATAGTTATAAGAACCAAAATGTAACTTTTTTTCATCTCAGGCTCTCAATTCTGGACATTGCCGGAGGCAGACAGCCAATGCTTCTGGGTGAGAAATATGCTATTATTTTTAATGGAGAGATTTATAATCATCTAGAAGTTAGACGGCAATTTAATTTGGAATGTAAAACTTCTTCTGATACAGAAACACTGTTGCTGTTATACGAAAAATTTGGGACAGAATTTCTTCCCTGCCTGGATGGAATGTTTGCTTTTGCCATTCACGATAAGATAAGCAACCAGATATTTATCGCAAGGGACCGCGCCGGCAAGAAACCATTTTATTATTATTACTTTGAAGATAAGTTTGTTTTTTCCAGTGAGCTAAATTGCCTTCGGGGCATGATACCACTTGAAATTAATCCAGAAAGTTTTTACCATTATTTGAGATTAGGATCATTTTACAGGCAATTTACTCCTTATAAACATGTTGCAGAACTGGAGGCAGGTTCTGTTTTGATAGTGAATTGCGAAAATCTTTCAGTAACAAAAAAGCGCTGGTGGAATATCAATGATTATTATCAAAAAGAATGTAATGACTCGCTGAATGATAGTTTGTTGAAAACTGATGAGTATTTACACAAAGCGGTGAAAAGAAGGATTGAATCGAGTGACCTGGAAGTGGGGACTTTTTTAAGTGGTGGGATTGACAGCGGCTTAATCACAGCCATTGCCAGTAGTTATAACAATAATCTTAAAACCTTTACGGTATCCTTTGAGGGAGAATATGATGAAGCGCCTTTTGCAAAACTTGTTTCGGAAAAATACAAAACCTGTCATACTGAAATAAAAATCTCTTTCGCACATTTAAAGGACGATCTCGAACAGATTTTATTGAATTATGGCGAACCCTTCTTTGATAGTTCGGCCATCCCCAGTTATTACGTAAGCAGGGAAGCTAGAAAATATGTAACCGTCGTTTTAAATGGCGATGGCGCAGACGAACTTTTTGGCGGATACAGGCGGTATGTACCATTTGCCAGGCATGATTTTTTCAAAAAAAATCTACTTTTAAAAAAGGGGGCATCTCTCCTAAAAAATCTTCTTAAAGCCCCTCAAAACAAAAGATCTTACAATTATTTTCTCTATCGTCTTTTGTCTCTTGCATCAAAATCCGACCTCGAAATTTATCTTTCAGCGGGAGTTGATATTTTTGAGGACTACGAGAAATTTATCGTTGACCCCGGGTATGATTATCTCGTGCCTTTAAGGGAAGATTTTGATAAAATTACCAATAGTAACTTATCAGGCCTGAAGAAGATTATGAACCTTGATTTTGATACGAATCTTTTTTGTGATCTTCTGGTAAAAATGGATATTGCAACCATGGCTAATTCCCAGGAAGGAAGGAGCCCTTTTTTAGCAAAAGAATTATTAGAATACATCCCATCATTGAAGGACATTTATAAAATAAAAGGGAAAACAACAAAGTTTATGCTACGGCGCCTTTCATCCAAATATCTTCCTATGGAACTTATCGATCAGCCAAAAAGGGGATTTGAAATTCCCTTGAAAAGCTGGGTGGATAATGAGCTTAAGCAACCCGTTTTTGATTACCTGGATTCTTATGATTGTTTCTACAAAAATTTTGTACAGGAAAAATTTGTCCGGAATTTACTTTCAAAAAAAATTAAGATAGCTCCGGAGAAAAGAGCTAAAATATTATGGACCCTATTATCTATGGAAATTTGGTATAAAAAAACTAACAGATGACGACCTCCAGTGAATTGAAGGGGAAAAAAATCGCTGTAATTGAAAATGGGCTTATTTCTACATATACTATGAGGGAAGGCTTAATGCTTCGCCTTTTAAAAGAAGGTTGTGATGTATATATTCTAACTCATACAAATAGTTTTTCCCCCCAGGTTGAAAAAATGGGTCTTAAAGTAATAAATGTCGGTTCGGGAAATTATAATCCTTTTAGAGTTTTACGCTATATTTACGATCTTCGGAAAGCCCTAAAAAAAATAAACCCTGATATCTGCCTCACATTTAGCATCAGGCCTGCAATTTGGGGCAATCTTATCACCCGCCGGCTAAAAATACCAACCATTACCAATATCACGGGAGTAGGTCCGCTTTTTATTAGCAAGAGTTTTGTTTACCGAACTGCACGCACCTTATACAGAAATGCATTGAGCAAAACAAAAAAAGTATTTTTTCAGAATTATGACGATATGAATCTCTTCCTGAAAAAAAAATTTGTGCATGAGGAAGTTGCAGAAAGAATACCTGGGTCTGGAATAAATTATAATAAGTTTAGCCCAATTAATTTTAAAGGAAAAGATCCCAATGTATTTATTTTCTTATTTATCGGCAGGCTCATAAAGGATAAAGGGATTTTTGAATATGTAAATGCAGCAAGGATCATCCGTAAAAAACTTCCAAATGTAATTTTTAACGTCATGGGACCTTTGTGGACTCAAAACCTCAAAAGGAATACCATAACCCAAAGACAGTTGCAAAACTGGATAGATGAAGGGGTAATAGATTATTTAGGCGAAAAGAAAGATGTGAGAAAGTTTATCGCAGAAGCCGACTGTATAGTTCTGCCATCCTATCGCGAAGGCACTTCAAATACTTTGCTTGAGGCGGCAAGCATGGAAAAACCTGCGATTGCCGCAAATACAACCGGTTGTAGAGAAATTGTAACAGACAACATTACCGGTTTTCTTTGCAGGCTGAAGGATGAGAAAGACCTGGCTGATAAAATGGAGAAAATGCTACTCCTGACACAAAATGAACGCCTTGAAATGGGGCAAAAAGCAAGACAGAAAATAATTAAAGAATTCGATAAACAATTCGTTATTAATGCATATTTAAAGGCCATAAAGGAAGCGCTGGTCAAAGAAACAAATACAATCAATAGAAGGAATTTTTGAACAACTGAGTAAAAAGTTGTATTAGAACAGAAATCATATTATGGTTTACACGATTAAGGATGTCGAAAATCTTTCAGGAATTAAAGCGCATACTATACGTATATGGGAGCAACGCTATTCTTTTCTTAAACCAAAACGCTCAGAAACTAATATTAGGTATTATACTACTGATGAATTAAAAACAATACTTAGTATTTCTGTTCTCAATAAGCATGGTTATAAGATTTCGCAAATTGATAAAATGGACAGGGATGAAATATTTCAAAATGTGCTTTCACTTTCCGACACAGAAGCAAAAGTTAGTGTAACTGTAAACCATTTGTTGGAAACCATGATAGATCTTGATATTGAACATTTCGAAAAGATTGTCAATACCTCTATTAATTCATCCAGAATTGAAAAAACATTGTTGCAGGTAATATTTCCTTTTCTCGATAAGGTGGGAATTTTATGGCAAAGCAACCAAATCAACCCTGCCCAGGAGCGTTTGGTAAGTAATATCATACGTCAAAAAATAATTGTCGCAATTGATAATCTGAAACCGAAAACAACAAGCAAGGCAAAATTTTGCCTTTTCCTACCGGAAGGAGAGTATCATGAAATTTCAATTCTGTTCGTAAATTTTTTATTTAAACAAAAGGGAATAAATACTATCTACCTGGGAGCAAACATTCCTTTTGAAGAGCTAAATACAATTGTTGAAATAAAAAAGCCAGACTATTTATATACGCATCTTACTACCGCAGGAGAAGATTTTAATTTTGAGCATTTTATAAACCTGTTTCACAACGCTTTTCCCGCTATAAAGACTATCATTTCAGGCAGGATTGCCAGTTCTTACGAAAAAGAAATTCCCCAAAATATTTCTTTCATAAAATCTATAAATGAATTAAAAGAATTCATTAGCGGCCTTTAGCTCTCCTGATATTGCCGACTAAAATTGTGTTTAACTTATATTTATAAATAATTAAACAAAAAAAATTTGCTTAATTATTTTGTTTAATTTTTGATCATTAAAAATTACACAATTTCTATTTCAACATTAGAATTTAACCAGCTTATATTAGTAAATTCTGACTTCCTGAGCCCATTTGCTAATACTCTTACAAGAGACAAAGAAAGCGCCAAAGACCTGGTTCAGGAAACATTGTATAAGGTTATTGGCAATCGCGAAATATACCGTAGCGGAACGAATATAAAGGCCTGGCTTTATACTATCATGAGAAATATCTTCATCAATGCTTACCGCAAGAAAGCCCGTCACCAGGTGGTTTTTGATGCTACTCCTAACAACTTTTTGATGGATTCTAATCAATCTGCTATTTCGAACCGTGCAGAAAGTATCCTCCAAATGAAAGAAATTGAGTCTGCAATCCATTACCTGCCATCTATATTTAAAGAACCTTTTATATTGTACTTTGAAGGATATAAATACAACGAAATTGCTGATATTTTAAACGAGCCGCTTGGGGCTATAAAGAGCAGGATACATTTTGCCAGGAAGCTTCTTAAGGAAAAATTGAGCAGATTTTGAAGGATAAGTATTATCATTGGCTGATAATATTTCATAGTCATTAATTTTTTTTCACAAATTCTGCAATTTGAAAAAAGCTGTTATAATAGGAAGCGGATTTGCAGGTCTATCTGTTGCATCATTCCTAGCGAAAGCGAAATGGAATGTTACAGTAGTAGAAAAACATGATAGTCCCGGAGGCAGAGCAAGACAGCTTAGAGATCAAGGTTTTGTTTTCGATATGGGACCAAGCTGGTATTGGATGCCCGGCGTTTATGAAAGGTACTTTCAGCGTTTCGGAAAATCCCGCTCTGATTACTATGCTCTAAAAAGACTGGATCCATCTTACCGGATTTATTGGCAGAATGAAAAGATGAATATCCCGGCTGATTTTGATGAATTAAAACAGCTCTTTGAAAATCTTGAGCCGGGAAGCGGAAAGAAACTCGATCAATACCTTACACAGGCTGAATATAAATATGAGGTTGGAATTAATAAACTTGTTCAGAAGCCAGGTCAGTCCTGGAGTGAATTTCTGGATTGGGAACTTGTAAAAGGAATTTTTAAACTCGAAGTTTTTTCTTCAATAAAACATCATATTCATAGAAATTTTAAGAACCCAAAACTCAGGCTACTGCTGGAATTCCCGGTTTTATTTTTGGGAGCATTGCCAAAGGATACTCCTGCGCTTTATAGCTTAATGAATTTTGCAGATATAAAGGGAGGTACCTGGTATCCTGAAAACGGAATGTACAGTATTGTTGACGGGATGTACAATTTGGCCAAAGAATTAGGAGTAAATTTTATGTTTAATGAGAACGTTACGTCCATAAATACTGCAGAAAAAATCGCTACAGGTATTAACAGTATTTACTCAGAAAATGGAAATCAAAAATCAAAAGAATATAATGCCGATGTAGTAGTTGCTACTGCCGATTATCATTTTGTGGAAACGAAACTACTACCTCCCCAGCTGAGGAGCTATAGTGATAATTATTGGGATAACAGGGTCTTGGCACCCGGTTGCCTGCTTTATTATGTCGGATTGGATAAAAAATTGAAAAATATTACGCATCATTCATTATTTTTTGATGTGGATTTTGATAAACATGGCGATGAAATTTATGTTTCGAAAGAGTGGCCGACTGAACCGCTTTTTTATGTTAGTACCACCTCCGTTTCAGATGAAAAGGCGGCTCCTGCTGGATGTGAAAACCTGTTTTTCTTAATTCCTGTCGCATCGGGGCTGGAAGGAGATACTGAAGAGATCAGAGATAAATATTTTGATAAATTAATCAGTAGGTTTGAAAAACATATTGAAGAGGAAATATCGAACTCCATTATCTATAAGAAGACTTTTGGTCCCCGGGATTTTGTTAATGAATATAATGCGTTCAAAGGCAATGCATATGGATTGGCAAATACGCTGCTCCAAACCGCGGTTCTTAAACCGTCATGCAGAAGTAAAAAAATAAAAAATCTTTTCTATGCCGGTCAGCTTACAGTACCGGGTCCCGGTGTTCCTCCATCCCTGATAAGCGGGGAGGTAGTAGCCAAAGAGATATTCAAAAATTTTGGGTCTTAAATTGTAATTTGAGTAACGATTCACGAAATAAAATTTGAATTATGATGCAACTATTTCACGAGGTAAGCAACCAATGCAGCAGGTTTACCACTAAAAGGTATAGCACATCATTTAGCAGCGCTATCAAACTATTGCATAAAGATCTTCGGGCTCCTGTGTACAATATTTATGGATTTGTTCGCTTTGCTGATGAAATTGTGGATACATTTCATGAATTTGATAAAGAAGAACTTCTGAGAGAATTTAAAGAGGAAACATATAAGGCTATTGAAAGAAAAATAAGTCTCAATCCTATCCTAAACAGTTTTCAGAGAACAGTGAATGAATATGAGATTGATATTAAACTTATAGATGCATTTTTTAACAGCATGGAATTTGACCTTCACAAAACGACGTACACCGCCTCTGGTTATAAGAATTACATTTATGGGAGCGCAGAAGTTGTTGGCCTCATGTGCCTGATTATTTTTTGTGAAAAGGACCATGCAAAATATGAGAAACTCAAGCCTTATGCTCAATCTCTTGGCGCAGCGTTTCAGAAAGTAAATTTCTTAAGGGATGTAAAATCGGATTACCAAAAACTTGAACGGACTTATTTTCCGGAAGTGGATTTTAAGAATTTTACTGCTGAAAGTAAAAATCATATCGAGGATGAAATCATGGCAGATTTTAATAATGCTTATGAAGGAATCATCTTATTACCCCTAAAGGCAAGATTTGGAGTTTACGTAGCCAACAAATATTATCTTTCTCTATATAAAAAAATAAAGCGAACACAGGCTGAAAAAATCCTGGAGCAACGGATAAGAATTCCAAGCTATTCAAAGGCATTAATAGTTCTAAGAGCAGGTGTAAAAAACCAGCTTAACCTTATATCATAATAATTTAAAGGAACATCTATTTTGACTAAAGTGGTATTAGTTGATGAAACTGATTTGGAAACAGGGACTATGGAAAAAATGGAAGCCCATCTCTTAGGGGTGTTACACAGGGCTTTTAGTATTTTCATTTTTAACAGTAAAGGAGAATTTCTGTTGCAGCAGCGTGCACAAGGCAAATACCATAATGGAGGCTTATGGACCAACACCTGCTGCAGTCATCCCAATCCGGGTGAGGATATTTTAAAAGCTGCAAGCAGAAGGCTTTCTGAAGAAATGGGTTTTCAAACCAGCCTTTCTCCGGCATTTACTTTTATATATAAAGCTTCTTTTGATAACGGGTTAACTGAACACGAATTTGATCATGTCTTTACCGGTATTTTTGATGGGGATATTAAGGCAGATAAGAAAGAAGTAGGTGATTATTGCTATAAAACACTGGAAGAGATAGAATCATCATTGAAGACACATCCGGAAAAATATACAGAATGGTTTAAAATCGCTTTGCCACAGATAAAAGTATTTCATAAAGAAAAATTTGGGTAAGCTAATTGTTTTGGTATAAAATTATCGTAATAACCAATCTTTAAAATCTTAATTTTGCAATACATGCAAGTTTTATTTTTCATATTAATCACGTTGACAACTTTTTTCATAATGGAAGGTGTTACATGGCTCACACACAAATACGTGATGCATGGCTTTCTATGGTACTTGCATGAAGATCATCATAAAAAGGGCCCTGGTGTTTTTGAGAAAAATGATGCATTTTTTCTTATTTTTTCAATTCCAAGCATTTTGTGCATTTTCCTGGGGACATTTGGTGACAAATATTGGCTGGCAGCCATAGGTGCGGGCATTGCAATGTATGGATTGGCATATTTTATTACCCACGATATTATTATTCACCAGCGGATTAAGCTTTTTACGAGAAGCAATAATTTATATGTACGCAGTATCAGATGGGCACATAAAATGCACCACAGGCATTTAGAAAAACAAGATGGTGAAAGTTTCGGTATGCTTATGGTTGCTAAAAAATATTGGGACAAGGTGAGGACAGATAAAAAGAGATTTGCTGAAAATAGATCAGAAAATATAAAAGTTGCTTCTCCTAACGTATAGTTTTGGTTTTAGACTGTTTATTGATCCAATCATATTTCATAATTTTCATTTAATAAATTTTTACCTAATCTTACCGCAATGCCCGTTTGTTGCAGGTGTTAGCTTATTGTATGCAGGCAAAAAATTATGATTACATTTTTCTCGGCGCCGGATGTGCTTCGTTAAGCATAATCATGAGAATGCTTGAATCAAAAAAATTTGAAGAAAAGAAAATTCTTCTTATTGATAAAGAACCAAAATCTAAAAACGACCGAACCTGGTGTTTCTGGGAGCAGGAAGCCGGATATTTTGAAGATTTAGTCTTTCATAAGTGGGATGAACTTCTTTTTAAATTAAGCAATGTCGAAACAATCAATTTGGAGCTTGGCAATTACCGGTATAAAATGATTAGGGGAATAGATTTTTATAAAAAGTGTTTCTCTCAAATAGAACTGCAGAAAAATATTGATATTGCTTACGGTGAAATTTTATTTGAAGAGGGTGATGCCCATTCCAGAATTAAGGTTAATGGTGAGCCTCTATTTATTGATGATAAAACAATTGTTTTCAATTCCATTTTTAGACCGTCAATAAAACAAAATGGGGAATTTCATTTATTACAACACTTTAAGGGTTGGGTTATCGAAACTCATGAACCATTTTTCAAACCCAGCCACGCCACTATGATGGACTTCAGCGTCGATCAAATTCGGGGTACTACCTTCGCTTATATTTTACCGACGTCTGAAAAAAGGGCTTTGATTGAGTATACATTATTCAGTAAAAATCTCCTGAGCGAAAAGGAATATGATAATGAGCTAAAAGCTTACATTGAAAAATTGCTGGGGCTGTTGAGCTATGATATTACGGAAGAAGAATTTGGAATTATCCCCATGACAAATCAAGATTTCCCAACTTTTAAAAAAGGAATGTATTATATTGGAACTGCTGGCGGCCAAACAAAAGCATCTACAGGATATACTTTCAGATTTATACAAAAGCAGGCTGATGAAATTGTAAACGAATTAATAACTGATAGATTTTTTTACAAAAACAAAAAAACGAGAAAGCGATTTATTTTTTATGACAGCACTCTATTACACATTTTATCAAATAATTTATTAGAAGGAAAAATTATTTTTTCCAAACTCTTTAAAAAAAACGGGGCTGATATTATTTTTAAGTTTCTTGATAATGAAACTTCAATTTCAGAAGAAATTAAAATTTTGAATTCACTACCTAAAATAGTATTCTTAAAGGCAGGATTTATTGAATTCATAAAAATGATATTTAACCGAAAGAAAAGTTAATAAAGTATTCGGCTTAATAAACCCATAACCCTGTAAATAATCAAATGACTGGTTTTTCTATTTTTGCTTTGAGAAAATTAAAATTATGAGCCCGACCAATTCAGACGACCAGGAACTTCTTCAAAGCTTCAAAGAACCGGCAACTAGAGAGCGGGCATTTGCAGCAATTATTAAAAAGTACCAGGAAAGGCTTTATTGGCATATCAGAAGAATGGTCATCGATCATGAAGATACCAATGACGTTCTTCAAAATATGTTTATAAAGGTTTGGAAGGGTCTCGAGAATTTCAGGGAAGATAGCCAGCTTTATACATGGCTTTATAGAATTGCCACTAATGAATCCCTCACGTTTCTAAGCCAGCAGAAAAAAAGAAGTTCAGTGTCTCTCAGTGATGTGGAAACCGGGTTAAGCAATAAATTGAAAAGTGATACCAACTTCGATGCCAATAAGTTAGAATGGAAATTGCAATTGGGGATTCAGCAATTACCTGAAAAACAAAGAATAGTGTTCAACCTCAGGTATTACGACGAAATGCCTTATGAAGAAATGAGTCGTGTGCTTGATACAAGTGAGGGAGCGCTTAAAGCCAGCTACCATCATGCGGCGAAAAAGATTGAAGAATTTATACTAAATAATTAAACTTTTTACAGATAAAATAGTCCCATAAAGCTAGATGAAAGTGTCCCCCGAAATATTAAAAGAATTAATGACTATCAGTCCGCTGTTGGCAAACTTGGATAAGGTTAATGTTTTTCGTATTCCGGAAGGATACTTCGATGATTTGAACTTGCGAATTTCTTCATTTGTATCCGTAAACAGGAATGAAGAATTGAAGGCGCCCAATAAAAGTAATCTTCAGGAGGTTCCGCCGGGATATTTCGAAAACCTAAGTGATTCAATTTTGGCTAAAGTGAAAGCCGTTTATCCGGAAAGCGCAAGGGAAGAAATACGGCTTGTTTCACCTATGTTATATTATTTGAAAGATGAAAGTATATATACAGTTCCTAATGGTTATTTTGATTCACTAAGTAAATCAATATTGTCCAGGTTAGCGGCCTCTGATTCTGAAAATGTTGAAGAAGAAATAAGGAAACTTTCGCCTGTTTTATTTAATTTAAGAAATAAGAATGTATTTTCAGTGCCATATGGTTATTTTGAATTCCTTTCTGAGAATTTAAAGAAGGTGATGGAGGCCCCGGAAGCAAAGGTCATTTCAATAAAAAAGAGGAGGACGGTATGGAAATATGCGGCTGCAGCTATAATAACAGGAATAATTGCTGTATTTTCATTTCCGTTTTTTACTAATTGGAATACAAAAGATAAAAATTCAGAAAATGCTGCTTACGCCACTCTCCCTGATTATGTGAAAGCGTCCTTACAGTACAAAAATGAAGATGATTTAAATGCCGGATTGGCCCAACTGAATAACACAGAGATTGTAAAATATCTTGAAAAGAATGGTAATGTTATGGATAATGAATTGCTCACAAATAATACTGACTTAAGCGAAATGCCCAGCCAGGAAGATTACCTTAATGATTCTGACGCATTAAATAATTACCTGGATAAAATAAACGGAGAAAAAGTGAAAAATGCGACGCCATAATATGAAAAAATATTTACTCCTTGTATTGATAATATTTGGCATTTTAAGCAGAATAAAAGCGCAAGAGACAGACGAAAAAATTCAGGCCTTAAAGGTTGCATTCATTACTCAAAAACTACAGCTTTCACCAGTTGAGGCTCAACGATTCTGGCCAGTTTATGACCAATATCAAAACGAAATACGTAATCTACAACTTGATTATGTAAACGGATCCGCGCTTGAAAATGAAGAAAAATTATTGAATATCCGAAAGAAATATGAGCCTTATTTTCAAAGAGCATTAGGACCTCAAAAAGCTAACCGTTTATACAATGTTGAAAGAGATTTCCGTAGTATTCTGATCCGCAGACTTCAAAATCAAAACAACAGGCCACGTCAAATGAGACCTCTGCGGCGGAGGTAGATATTTCCCTTTTATTATATATTAAATAAAAATCATAATTGGAGAAAGTAAAATTTCTCCTATTTTTGTAACTAGGTGTTTTTCATAGGTTAGCAACGGCCGGCCCTTTTTAGGGCAGGCCTTTCTTTAAATTGCAGGTCTGAATTTGAATATAGGCGTCTTTATATCATGATAAAAAAGGAACGTCCAATTATCCTGTTCTCCTGTTTTCCACCATTTATTTCTTAGTTCAATTGACCGCTCTCCGTCATAATCGTATTTTGCTCTAAACCTGTTTTTCATTTGCAGAAGCTGGGGTGCTACATCTCCTCCAAAAAATACTTTTTCACCCTCATCTTCTACTAAAAAAACCTGGTGAAAAGGAGAATGACCCCCTGTTACTTCATAAAAAATATAATCATTAATTGTGCCAACATCGTCGGTAAATACTAATTGGTCTGTTCCTTCAAGTAACAAGAAATCATCTGTATGAAAAGATGGAAATCCTTTTTCAAATGCATAGGTCCAGTCTTTCCTATTGATATAATACAAGGCATTCTTGAAGCTTAATGCTGATTTACCGGGCAGGGCTATTCCACCTGCATGGTCTTTGTGAAGATGTGATAGCAATACTTTAGTAACATCAGTTGGTTTTATGCCATGCGAGATCAGGTTCTTATGGATTTGCATTTGGCCATTTTTATCAGCAAACCCAAGGCCGGTATCCAATAGAAGTATATCCTTGGAAGTGATAACAAGAAATGGTTGTATTTCAACAAGCAGACTTCCTTTTGTTCTTTCTTGTAAATTGTTTTTATCCGGATCATATGCAATGAATTTCTTGGTTTGATCAACGGTAAAGTTCCCTTCGCTCAGAGGAATTATCTTCATGAATTCTTAATTTAAGGCAGTGGATGATTTGCAAAATTTGAGGTTAAATACTGTTGGTATTCTATCAATTGCCCGAAAAATTACTTTAATACCATTTGCCTGTCAGCATCAAGGCGAACCAGAATAAATATCAAAATAGTAAATGTTAACAATGAGGAACCGCCATAGCTCATTAATGGCAAAGTAATTCCTATAACCGGTGCCAGGCCCACAGTCATGCAAATATTAATGGTGACATGAAAAAACAAAATTGCCGCAACACTGTAAGCGTAAACCCTGCTGAAGGTACTTCTCTGCCTTTCAGCAAGGTAAACGATACGCAACATGAATAATAAATAAAAAATGACAATCAGACTACTGCCGACAAATCCAAAATTTTCTCCAACAGAAGTGAAGATAAAATCAGTGTGCTGTTCCGGTACAAATTCGCCCTGCGTTTGAGTACCTTTTAAGAATCCCTTACCCATGACCCCACCTGAACCGATCGCGATTTTAGATTGCTTAACATTATAATTTTCTCTTGCTTTTTTTAATTTCTTAATTTTTGATGCTTCTTTTTCTTTTTGTTCATCGAGCTTTTGGGCAGCTGTATTATCTTCAGGTACATAGTCTACACCAAAAGTATTCAGAATCCTTTCAACCTGGTAGGGCTGCAGCACATGTTTAAAAATATAAGGAACCGCAAACCTCTGAATACCCACACATAATATCCATATGCCAAGTATGACAATAAGAATGCCTTTGTCCTTATAAATATTTTTCCTGAGTAAATAGATGCTTATCAAAGCAATAGTGGTAAGAATAATCGCCAACGTATTCTTATCAACTAATATCGTAGCCACAACAAGTATTGCAAAAGAAAACCCTATTATCAGATAAACAGGAGGTAATCCCTCCCGGTACATGGGAATAAGAAATGAGAAATATACCAAAGCCAGCCCGGTTTCATTCTGCATAATAGAAAAAGCGGCCGGAGTGAGTATTATCGCTGCAGCAATAAGTTGCGATCGGGGTTTTTGAAAATTAGTTTCGGGTTGTGATAAGTATTTGGCCAGCGCCAGGGCTGTGAAAATTTTGCAGGTTTCCACCGGTTGGAGATTAAAAAAACCCAGAGGAATCCAGGATCTTGATCCGTTTACATCTTTACCAACTGCAAATGTTGCCAGCATTAGCAATATTCCAAATGCATAACTCAAATTTGCAGTGGCAGTAAAAAATTTACTGTCGGTAAGCAGGATAAGTACTGCTACAATGGCCGAAATACCCAAAAATAATAATTGCCTTGAGTAATTCTTTCTTAGCCCAAGCAGATTTTGAAGAATGTTTTCATTATTATGATATTCAACGGAAAAAATACAAAGTATTCCCACACATACAAAAAATACATAAAACCAAATGGTTACCCAGTCAATTCCTTTAGATATTACGGCCTGGTTGCGCATCTCAATAATTGGGTATTTTTAAATTCTGTCAGTTTGCAGGAAAATATTTTCTTTGTTTTTCAGGCAATGTAGCCATCACCTGTTGCTTATTATCTGATTCCTCATTTTTTGAAGGTTGTGAATCAGTAAGAATTCTAACCACATGCTTCGGATTATTTCTTTTCTCTATCGTATCGCCGTTATCTTCATCCTCAATATCTGCAGTGTCTTTCATAATCTTAAGATAGCCCTTTTCCAGAAGGTAGAAAGTATCCTTTATATGATTCAAAGAATCTCTTTGCCTTAATGCTTCATAAATCCTTTCAGGCATAAGGTTAAGTTTGGCGATCTCCTCTATTTTTGCCTTTCGATCAGGCTCAGTTATTGAATCTTTCAAATATTGTTCAATCATCAGGCTTGCAATAGGAGCAGATGAATTAGCTCCAAAGCCGGCATTTTCGCAAATTACTGCAATGGCAATTCGCGGATTTTCCCTCGGCGCAAAAGCAGCAAAGAAGGCATGTGATTTTTGTTTCACACCCTTATAATAATTTTCAACCGTTCCGGTTTTTCCGCAAACTACAATTCCCGGAACCTTAGCAGCCGAACCAGTTCCTGTTTCCATTACGCCTTGCATTCCATCATGTACCGCATCAAATAAGGTATCTGGGATAGAAAGAGGGTGGTGTTTAACTTTAAATGAATCGAGTAAACCAAATGTCTCACCTCCTTCAATAGAATCTACAAGATGAGGGATTATGTACCAACCCTTATTTGCTAAATAAGCCATTTCATTAGCGACCTGCAAAGGTGTTACGTTTACTTCCCCCTGGCCTATACTTACGGATTTAAATGTGCAGAAATTCCAATGACCTTCGCCGTACATTTTATTGTAGGTCATCGGACTAGGAATATTACCCGATTTTTCAGAAGGCACATCTATGCCTAGCTTATGACCTAGTCCAAAGGCATACATGTAGCTGTCCCACACTTTCAAACTACTATCAACTGATCCATAATCCGGATTATTAATTGCCCGCTGCATTACATTTGCAAAATAGGTGTTACAAGAAACAGTAATTGCCCCCTTAAGATCAAAATATCCAGGGTCTAAACAACCCATTGGTTTACCACATCCATAGAAAGCTCCAGTACATAGAAATCTTGTGGAAGTTGTAATAACTCCTTCCTGAAGACCGATCAATCCTTGAAGGGTTTTAAATGTAGAACCCGGAGAATAATAAGCATTCACTGTTCTGTTTATCATTGGAAGGCGAGGGTCCAAAAGTAATTCAGCGAAATGCTTTCTTCTTTGAGCGCCAGCTAATAGTCCCGGATCATAAGTGGGGCTGCTCACCATGGAAAGCACACCCCCGGTTTTGGGATCAATCGCTACTATTGCCCCAATTTTATTTTCCATTAAATGCTCACCGAGCATCTGCAACCGTATGTCAAGTGACAAATGTAGATTTTTCCCGGAAATGGCGGCAGTATCAAATTTGCCTTTATCCAACCTCTCTGTTAGCCTGTTCTTATTATCTCTTTTCCAAAATTCTATTCCGCGCTGGCCCATCAATACCCTTTCATAACTACGTTCCAAGCCTGTCCTTCCTGCATAATCGCCAACCTGGTACCCCTCGCCCTCATGTCGTTTTAGGAATGAAGAATCCACCTCTGACAAGTATCCTAAAATATTGCCGCCTGCATCAAACGGATAGTCCCTCACGGGTCTTTCCTGCAGATAGAAAGCGGGAACAAATTTATACATGCTTTCATTAAGCCTTGCAATCTTTTCCTGTGGCAATAAGGGTTCAAAAACCGAAGCCCGGTAACTCTTATTCTTGATAATAGCTGTAATGATTCTTTTTCTAAATTCTGCGGTGTCAATATCAAGAATTCGGCATAACGCAGCCGTATCCATGCCCATCCCTTTAAGTTTACCAGGGGTTATCATCAGGTCATAAATAATGGTATTCCGCAATATGGCATTTCCATGGCGGTCATATAAAATTCCCCTGTCCGGATAAATCACTTTCCGAAATTTTCCCTGCTCATCTGCCAGGATCGAATACTTTTTATTAAAAACCTGCAAATTCAGCAGCCTCGCAATAATTATCAAGGCAATGAAAACAAATAAAGCTCTGATTATATTTTTTCGGGACTGGTTAAAAACAGGCACAGACCAAATTGGATTTAAAGAAGTTGAAAAAAATGAGAACGAAATTTATGCAAAAGTAATATGTCTAAACGGTATTAGTTTTGAATCTTTGCTTTCGGGGAAATAATAATTCTGGTAATAATATTAATAGAAGACTTACTGCTGCTGAAACAATGGTTTTAAGAAGGAAATAAAAAAAACCGCCAATTTGTAATGCCTCCAGAAAAAAAAGAAATGAATGATGCACAAGCGTTAAAATAGCGGCAAAAGTAATATAGGGAGTAAACCCCATACTTCTTATTGAAGGTTCATTAAAATTGCTTTCTGAGCCTTCCTGGGAAATGAGAAGATTTATTAAAAACGGCCTTACATAGGCTATTAAAACACATGCGGCTGTGTGTAATCCGTAAGTTTTTGTAAAGCAATCAAGAGTAAACCCAAGGAGAAATGCGAGAATCATCTGGAAACGCCTTCCCATTTTGAAAGGTAACCAGAGAATAAATAAAAAATAAAGATATGGAGTTACAAAACGGTGCAATGGAGGAATCTGGTTGAGCACATAAACCTGCACTAATATGAAAAGACAAAAACGAATAATATATTTTATCGGGTTATTCATTGATTTTTTTTACACGATTCAGTAGTTTTTGAGGTTCATCTTTTTGAAGATTGCTTATAATGTAAGCGTATTGCAGGTTATTGAAATTTACTGCTGTTTTTACTTTGATAATATAAGTAGTGCTGGCCTTATCGGTTTCAATTTGGCTAACGGTGCCTATTAGAAGCCCAGATGGAAATTTATCAGAATAACCGCTGGTAATTACAGTATCTCCTTTATTCACCTTTACATCTTTGGAAATATCTTTCAATATTACCATGTTGGGTTGAACCCCATCCCATATAATACTCCCCAAATCACCACTTTTTTTCAGCTTGGCGCTAACGTTACTTTGGTGGTGCAAAAGACTCATAACTACAGAATAATTACTGCTAACATCAACTACTGATCCCACCACTGCATTTTTGATGTCTGTTACACCAAGATCTATGGACACACCTTGTTTCAGCCCCCTGTGCAACTGTATATAATTATTGTCAAGGCTTACAGAATTCCCAATTACCTTGGCTGGCATGTATAAATATTTTCTTTCCCGGAGAAGTGTATCAATTTTCATAGTATCTATTTCTATTTTGGTTGTGGTATCCGGTAATTCAAAATCTGTTTTAAGTTTATTGTACAATTCAGCATTTGCTTTTACTAACGAATCATTGGTCCTTTTAAGCCGGAAATAATATTCAACATTATTATATTGATTACTTATCCTGCCGGTAATTTCGCCTGCAGCTGCGGAATAAACTGTATGCTGATACCTATTGTAATTGAATACCATAAATAACGATATTCCCATAAGTACCAGAAAGAAAAGGAAATTAAAATAAATGCGGATAAATAGAAGAATATTGCGCATAACAGGCTGATCCGTCCCGATAAATAGCGGGTATATTTAAATAAGTTTGTTGGAAATATACATCAATCTGAGGAATATTATTAGCTTTTAGGCCGCGAGTAATCAACGGCGAGCAAAGCATTATCTCATTACAAATGGATACTTGTCATAATGTTTCAATGCCAGGCCTGTTCCCCTAACTACGCTTTTTAGAGGATCGTCAGCCACGTGAACAGGTAGCTTGATTTTCGCCGCAAGCCTTTTGTCCAATCCTCTTAATAAAGCCCCGCCACCAGTTAAGTATAACCCTCTTTTATAAATATCCGAGGCAAGTTCGGGTGGAGTAGTTTCAAGAGCTTTAAGAATTCCCTCCTCAATTTTGAAAATTGACTTATCCAATGCTTCGGCGATTTCCTGGTAACTAACCATTATTTGCTTTGGAATACCTGTTACGAGGTCTCTTCCATTTACGGGCATATCTTCAGGAGGATTATCAATGTCCTTCATGGCAGCGCCAATCTGAATCTTAATTTGTTCTGCAGTTCGCTCGCCAATCAAAAGGCTATGATACCGCCTGAGTGCCTCCATAATATCGCCGGTAAACTCATCCCCTGCAATTCTTATTGACTGATCGCAGACAATACCTGCAAGGGCAATTACGGTGATCCCTGTTGTACCTCCGCCAATGTCTATAATCATATTTCCTACAGGTTCTTCTACGTCAATTCCTATTCCCAAGGCAGCAGCCATTGGTTCATGCAGAAGGTAAACTTCCTTTGCTCCAGCTTGTTCGGCACTGTCTCTTACAGCGCGTTTTTCAACTTCTGTTATGCTGCTTGGTATGCAAATCATCATTCGCCAACTTGGGGGGAATAATGGCTTTTTAGGATAGATTTTCTTGATCATCTCCCTGATCATCAACTCGGCAGCATTGAAATCTGCTATCACACCATCTTTCAGCGGACGCACCGTTCTTATGCTTTCATGGGTCTTTTCATGCATCATTAATGCCTTTTTTCCCACCGCCAGAATATTTTTCGGATTATTACGGTCCAGCGCTACTATGGACGGCTCATTCACCACCACCACATCATTATGAATAATCAGTGTATTTGCTGTGCCAAGGTCAATAGCAATTTCCTGAGTGAAAAAATTAAAAAGGCCCATGTTTTAAATACATATTAAAAAATAATGAATGCCTGCAAAGTTGTAGGAAATATTTTGAAATAACAATTGTGAACCAACCTGGATTTATCAGCTTTGTTATTAACTTTTTTTACAACCTGGTAAATGGTAAACGTAGAAATACCATATTTTATGCGAAATGGCAAATTTTACTCAGATATCCTATATTATTTTTTCAGGTCGTCTAAAAAAAATTGACTTTTAGATTTTAATGAATAAATTCATGCCCTATATCATTTCTAAAATAGATTCCATCAAAATGTATCTGTTCTAATATATTTTTTGATAACTCTAAAGCGCCAGCTAATGAACCGGCAAGAGATGAAACAGCAAGTACTCTCCCTCCGTTAGTAACGATAAAATCCCCTTCCTGCTTTGTGCCAGAATGAAAAACCATAACGCCACCATTTGAATCTATTTTTTTTGTTGCTGCCGGATTTTGCAGGTAACCAAAATCTATTGCATAACCCTTCTTATAAGCCAAAGGGTATCCACCGCTTACAGCTACAATTGCAGCGGCTGATTTACCATCTATTCCGATCTTCTTCTCATTTAATTTCCCTTCCGCTGCTGCAATCAGTAACTCTACCAGATCATTTTGTAAACGCAACATGACCACCTCTGTTTCAGGATCTCCCATACGACAATTATATTCAATGACCATTGGTTCTTCATCCACTTTTATTAATCCAAAAAAAATAAATCCTTTGTAATCTATCATTTCTTCCTGCAATCCTTTAATAGTAGGTTCAATTATATTTTTAATTACTTTTCTCATGAAGGTTTCAGAGGCAAAGGGTACCGGACTTACAGCACCCATACCTCCGGTATTAAGCCCCTTATCACCTTCAAGTATTCTTTTGTAATCTTTTGCTTCCGGCATCAGGAGGTAATATGTTCCATCTGTAAGTACAAAAACACTAAGTTCAATTCCTTCTAAAAAATCTTCAACTACTACCTTCTTGCCTGCTTCTCCAAATTTTGATTTCTGAATCATGAGTTCATATTCGCCTAATGCTTCAATGGTGCTGCTACATATAAAGACTCCTTTGCCAGCAGCCAATCCATCGGCTTTAAGCACGAGGGGAATTTTATGATTTTTAATATATTCAAGCCCCTCCTTATAGGAATCCTCATCAAATTCCTTGTAATTTGAGGTAGGAATATGATGCCTTTGCATAAACGATTTAGCAAAGGCTTTACTCCCCTCAAGCCTGGCTCCCGAAGCGGAAGGACCGGTAACAATTATATGTTTCAGGTTTTTATCATTTTTAAAAAAATCATAAATACCCTTTACCAGGGGGTCTTCCGGTCCAACAAGTATCAGCTCAATTTCCTTTTCAAGGCATTTTCTTTTAATTCCTTCAAAATCGTTTATGGCAATATCCAGGTTTTCTCCATATTGAGCTGTGCCCGCATTGCCTGGGGCTATATACAATTTTGAGCACAATTCACTTTGGCTTATTTTCCAGCAAAAAGCATGTTCTCTGCCGCCTGAACCTAATATAAGTATATTCAAATGAAGGAATTTTATTTTGAAAAAAAACCGGGTGCAAGTTATGAATTAAGCAATTTAATCATGAACCGCCTGTAAAGATTTCAAAAGAGGATTATTTATTTTTTTTCCAAAATTGAATATTGCTTTTTAAAATTAATCTGTACTTTACAAAAGAAAATTGTCTCCATACTTTCTCTTAAAAACTATTTAATAATGGAAGATCAGATCATTTCACCTAATACAGGCGAAATCAGTAAAGGTAAACACCCGAAATCTTTATACGTTCTTTTTCTGACAGAAATGTGGGAGCGTTTTGCCTATTATCTTATGGTCGGGATTTTATTTCTCTACCTCATCGGAGACAAAGGCGGAAAAGGCATGACTGAAAAAATGGGGGCCGATGTGGTGGGAAGTTTTATTGCTCTTGTTTATTTAACTCCATTTATTGGTGGCTTGCTGGCCGACCGTTATCTGGGTTATATAAGATCCATCTTCATTGGAGGTACTTTAATGTCACTTGGTTATTTTGGCCTGGCACTGCCGGGAAATACAGCTTTATATGCCTCCCTTTGTTTAGTAATTGTTGGCAATGGATTTTTTAAACCAAATATTTCAACCCTACTAGGCAATATTTACAACCGTGAAGATTTGAAACCGCTAAAAGATAATGCCTATAATATTTTTTATATGGGTATAAATATAGGCGCATTGATTTGCAATTTTGTGGCGGCCTATCTGAGAAATAAATATGGCTGGGGCTACGCATTCGCAGCTGCCGGAGTAGGGCTTATAATAGGAATGATTATTTTAGCCAGCTCTTTAAAAGAAGTACGTGAAGGAGAAATAAAGAAGGAAAAAAGATCAGAAGATATGCCTATCGGACAAATATTCGGATATGTATTTCTTCCCGCTATTATAGCGGCAATAATCGGATGGATTTTACCAACCTTAATATTTGGCTCTACGATCATGGGAAGTAAATCCAATGATGCATTTATTTTTGCATGCTTACCTATTATTGCATTTTATATTTCTTTATACCTTCGGGCAACAGGACAAGATAAAAAGGGTATAGGTTCCCTGTTATTTATTTTTGCAATCTCAATTATCTTCTGGACAATATATAATCAAAATTCCACCGGTCTTACATTGTGGGCACAAAAACACACAGACAGAACCGTATCGCCAACAGCTGGCAAAATAGCCGGAACTTTAGGCTTCCTGCAAAAAATAAGTGATACACCCCGATTGGTTAATAAGGTAGATGCTAATTTTGTTGAAATAAAAGATAATGCTCCGGTTGTAGCTTCTTTTCCTCCTTATGATAGCCTCTCAGATGGCAGTATTATAGATAAAGAAACGAAGTTAGTCCAGGTAATGGGCCCTGATCCATATTTAAACAATGTGCCAAAAAGTGAATGGCCAAAAAGCGGGACAGAAAAATTAGCAAATACAGAATTATTTCAGTCTATAAATCCTTTATTTATTATAATACTAACTCCGATAATTGTATTTATTTTCAGTTTTTTAAGAAGGCGAAAAAAAGAACCTTCTACTGCAACCAAATTCGGATTGGCACTATTTATTTCCGGACTCTCAGCATTGGTAATGGTATTTGCAATAATGTCTGTAAACTCTGTGTATCTTGAAAAAACATCCCCTTACTGGCTATGGGGAACCTATTTTGTATTTACAATAAGTGAGTTATTATTAAGCCCGATAGGCTTATCTCTGGTTTCAAAACTTGCCCCTGCCAGATTAACAGCTTTAATGATGGGAGGATGGTTTTTATCAACCTCAATCGGCGGAAAAATTGCAGGTGTAATGACGAGTTTCTGGGATGATTTTACAGATAAAAAAATATTTTTTCTAATATTGGTTGCCTCAGCTTTTATGGGGGGAATACTCATATTCAGCAGGCTAAAATCACTAAATAAGATTGTGAAAGATAAAACAGGTTCAGCATAAATTTCATTTTCGGGAAAACAGGTTTGTGCCTAAAATTATTTACACAAAATTCATACACTCATACTGTTTTCCTAATATTTCTGTATCATCTGCTCCCAACCATTTATTCAATGCGGTAGCATAAACGTTTTTGAAATCTACCTTATATTTCAGATCGCCTTCATTTAAATCGCCCAGGTCCGGCATTGCATTAATTAAGCCCTTTTGTTTTAATCCTCCCCCGATAAAAAACATATTATTAGCTGTTCCATGATCGGTTCCTCCGCTTGCGTTCTGAGCCACTCTTCTGCCAAATTCGCTAAATGTCATAATCATAACATCCTGGTAACGGTTATTGTCTTTTAGGTCTTTTACAAACACACTGATGGCATCATTTAATTCTGTAAACAATCTTGTTTGTTGATTTTCCTGGTTTACATGCGTATCAAAGCTGCCCAGGCTCAGGTAATAAACTTTGGTATTGATATCGCTCATTATGAGAGAAGAAATGGTCTTTAAATTCTTCCCCGTTTCTGTTGATGGATAGATCTTCCCGGATGGATGCGATTTGCTTTGCTGATATATATAATCTGCGCTGTTTAAAGTTTCACTTAAAATCTTATATAAATAATCGACGGTTTCATCACCATGGTCATGAGCTGCATTGATATCTTTAAAATATCTTTCATGACTTGTATTGTAAAGTCTTTTGGGATCTTTAACGGCAATCGCTTTGTTATTTTCTCCTTTTAATGCGAGGCTTAACACATCATCCACTTCAAGTGCCTGAACAGGTTTGTCACAACCATTGCATTGAGCATCAAGGTAACGGCCCAGCCATCCCGTATAAATATATTTATCGCTATCGCTTGCACTTTGCCATATGTCCATACTGCGAAAATGAGACCGGTCAGGATTGGGATAACCAACACTGTTCAAAATGGCAAGACCTCCATCGTCAAATAATTCTTTAAAGAACGGTAATGCAGGATTGATGCCTGCTTCATCAGTGAGAAATAAAGATTTATCTTTTTCAATCCCGAGCCGCGGACGCGACTGGTAATAGATATCATTTCTAAAGGGTATAACGGTATTGAGTCCGTCATTTCCGCCGCTTAGCTGCAATACGACCAAAACTTTGTTTCCGGGAGTAACCATACTATTCCCACTTAGTGCCCTGAGAAATTTGGGCATCATCATTGACGCAGTAGCTAATGTACCAATCTGTAAAAATTCTTTTCGCTTTATCAGCATAAAATCCTGTTTAATAATTTCATTGGCGGTTGTAATTGACCTAACATAATTGATACTCCGGAGTGCTCATCAATTCAATAATCGTTGTCTTAATAAATCCATCCCTGCTATCTTTGTCAACATAACGATTAATGATTTCCGGATCAACTTTTCTTTTCGTCTGTAATATAACATTGCTAATCTCTTCCATTAAGTCCTTTCCCGCGAGAGGGCTAAAGAATTTTATTACAGAATCCCAATCAACTGTTGCATTCAATTGTCTTGCTTTGAATTTCCCGTCAGCACCCTCCATGCCCATCATTGTGTCATCATCATCTTTGGGCTTCACCATAAAATCATCTGCACCTGTAATAATTTGTGGTAATCTCATTCTAAACATAAGCGCACTGCTGTCAATCCAGTTTTTCCCGCCAGGCCATCCAGCTACATTAGGCGGATAGAATAATACCTGGCTGAGAATCCGTTCAAATAACAACTGGGCCTGGGGTTTATCAAGTTCTAAAGGGATCATTCTCCGAATGCCTACAATAAGCTCAACGGGAGACTTAATGTGCGTTCCGATATTCTTGACATTATAAAACCAATCGCTTGTATAAATGTCGCCTAATAATTTTCTTATGTCATAACCACCTTCATAAAACCTTCCGGCAAGTTTTTCGACTTCATCTGCATCGGGAATATCATGCACAAAATACCTGTAGATCTTCTGTGTGATAAATTTGGCAGTTTGTTTCTGCTCAAGTATTATATCAAGAATGTCATCTCCACCAAAATTGCCGGTTTTGCCCAGGAAAGTTTTAATGCCTTTATCGTGCAAAAATGGACGATTTATGAATTCTCCCTGCAGATTAAACCCCCATCCGGTAAAGGCCCTGGCACCCTCTTTTACATCTTCTTCGGTGTAATTTCCACGACCCATGGTAAAGAGTTCCATTACCTCCCGGGCGAAGTTTTCATTGGGATGTTGTTTTCTGTTTTGCTGATTATTTAAAAATGAAAGCATGGCCGGGCTTTTACTAACCTCCTTTAACATGTACCCAAAATTTTCCAGGGCATTTGATCTGATAGTATTTATTAGTTGCTGTTGGAAAAAAATGTTAATGATCCTGCAGGCAAAATGCCCATGCCAGAAAAGACTCATCTTCTCTCTTAATTGAGATTCGCTGTTTATCATTTCATCCAGCCAGGTAAGATTGAGGTTTTTCAGATCTTCAACCGATTGTTTTCGGAGCATTTTTTTCTGGCCCTCGTTAAGCTTTTGCATCATACCAATATCCTGAGTACCCTTCATAAGCCCGTCCAGCGGGTTACCAGCAATAACTAAGTCGTCCGGTTTTTTAGCCGAATTTTTTTCAAGAAGTTGATATAAATCCCGATGGGAAACATCCTTTAATTCGCTGGCATTTTTGGCCACAGGCCCAAATGCAGCTCTCCACAGCAAATGGTGATTCTTTAATTGGTTAGATGAAATAGACATTTTTCGCCCTTTTTAATCCTTTGCAAGGTTTTAGGCAGATATTGACTTCATAAACAGAAAGTGGTTTAATCAAAACAACCTTCCCGACAAGAATTTCCATTTTGAATAAACGATAGGCATTATAATTCCGGAGTTGATTATTAAACTCCCCAAAAGCCAGATAGGGTTTAGAAAATAAGCAGCGTCAATTTTCTTCATGGACGTATTTGAA
>OBLU010000781.1_pt1 | contig 29784 bp, 15 predicted proteins | sample 1518681 | NCBI WGS metagenome assembly OBLU01 (sample SAMEA3539304, study PRJEB22396) | soil metagenome | biome: tundra; feature: field; material: soil | place: USA | collected 2010-05 | depth 0.15 m
CCGGTCTCCCCGAGATGGGCCTGGACCTGCAGCACAAAGCGGAGATAGGCGTCGGCGAACTGCTGCGGAGTGGATTGTGCGGCAACGGCGCTGAGGCTGTCGAAAGAACTCTGCACAACATGCGCAGACTTCAGATCGTTGGCGGTGGCGTGAGGGTACGCGGTGTAGTAGTAATCCGTATCGAACTGGACGCGTGCGATGTATTCCTTGAAGAGCGTGACCGGGACGGAGCCGGGGAACTTCTCGCTCCATCGCCAGATCAAGTTGAGTCCGCGGCTCAGTACGGCCGAGAAGGCGTCGATATACTGGTTCCACGTTCCGTTGAAGTTGCTGAAGAAGAGCAGGTAGTCGTATTTGAGTTCTTCCTGCTGCTGGCCGTGGCCCAGACAAGGGAACGCACTGCGCGGAATGATCACCCACCGTGCAAACTCGATGAAGGAGAGATTGATCAGGTCGCTCTGCAGCGGCTTGACGTGCGCCAACACAAAGAACGCAGTGCGCAGGATCCAGGTTTTCCACGGTTTCATCGGAGTGATGACGTTGAGCGCGTAAACCTTGCCGTTGATGTTGCTCATGGGACCTCTCAAGGTGAGGCAAGAATGGCAAACAGGCCAACTTCAAATCGGGGAACGAACGCTGCTTTTCGGACAACACAGGAGAGCGGTCAGCGAATTATCCCATAGTCCATGATCGATTGACACGATCCTCTCGTTATTTCCCGGTGTCTCCGGCTTGTCCAGCCCTGGACCCTTTTGGAGAGGGTTGGACTGTCAGGCCCCTTTGAGGATATAGTGACCCCATTCTCCAGGAGTCTCCAGCTTAACTTTGGTGTCCTGTACCTAAGTCGGGGCGGGCCTGCGTATCGCTTGAATCATGAAGGATGGTCACTTGGAATTCGTAGGCAAAAGTCTGGCAATGACTGCTGACGGTCTGGCAAAGGCGGCAACGGTTCTGTCCGTTGGGACCGCGGAGATCGCAGCGGTCTTTTCCGTAGAGACGCACGGTGCAGGATTTCTTCCGGACAGGCGTCCGCAGATTCTCTTTGAGCGGCACATCTTTTCGCGTCTCACCGGCGGCAAATATGACGCCACCAACCCCGACATCAGCGCCCCGACTCCGGGGGGCTATGGCAATTCTGGCGCGCATCAGCACGATCGACTTGCCCAGGCAGTCTTGCTGGATCGAGAAGCGGCCCTCAGCAGCGCGTCGTGGGGGCTCGCCCAGGTCATGGGAGAGAACTATCGTGCTGCCGGCTTTAGTAGTGTCGAGGAGATGGCGGCGGCTATGTCCGACTCGGAAGACGCCCAGTTGGCCGGCATGGCTGACTTCATCAAAGCGAACGGAATGGCCCCCTACCTGGCCACCCACAATTGGAGCGCCTTCGCGCGCGGATATAACGGCCCGAATTACGCGATCAACCGGTATGACATTCAGCTGAACGGTTTCTACCAAAAGTATCTTGTCAGCGCGATCCCTGACCTTCAGGTTCGCGCGGCGCAAATATACCTTCAATTTCGTGGGGTCGATTGTCATGGCATCGATGGCGTCCTCGGAAGCACGACCCTGGACGCAATCAAGACGTTCCAGACATCCTCCGGCCTCAGTCCCACCGGAAGCCTCGATGACGCTACGATGCAGGCGCTTCTACCGGCTTGAGCTGAGTTCGAAGCCGGCGCCCGTGAACCGGGAGCGTCATGCCAGGCGGGTCAGTCGTAGTGCAGACTCTTACTGTTCCATGTCAGATCCATCTCCGCTGAGCCATGCCTTCCGCTCAGAGCGAACATCACGGCGGCTCCCCATCCGTGCACAAATGCGGCACTCGTATTGCGAGTCACGTCGCCGAGCACGTTCGCGAGCTTGGCTCTCGCTTTCATGAAGCCCGCGTCCTGTGACGGATTGTTTGGGGGAGCCTGGCCGAGTGCGAGCGTCGTTGCGCTCAACGCCGGCGCGATCTTGGCTAACGCCTGCGCCCACCAGACGATGCTGATCCAATCTGCACTGACCGCGCCTAGCTGAGTCGGGCCGAGGCCGCCTAGCTCGGGGATGCCACTAAAGGCAGCGGTATTGCCGATCTCGTCCATCTGCGCCCACGCGTTGTTGTTCTGGAGAACTCCCAGCCGAATCGCATCCGTCGGATCCGATGGATCCAACAGCAGGCACATGACATCGCGTCCCACCTGCTCCAGCTCTGCGTTCGAGCGCTGCGCCTGCGATGCCGGATCTTTGTAAAAGATGTTCATTAGCGCGGGCGTATCGTACCGCACGACAGCGCTGACCAATGCGTGGTAGAAGGACGAAGTCGCATTTAGCGCTACGTCCAGAGACCCGTGCGGGATGAGCCCCAGCGCATACCCCAGCGAAACACTCTCGCGTACATCGGCGACCGACATATTGTTGCTGTACCGGTGATAGGACTGCATCACGGACAAATTCAGGTTGAGCTTTCCGCTTGCCACTGCATAGGTTGCAGTGCAGAGGAAATCCTCCATTAGCGCCTGCCTCAGCTTGTCGCGGTCAGCCGCATAGGGACTTGTGGAGGCGCTGACGCGCGACGCATCGATTTTGTCGGTGATAACTACCTGGCCGGATTCATCAATCAAAACGGTACATGTTTTGAGATAGTCCGTGGTTGAAACAGCGCTATAGAAGCCGAAGAGATTAACCGTGATGGCGGTCTTTTTCTCCACTGTATCCACCGCGATGTTGCGGATGCGACGAACATTGGGAAGTGCTTCCAGCGCAGTCCAGTCACCGCACAGCGCGGAACCTAACGCGGAGTCGGTCGCCGCGCTGTCGCCCGCGTCGAGTTGAACGTCATACAGCAATGCCGCTTCATGAGCGAATGCGGCTGAACAAGTCGCATTGAACGTCGCCGAAAGATTGCGGCACAATCCATCGCGGACGACACCGTTTAGAGTCGCGGCGGTGTCGCCTGAGAGGCCTGCCGCGGCCACATTGACTCCCGGCAGCGCCGCCTTGAGGAGTGCGTTCAAGACGTCGTCTCCTCCAATCTTCCCTTCGATGCCCGCTCCCGCAGTCAAAGTGACGGCGAGCGTTGAGCCGTGCTTCTTGTAAACTCCCATGCGTACGACGCTGTCGCTTATCTTGTAACAGCGCACCAGGAAATCTCCGGTCACGTGTAGCGAGCTTCCGAGGCTCAGGGTGACCTTCGGCTGGATGCTGGCCGCCTCATTGAATGGGAGATTAGCCGATGCCAGTGCGTTCATCGCGAATGGCTGGTCGAACGAAACCGCCGCCGTGATCGATCCGGTCACCTCTGTTTCATTAACCGTGTTGGGTGGCTGGTTCCGAATTTCCGCCGCACTCGTCGACAGCGAGAAGTTGCTGAAGCCCACGCCACAGGCGTCGAGCAACAACGGAAGTGGCGAGGCCGAGAAAAGGGTGTAGGTGGCGCACGTCAGTTTTCCATCGCCCTCAAACGAAACACCCACGCCATTCGCCGAAGCCGCAACCGTTCCCGTCGCCGACAGGTCAAACTCGACGCCCAGCCACGCCTGATTCGCGGGAATCGGAATGACCGGAGAGAATCCATCATCGTCGAACAGGAGTTGATCGACGGCCTTCTTGACGGTCAGACTGCAGTTCATTCCCACCCCGAAGGTGAGGCTGGTCAAATCACCGCTCACCAGGCTGGGTGAGTTGAAGTTTCCTCCCAGTGCCACCGCTTGCACATTCGCTTGGTCGAGAGGCTTGTCCATGTTCTGGAAAAGGTGCTCTCCTGTAGCTATCAGCGACGTGAGTCCCGCCTTCAACAAAGGAGCGTCCTCACGCAGATCGAGGTCGGTCGAGAGACTGACATTGTCGGTAATCTTTATATCTGCCATGTGACGAGTCCTCGGCCCACCGGGCAACTTGTAACCAGTGAGCTTACGATTGCGGATCCTTTGACGCCTCTGGATTGCTCTTTTCCTGTGGCTTGATGGTGGAACGGATGACCATAATCTGGTTGAGCAAGTCGAACCAGAATGGAGCTCCCAAGGTCATCGCGATCGCGGTCAGAAACCATCCCGTCAAAACGACGAGCAGACGGGATCGCGAAAACTGTTGGGAAGAAGCAGATCCTTCCGTCCGAGTCTCCATCCACGGATACCTGGCCGGATTCCAACCAATTGGCAACGAAAGCGATTCAAGCTCAGACAAGTCGTCCGAAGCCTTCGGCGTAATCCCACCCTGAGTCCTGGCATATTGCTCCGCCGCAGCCACGGAATAAGAGCGCAACGCGGGGCTGATCCAAAGCGTACGGCCAATGGCGATCGAATCGACGTTGAGCCCCACTGCGATAACCAATCCAATGGCAAACAGAACGAACTGAGTCTTGCGCTTATACCAGCCGGCGGCACGGTCCATTCCATCGTCAAACCATGCCTCGATTGCCTGCCGTGTTGCTGCCATATTTCCGCCCGCTTGTTTCACCAGCGTGCAGACTGCCTGCTTCGCCTTACTGTCCGGCAGTTTTTCGAGTTCAGCAAGCATCCCGGCGAGATTAGTCGGGTTTCCGCCGACGGTAGCGGTTGTCTGGGGAAACAAAACATCGAGCAGCGCGCTGGAGAACGTGCGCGATGGGATGTAGGACGGGAGGTTCGTCCCGAATCGGCTCAGCACTCCGGTCGCATGCTCGCTCGCGGTGCTCCGATAGAGACTCTGCACCAAGCCATGATCGTAGATGGCCTCAGTCAATGTGATCGCCGGGGCAACGCCGCCCTTGCCATCCTCTCCCCCTGGGGACAAGAGTCCGTCCGTGAACAAACTCTGAATACCTCTTTCCAGGTTCTTTGCGCGGGAGCCGAAGACTCCTGCAATCGCCTCATTGAATGCCGTGCAAAACAGGCTCAGCAAGAGATAGATGAACGCCATCCCGATGGCGACTTCCAGCGTTGTGGAATTGAACATGAAATGATCTCCAGCACAGTTCGATAGGTACGCGGCCCGGTGCTTCTTCAGCGTGATGGATCAACTGGCCTGCGGCGCTGCGGTATCGTTTACAGGTGCCCATGGCGCAAATGCATTTCGCACACCGCGCAAACTCGACTCCAGCCCGGGAAGATGTCTTAACAGAACCGTACTCATCGTGTTGTCGCGAATCCAGTCCATCCCGGCCTTGCTATACACCTCTTCCGTAAAGTCGGTGGTGAAAAACCGATCGCTGTTCAACCTCCGCGATGCCATTAGCACGAAGATGCGGAAGGCCGTATCGCTAAAGCCAAATCCCTTCGGTGGAGTCTCAGCGAACAAGCCTACGATCAGGTCCACCCGATCGATATCGCCGTCGTATACGCGACGGATCTGCTCGCGCCATGCGGGATTGTCGGTGAGCTCCTCAAACGTCCGCACTGGCCGCAGGTGGAGCATCTCGCGGAACTTCGTATAGCGTGGCACGCCCAATTCGCGGCAACGCATAATGTCATGTGCAGCCAAATCGATGAGGACACCATCGGGACGAGTGAACTGCTGCAGCGCTTTCGGATAGTTATGCAGAGTTACCGCTCCTGGATGCATCCGCCCAAACGAATAAAACAGATCCGTCATCGTGATCGCATCGCAGATGCCCTGCGCCGCATCGCCGGCGAGCCCCTGGAAGCCGATCTGCTGGAGTTGACGGCCATCCTGGGCTGACCAGAAGGTGATGTCATCGGGAATCAGCGGGTGCATGCGATACACTGCCACGAACTCTTCGGTGAGGGTATAGGGTACGCCGAAGTGATCGGTGGCCGACCCCGGAATGCCGCTCAGTAGTTCACTTCCGCTCAACCTTCCAAACAGGTTCTTGATGTGCTCGCCGGCCAGGCCCCACCAGTTCGCGCGCATGCCGATCTGGAGTACCGGGTGACCAAGAATTGCAGTGGTCCACTCCACGGTGTGAATCTTGGCGATCAGCGCTGCGTTGACCAGCCTTGCATGTTCGAACAGGTCGTCATCGTTCCACTCGGGATAGGCCGCCTTCAGCGCATCGCAGATTGAATTGTGTTCCAAGGTGAACAACGTGAACAGCATCTCCAGCCCGACCCACCATCCTGCCAGTGAGGCACTCTGCAACTGCACCAGGGCCTGAGCGTCTGGGTGAACGAGATGGTCTTTGCCGAGCTTGATCTTGCCGTCGACGCCCGACCTCGCATTGTTTCTGTATGCCACGCTGCTTCCGTACAACTGCGACCCATCCCACCAGTGCGTCTCGGTATTGATGTGGGTCGCCGGTTTTCCGTCGTCGGCGGTCGTGTGAGTCGGATCAGGCATTACACGAAGCACTTTCATGTCCGGCTCAGGCCACGTGTCGTTCTCGGCGAGGGGAATCATCCACGGATCCTCTTTGACGGACTGCCCGTGGCTGAACCAGTCCCGGATCTGAAACTGCAGCCAACTGGCTGCAAGCAAGTTCAGCGTAGTGGCGGGGGTGAAACGATCGCGCGTCATCAGTTCTCGACTCACGACTCTGGGACTGGGCGTCATCACAGCGGGCATGGGCTCCTGCCAAGTCGTCGACAGCGGCGCATTACGGCCAAAGCGAGTCCCTGCGCTGCCCATGAAAGGGCACTTCAGATCATTCGAGGTTCCATCCGCCGTTCGCCATACCTCCACGTCCGGGTGCGCGGGCAGCGGGTTGTCCTCCGCGACCTGGGGGACGCCGGTGTCATAAAGATTTTTCGCCCTCAGTGTGTTGCGGATGCCCACCAATTCGACCAGCCCGCCAACCGTCGGCAGAGTGTTCCAGCCCACTGCCTGGTCGACTTTCGTGCAAGCCTCGTCGAACAGGTCTCCCAGCACCCGCTTGATCTCAGGGCGACGAAGGAACTTCGTCACCAACATTCCCACTCCAACTCCAGCGCCGATCCAGGCAAAGGTTTTCAGTGCTTTGCTATTCACAGAATCACCTCGCGTCATACGGTGTCTGGAATTCTAACCGTATAAACGATAACTGCGTCAGCCTTTGCCGCGATCCGAAGATTCACACCTGCCATCGCCGCCCCAGGAATGAAGCCTGCTCATAATTTTTTTTGATGAGATGAATACGTCGATGACGCTGCCTGTTAAGGACAACGAGCCACAGGGTTGAAAAGTTGATGAAAGTTCTCGCGGATTCCGCTAGAACATAGGAGTATCCAGGCCCCTTTGCGAGGCAGCCATGGCGAAAAAGGTTGGACTTATCGTTGTGAGTTGCGCACTTGGATTGTGCGCGAATGTGTGTGCGGCTCTCGCCCAGCCGCCGAAGTTCGCGAGTCAGGTCGCGCCTGGCGCAGCCTTTCGTCTGGCTTCGCAAACCGGGGAGATCGACGGCGCGGTGCATACGCTCTCCGGAACTCCGATCGCCGCAGCAGCGGTTCAGGTATTGAACGCCGATGGTTCAACGCGAGCCACACTCAACGCGGACGCGACCGGCCATTTTCGCGTTCAATTACCTCCCGGAACTTATGCAGTGGTAGTAAGCCAGGCAGGATTCCTGCGCCTTCGTATCGACAATATCGTGATCTCCCCTGGCCACAGCGTTCCGCTGAATTTCAGCCTCGCCGTAATGCCGCCGTCGGCAGACAGTGGGGCAATCCTGCATCGCTATCCGATCTTGCCGATGGGTGCGCCTAAACCGGAGGCTGCTGCACCTCCACCGCCGCCGCCGCCCCCGCCACCGCCACCGCCGCAGTCAGAGCACACTCTAGGCACGAAGCAATCGGGACAGGCCGAACAGGTCATTCTGTTGCATCCTGCGCCAGCCAATGGGGGCGCAGCCGCTGCCGTTACCTCACCGTCTCCCTATCCAAAGAATGCCGCAGACGCCTCAGCAGCCACACAGGCGAAGGCGGCCGTCGATGGAGAGGAACAACAACAAAAAGCAGTACAGGACTTTGTTAATAGCCTTCCCAAGGGCCTCATCTCGTATCTCGTACCCTTGCAAATGCGCCTGAGTCAGCCGGTCACGGTCAGCGTGAAGATCTTCGGAGCCAAAGCACCGGCCTCGCTTGCCGCGGCGTCGGGCGGCACCCCTCCGGAAGCCCTGCCGACCTCCAACTACATGCAGGTCTACCTGTCGCAGGAGGACAATCCGGGGGCCTTCGCCATCGAACCGGAAGGCGACCAAAACCCGAGATGGGTATCGGACACGTCGGAAACGGATTGGAACTGGACCGTAACTCCGAAGACCACCGGCACAGCCAAACTGAGATTCCAGACTCTGGTTATGTTTCCGGATCAGGCCGGCAAACTTCCAGCTACGTACGACGTAAAGGACGAGACTGTTACTGTGACCACGCCGACCCTGGGCGAATACATGCACAGTGCCTGGGATGCTTTTCTCACAAACCCAGCGGTCTGGTTCGAGTACGTTCTGCCCGGTGGGACCGGATTTGTAATCCTGGCCTGGCTCGTGGGGCGCTTCAGAAAGAAGAGAAAGACAGTAGGCTAAACCAATCTTTCACTCCCAGGGCACTTGACAGCTTTCCCATTGCGGCAGAAACTGTTTTGGCTGCTCCACGGTTGGCCTCCTTCCCAAGCAAGTGTCGTGTGTTGTGTTAGAGATCGCCCCTCCGGTGTCCCCGCAGAACGTGGGCCCGGTTTGACAAAAGGGTCGGCCCGCCCATTGCGAGTCGAGTCTCCAGACGAACATCGCTTGCGTCAGATTCCCCAGAAACCGCGGAGCTACCTATGCCCACGCTGCCTCGTCTCGGTGCTGAAGCACTCGCAGCCGAACTCGCCAAGCTGCCCTCTTTGTCCACGACCGCGTCCGTCGAATTGGATCCTGTACGCATTGCTTTGGCGCGAGCCATCGCGTCTGGGCAGAGCGCGGATCAACTCGCCAGCGACCTGAGTACTCCGGCTGGTTGGCAGTCGGTCGACCTATCCAAGCCGCCGCTCATGCCGAAGGCCGGCGGGTCACCGACTGAGCAAACCGCCGCTGCCCCAGCGGTCCTTGTGGCCACGCCTGCCGCCGCCAGCAAGCCTCCCGAGTGGATTGGCACAATCGTTCCCATTGCGCTGGCGAAGAGCATCTCCAGCCGCATCGTCGTGCTTGATCGCGAGCCGACCGCGCTAGGCGGTCTCGAGCGGCCTGCCTGGGCTCGCGCGCTGAGCCCCGTGACAACCTACGGCCCCATCGCTGTCAGCAATGCTTTACTTCAGGTCACGACGCTGAAGTGGATTCAGATTTTTTACTTCGTGGAGACGGTTCAGTTTGTGCGCGGCACTACGGTGCTCTGCACGCTTCCACTCTCGAATCACACTACTGGCTCACTCAGCAACGCCACGATCCTTGCGGGCTCGGCATGGCTGGCCGCTCAGCCTCTTGTGGCGAGCGCACCAGCCGATGGATTCGCTGGAATCGCGATTCAGTCGGGAGAGATTTCCTGTGACCAGGCGCTCACCTTCGGCACGACCACCGTGAACGTACCTGCCTCAGCGACGCTCAGCTTGAGCCTTGTTCCTGCAACGTCCGCTGCCGGGCCGACAGGATTCCCAGCGACGGTCAAGGAACCCACGAAGGTGAGCGTTCGTTTTCCCGGGTCAGGCTCACCCTCCATCTCCTTCGATCACTGCTCCGCCACGTTGTACGGCGAACACATCTCCTGCGCGCAGGCCAATCATCCTGCCGACTACAACGCCGCTCTCAAGTTGCTCTTTATTCCCGGAAAGCCTTCTGCCGTCACCTTCAAACCGACACCGGCCACGGGAAAGCTTTTCGAATTCGTCGGTTCTGCCCCCATAGAAAGCGCGGGATGGGCTCTCAGCGTGAGCGAGTCAGCACCTGGCTCGCTCGGTTCCGCTTCCGGTCCAGGCGACTTCGCTATCGCGTTTGGCTCAGGAATCTCCTGCCGCTGGACCGGCATCAACCGCCCTGAGCCTGCGGCCTTCGGAGTTCTGGTTGCGCAGAATACGGCGCTCCTTCTGTCAACCCTTTCCGGCTCTCCGCCCGGGGTTATTGTCGAGCAGAAATTCGATCTCTGGGACGATCAGGACACCAACAACAAGCGACGGTGCCAGTTGCTGACAGGCCGTCAGGCCGGCCAGGTGCTCACCTACGCGCTCGCCGGCAACACGGAGATCGTCGAATTCGGGGCCGTGCTGGATGCCCAGGTTGATCGTCCGTTGTTGGCGACTGGCGCGCGTGTTCCGGCTATTTTTCTTGAAGGCATCGTCGCGTTGATTCGCAACGGGACGAACTATCGCTTGTTCGTATTCTCGGCGACGCCCGATCCGGAAGTCCCGCCCGGTGCTCCTCCTGCGGCATACCCAATGGCGCTCGACAACGCACTGCTCGACGTCAGTGTTCCAGCTGCGATCTACATCGACGCCAAAACAGGCCCGCATTTCAACGCGGGGGAAGGCTTGGCACTGATCCTTTTCGGCTACCTGCTCATCGAGCTTTACCTCCCCGACCCGTACACCGGCGGAGTACAGATCGGTCGCAGCCGCGATGGCTATGCCACGCCGCTTTACGGCTTTCTGCTTGCCGAGATTGGCTGGTTGAATCCCAGCAAGGTAGTGATGCGGTTGCTCGACACGGCTCACACACATCCGGCGACACCGCCGAAAACGGAGGCCAGTTCCACGGCGGTCCCTCCGCACTATTTTCCGATCCCCGTTGGACCGATCCTGCCCCTGGCAGAGCAATCTGTCGTCGGCAGTGAGGTCGCACCTGTGAACGACACGGTCGCTGCACCATACGCTGCCGCGCCACCGCCGCCTCCACCGCTGCCTGAGCCGGAGAATGCCTTCCTATTGCTTGATCTCTCGACTCGCGCGAGTCTGCTCGGAGTCGAAGTCACGACCAACAACGAACGGCGCTACACCATCGACGGATTGTCCGTCCGCGGGCCTGCCTCGCTGCTACCGCTGTTCACGCTACCTGCAATCGCGTGGGAACCGATGTACAACACGGCTCCTCCGGACCCAACTTCGCCCACGGACAAGCTGCTGTATCCTCCGGGCGATGGCCCGATCGCCGAGGTCCGTCCAACGTCCGCCACGCTCATCCCTATCTCGCCGCTGCAATCACTGCAGGCGCTGCTGTATGCGGGCCAGGGCGGATTCACGGCCCAACTCACGCTTCCTTACGGCCTTACCGGAGCACTTGCCGCCACGACATCCAAGGGTACGATCCTGCCCAATCTCACCCTGGTGCAGCCCAGCTTCCCGGCTACGTCCACGCCCGCCGGAAGCGTCTACACCGGGGCCTGGCAGCTCAGCATTGCTGCACCCGATCCTACCGAACCCAATCCCATCCTTGCCGGTCGCAGTTACCTACGCAATTTCAATGACAACCCACCGGCGCCTGAACTCTCGTACGGAGAACAGGTGCTTGGCCGCGATGTCGCTTCGATCTTCAGCAGCCGGTTCGATGACATTCCCGCACAAGGGACAACCGGCGTTCCGCTCCGGCGTTACGATCTCACCGGCTACGGCGCCAGCCTGTTCAGCGAGTGGACCAACACCAATACGCCACATCCTACCGATGTCATCAAGGCGGATTTCGATGTCCTGATCGGCCGCACCAGCCACGAAGTCATCCAGGTCCAGAGCATCATCTATCCGTGGGCCATCAAGGTAGTCCGCACTATTACTATCGATCGCAAGGGCTCCGGTTCGGTGCTGCGGTACGACAGCGGCTGGCAGGCTGCAAGCGACGGCTTCTTCGATTTTCCGTCCGAGACAAACATCCCCAGCAAGCAGATTCAGGCGGGCCTGATAGCGGGTCTGATTAACGTCACCAACATTCAGGAACTCGGTTTTCCCGCGACCACCCAAGGCACCTTGGATGGCTCGACAACTACGGGCGACGTCACACTACAGCCCGTCACGTTCAACGCTGACGTTGCGATTCAGTCGCAGCACCAGGTCCTTCAGGGCGGATCGACGCTCAAAGACCTTAATGGAAACTCGCACGTCTGCGTTGCGTCCACGGGCATTACCGGCTTCATTGGACTGCGCGCGTTCTATCACCTCGACATGAAGGATATGGCGATCACTGCGCCGCTGATCGGCGGCGCCGGTGGTCCTATCAACGCGACCATCAACGTCGGAGGTGCGAACAGCCTGTTGCGTGCCACGTCGTTCGACGCCACTCCGGTGAACGATTCCGCCACTGGTGGGCTCGGGCTGGCCTGTGCAGTTCGCGGCCTGCCGAAGCTTTCCTCCGACGGCTCGTGGAGTATGGGTTCGCGCACGCAGTCGCAGGCGGCTCCCGTCCCACTCAGTCCAACGAGTCCCGTTCCGGTCGTCCAGCCCAACAATGGCGGCGGCAGCACGCCCGGCAATGACATCCACTTTGCCGACCCGACGGACATCTTCCGTCTCGGGGCAGGCTCCGCCACTCCGCCCGCAACCTTCTACGGATTCCTTCAGGCCATCGGCACCCAGAGCAACTTCCTCTCGCGCCCGATCCTCACGGTCGGCTCGGACAATCTCACGCTCGGCGACGCACTCAACGTGGCTCACGCGGGAGCACTGCTCGGCGCCATCAGCAGCTTCCCTGCGATCGCGTCGTGCCTGCAGTTCCTCGGCAGCGACCTCACCACGCCAATCAAGAATCAACTCGCTAACGCCAGTCTCGCAACGACGCAAAGCCTCAAACTCTCTCCGACCGTGCACGCAACGCCGGTACGACTGATCTCCTGCACCGTCGCCCACGCTGACCTCTATTTTTACTGGCAGGGAGACAATCCTTCGGATCCCAACCCACCCACCGTTGTCATCTCGCTTGGCCAGCCCACATCGCCTTCCTGGTCGCTGGATATCAATCACGTGGCCGTTGGCCTTACGATCCCCTCCGTGGACAGCAGCCCGCTGCTGTCTCTCCAGGGATCGTTCCATGCCGATGCCGCCAGCGCGCCGGCGTTCCCGAAGCTCGATCTTGTCTTCTCCGGGATACTCCAGCCGGTGACTCAGTTCCTTACCGCTCTGAACGATGTGGCAGGGGTGATCGGCTCGCAGGATCCAGGCGCTCCACCTCCCGGCCTCAACGTGAGCTTCTCCGACGGCAAGCTCGACGTGACGGACAACTTCGCTCTCCCATCGATTCCTCTTGGGCCCGGCACGATTGAAAACCTCTCGCTCGATATTGGCGCGACCATGGACATTGTCGGGCTCAGCATCGACTTCCTCCTGAGCATAGGAACTCCGGATGCGCCGTGCCAATGGATCGTCGATCCGCTGTCCGGGACCTTTTGCCTCCAGGTCGGCGTGCAGAACAATGCGCCCGACATTCTGATCCAGGCGGGAATCGGCGTTGGCCTTGCTCTCGATCTGGGAATCGCGTCTGGATCGGCTTCCATCGTCATCGCCGTTCAGATCCAGGTTCAGGGAACGCCGACCACCATCACGCTTCTCTTCCTGCTCACCGGACAGGCGGAGGTCGACGTGCTCGGCGGCCTCGCCAGCGCAGCGATTACGCTTACTGCGGGCCTCGGTCTCAGCTTCAACCTTTCCAATCCTCTCGACGCTAACCTCATCGGGACTGCAGCGGTTGGGATTCACATCAGCATCTGCTGGGTCATCAACATTAGCTGGTCCGGCTCGTGGACCTTCCAGAAGGAAATCAACCTCAAGCAACTGACGTAATTTTCGAACGCCACATTAACGGAGTTCATAATGTCCGGTCCAAATCGCAATCTGAGCCTGATGCTCCTGCCCCAGAGATGGGATGGTTCCAACCTGATCGCGAACCTGCTCCTGCTCCCGAATGGCGACCCGACCGCGCCTGTTCCTCTGATCTCCGGCTCGGAACTCCCGTTCTCGAAAGCGCAGCCGGTCCTGCGCGCCGCGCTGTTGCCAGGTCTCGCAGTTCCGAGTTGGGATCCGTCGATCACTCCCGCCTCGCTGACCTACGTGCCGATCACGCTGACGTATAGTGCCGCCGAAGAACCTATCTTCGCCGCGCTTAACGCTGAGTACACGCCCAAAGTCCCTTCGCTCGTGCAGGCCGCCGGGATCATCCGGAAAGATCTTCCCGAGTCCTACATGGCGGCTACCGGATTTGCAACTCCCGACGCGGAGTTCTTCACCTCGGTCGATGGATTCGGCTGCGCCATCGGGAGCCAAACGCCGAACACGGTGCAGGTCCCCTCGCGCACCATCGCCTGGGGAGAGATCCTCTCCTACGCGCTGCGCCAGCCACTCATCTGCCAGGCCATGGGCCTTGCCAATCTCCAGGTTTCCATTCCGCTAAATCCCAATCAGGTCAACGCGGGCGGCTGGATATGGATCGAGATTGACACGAGCAGCATGGACAATTGGTACGCCAAGCTCGTTACCGAACAGCCCAACGCGGTTTCGACGTATGCCGCTCGCCTCCCTGCATTGACTACCGCGCAGGATGTTTTCGCCGCGATTCTATTTCCAACCGTGCCCGGAGCTTATGACGCCTCGGTCATGGACGCCGCACAGTACGAGGCCGATCTCTACCTCGACGGCTTCGCCAAGGTCGTTCACGCTGACCAGCCCATCACGTCCGACGCAGTCACCGGAGACACCACCACCATCGTTCCCGGCACCGATGCCGGCATCCAGATTGGCTGGGACGATGAGCAGGTCACGACCTGGGTCAATCGCCAGATCCAGATCGCCCAGGCGATGGCCGGAGGGACACCCACGCAGGAATTGCCGTTTACCGTGCTCGGTTATCGGGTCGACGTCCGTGAGGCGTCCACTGATCCCTGGGCCTCGCTCTGTGCCGCGTCCGGAACCCTGAATGCTGCCAGCGTATTTTCGACTTCGTTTACAGCGCAGGATCTCTGCGTCGAACCGACTCCGATCCAAAACGCCGGTACGGGTCAGGACTATTGGCTGCCCCGCTACTTCGCCCAGTGGCGTGGACGCACCCTGGTGGTCAACGACAAGTATGGTTACGCCTTCAGCGGGGGACAGCCGCCAGCTCCAGCCGGGGTGACAGATTCGGATTTCACTGGAACCATCACCGAATCGCTCTCCGGCGTTAGTTTGCTCTACGGAAAGAACTACGAGTTCCGCACTCGTCTGGCCGATCTCACCGGGGGCGGCCCCGCCTCGACTGATCCTGATCCTGGCGATGCCGGTACGACGACGCTTGCTTTCCGGCGCTACGTGCCTCCGAAAAAGGTCGCCCTCACGCTCGGGGCCGTCGACGCATCCGGCAACCAGTCTCTTATCGTCAATCGCCCGTCCGTCAACTACCCGGAGATGGTCTTCACCGGCGCTGCGGATCAGGCTACTCTTGACGCGCTCTATGCGCTCACTCCGCCGCAACCCCCTGTACGCCCGTTTCCGCCGCCTGACGGCTCCAATATGCCTGCGGTGCCTCCGTTTCAGGCCGCCGTGCTCGACGCCGACGTGGTGAGTCTGCAAATCATCGTCGAAGCTGAAGCGCCTACATACGACACCGGCGCACCCGCGTCGATGGCCGACGCGGACACTCCGCCCAGCCCCGGCCAACTCGATGGCGGCTTCCGCGTCGTCTACAACTGGCAGATCGACTTTCCGACTCTTGCCACCCCGGTAACCGTCGGTGCTTCGACTCCGATCGCGCTCACTTTACAGCCCACGCCGATGTCGCAAATCGATAGTCCTGTGCTGCCCAGTTCCAGCCAGCCGACTGTTCTTCCCATTCCAACGGGGCGCAACATTCGCATTCGCCTACGGGGTCTGGGTGCGGACGATCCCAACAACCTCTATTACGGAAACTCTGTCGCCCGCACCGGCCTGACCTCGGATATCCGCGTGCGCTACGAAGCTGCAACCGAAGATAATCTCATCGCGGCTGGAAATCTGGATCAGCAACTCCAGGCCTATTACCTACGCGACCTCGACAACTCCAGCCAACAGGGGATCGTGGCGTTTGGCGTCGTCGAAGCTATCCTTGGCGGTGGCGGAAGTTGGGGAATCCAGGCATACGAAAACCTCGCTTCAACACTCAACACGACCGCCTCCACACCCATCCAATTACTTGCCTCCGCCTTGAACCTGCCGCTAACCGGCCAAACCCTGTCCGCGCCTCCAGGCCAGCGCATTCTCTTCGGCGCACAAAACACTCTTCGCCACACGCTTCCGCAGGACCGCTCCAGCATCACGTTTTCCAGTCACAAAGACCTCATCAACCATTGGATCGTCGTCCAGCGCCTCACCATCGATCGCGACTGGACGTGGAGCGGCCTTGCCCAGAGCGGCCCGAAACAACTCGCCTTCACCTTCCAGGGTGTCACCTACCCGGCCGGCACTCTGCAACCGGCATATGGCGATCTCGGCGTAGTCAATCTGCCCAGCGTCGTTTCCAGCCTGGCTACGCAACAAAGCGGCAGTCCCGGGCAGCGCGACACGACGGAGATCATTTTCTTCTCCACCATCGATTCCACCGTTGGCGTCGATGACTTTCCCACGCCCACCGAAGGTCGGTATCAACTGCTCGCCACGCTCACCGGCAACCCCACTACGCCAGTCCAACTCGGGCAGGGCAAGATCGAAGTTCCCATCACCGTTCCACCGCGTCAAATTCCGCAACTCGTCTCCGCCGGCATTGCAGAGAGTGCGTACGAGCCGTCGCCTGACTATTCGTCCACCTCTGTGCGTCAGCGGTCTCTCTGGCTTGAGTTCGATCAGCCGCCGCAGGACCCCAACGACGCATACTTCGTTCGCGTGATGAACTACGGACCCGACCCGCTGTTGATGAGCAACCCCGTCGAGATTCCGGAAACACCCGATCTGCCGATTTCACTCGATCCCGAGCCCATCCGCACTATCACTCCGGACTCCGTCAACGACGCAGCTGGCCTTTCCGCCATGACCCAGGTCCAGCCCTCCGGATCGTCGCCCGTCCATTTCCTCGTCCCGTTGCCCTCCGCAATCTCGCCGGAAGCTCTCGACCTCTTTGGCTTCTGGACCTACGAGATTCGATGTGGGCACCTCCAGTGGTCTACCGCCCAGGGCCGCTTTGGCAGACCGCTGCGCGTTGCCGGAGTGCAGCACCCCTGCCGTCATCTCATCGCGACTGTGGACCGCAGCATTGCAGTACCCTCGGACGGCGGAGCTAAGCAACCATGCATCGTCGCCTCCGCCGATCTGGCCCAGACTGTCCTCAACGGCCAGTCCCTCACCTCGGCAAACAACCCCCAGACTCAAATCTGGTTCCTGCTCTACGCGCAACTACGTCGGGCGGACGGTCAGGCCTATCGCAACCTCCTGCTGGGTAAGCTGCGTGGTCAACGGCCCCGAGACATCGGCGACAACAACCCCGCGAGGAATGATCGAAGCAACTCTTCGCTCATCACGCCAATGTTTACTCCCAGCACCTCGGGCATAGCGCAGGTTCAATCCATCCGCGTAGAGGCAGCTTTCTCGCAAAGCGAGGTCGACACCATCCTCACTAACCTGCTTCTACCGAAGAACACGCCGCTCAGCATTCTCGCGGTCGAGCTCTTCAATCTGGAATACCTGGTCACGCGGGATCCTGCGGGCGGGGCGACATCGAAGGCACTACCCGCCATGCTTGCCGGCACGAAACTTGCCAGCGCCACCACGACTTCGGTCGCCACCCCCAGAGCTACTACTGCAGACCAGGTTATCGGCGATCCGCTTGGCGACGAGCTTGGATCGCAACGAATACTCCGAGTTTCCCCTCTCACACCCGTCGCGGCTATCTGCTAGGGTTGCTCCAGTTTCTGACAGTGACGGGGCTGATTCTTCACGCCTGCTTAAACCACTTCCGGTTCGCTGCTTAATCCCAACAACTCCGCCAGCGCATTGACTTCCGGGTTGCTGGCACCGAGGTCTCTGCAGACCAGATTCAGCCGGACATCGCGAGTCTTACCGGGAGACAAAGGGAGTGCCACGAACTCTCCCTTCTCGAGCTCACCCTGAATGCGATACTTCGGCAGCCAGCCGAAGCACAGCCCGCTCCGAACCGCTGCGATCGCCGATTCAATCGTGCCAACCGGAAGCACGCGCTGTGCGGGAAGTCGCGGCTGGTGCTTCAAGCTCCCGGATGCCATGCTTTCGATAGCCACCAGGATGTGCTCCATCAAGTCGGAGCGCGAGAGCTTACGCGAGATCGAGAGCAGAGGATGGTCGTAGCGCACGACTGCAATCATTTCGATCACAAGAATTGGCTTGACACACAACTCGCGCGACATCAGGCCAGTCACGCAGAGTTGTGCGTTGTGGACCGAGAACTCCGAGTCCGCCGAGAGGAACGTGTCCTGCCGAAGGTTCAACCTGACATGCGGGAAACTGCGCGAGAAACTCGCCAGGGCATCAAACAGGCGCTCGGCGGGAAATATGCTGTCGACCGAAAGACTTACCTCCGATGCGCCGCCCAATGCCATTAGACGCGCGCGCTGTTCCAGTTGTTGAAATCCTGCCAAATAGGGTTCCGCATCGGCCAGAAACAGTCTGCCCAACTCGGTCAGCTGCGCTTTCCTTCCGTGGATCTCAAAGAGCTGGACACCCAACTGCTCCTGCAGACGGCCGATGGCGTAGCTTATCGTCGATTGAGACCGGTTGAGCTTTTTGGCGGCAGGCGCAAATCCCCCTAGCTGCACCACGGCGTGGAGGATTTCCCACTCGTCGAGGGTTGTATTCATGAATTTGAGAATACATCGAATAAATCGACGCACTCGCAGAAAATCGCCAGTAACTATCGATAATCTAGGTCGATGAAGTTGCCGTCGAGTTATAGATCTTTATTCGTTCGATAGCGTTAATGCGAAGCTCGGCAGATGATGGCGAGAGTCTGACACGACCTGCGGATTATCGATATCGGATCTGAACGGAGTTGAAGGATTCACCGCAAGTTCCTGGTTTTTTTCGCCGAACTGAAACGAGTTGCCTTAGGGGACGACTTAGACAGGGTCGCTGGAAAGGCAGCCCTTCTCGGAGTACTCGTGGATTGTCGCACTTTCAGCTTGGTCCTGACATCCAAGTTCTCCTGCCAATGCTTACCACTTGGCTCAAGGTATGCGCGCAAGGCTTGGAATGCCGCATGCGCCAGTTCCTGGCAAGACATGCGAATGGTTGTTAGAGGGGGAATCGTAAAGCGCGCGATGTGAATGTCGTCGAATCCGATGACGGAGATGTCTTCCGGAATGCGCAGTTTGGCGTCAGCTGCCGCATGCAAAACCCCTATGGCAGTCATGTCGTTGGAGCACATTACCGCAGTCGGCAATTCATTACTTCGGAGCAATGCCCGCATGGCGGATATGCCCCCTTCAAGGGTATGATCCCCCTGATATAAGAATGACTTGGGTATCTCGATATCAAGACTCTTGATTACCTTTAGGAAAGCTTCTTTGCGGCGCTCGGCGGAGTGAAGTCCTTCAGGGCCAGCTATGAATGCGATCTTACGGTGTCCCAGCGAAACTAAATGGAGGACTGCCTCGCGAATCCCGGCAATGTAGTTTATTCTTATCGCACTCATCGCACGTCCTTTGGGGGCGACGTCGATGAAGACAAGAGGCACATTGTGGGCTGCAAGTCGATCCAATAGCGGTTCCTCGATTCCAAACGTCATGACGGCGACGCCTTCGACTTTCCGCTGAAGTATCCGCTCGATGCATATCTCCATACGGCGGGTGTCGTAGGCTGTCGAACCAATGAGTATCTCGTAATTGGAATCGATTGCTTCATCCTCGAAGCTCTGTATTAATTCGGGGAAAAATGGATTGGTAATGTCCGAAATGATGACACCGATCAGGCGGCTACGACCCGACACCAAAGCACGAGCATTGGTGTTTGGGATGTAACCTAGCTGTTCGATCGCGGCCCAGACGCGTTCTGCATACTGTGCATTGACGGTAGGAATTCTGTTGATCGTGCGAGAGACCGTGGCGACCGAAACGTTTGCGCATTTCGCAACCGCATGGATATCCACTCGTTCAATTCGCCGGAGGGTCCTTTTAGACTTGCTGGAGAACATGAGAAGCAGTCTAGAGCTTTGAAGCACGTGACGTAAACAGTACAAAGAACGCCAACGAGTCCACGGGGGAGACACGTACCACTTCGCATCGTTTCAACGTCCTGCTCGCGAAACCGTACATTCTTGCCGAGTCGAAAACGGCCCGCCTTGCGGCGGGCCGTTCTTGTTAGAGGAAACAGCGATGGCTAGAACGTGTACTTGACGTCCAGTTCCAAGATGCGCTGGTTGTAGGGGCCAAACCCACTCTTGACATGCTGGGTGCCGAACAGGTCTGCGGGTTTGCCGTTGGCATTGCCGTATGTATTGCTGGTCACGTATGCGTTGCCCGCATTGCATGATCCCGTAGCGTTACCATTCGGGGCCTGACCGGGGCACCGATCATTCACCTTCAGGGCGTGGGTGTTGTAGTCATACAGGTAGTACTCCGTTGTCGACTCATTGGAACCGAACTGGGGTAGTGCATGATTGAGCCAGTTGGTGGCAGTCAAACGGAACTGCACCTTATTCTGCTCGTGGACGGTGAAGGTTTTGTAGAGTGCAAGGTCGTTCTCCATGTAGGCCTGACCGGCGACATACCGCAGGCTCTTACCGCCGGACACACCGAACTGCGACGCGGTGAAGCAAGGCCGGTAGAGCTGGTAGGTGACCAGACCCGACTTCGGATTGCACGTCACTTGCGGTCGAGTGGTGCTGATGCCGGCGTTCGTACCGAAGAAGGTGCTTGCGCCGACACCCGTGGCATTCTGTAAGGTTGGGGACATACCAAGGGCGGTTGCGGTCGCTCCTGTGGGAAGCGTTGCCGGATCGTACTGAATGTTGATGCTCGGGTCGATGTTGGTTCCCTGCTGCCACAGCGTGATGCCGGAGATGGTCCAGCCGTTCACTGCTCCACCGATGAACCGGTTCCCATGGAAGAAATTCGGCTCGCGGTAGATGTAGCTGGAGTTGAAGACAATCGGCCTTTGCAGGTTGGAATAGCTATTATTGGCAGCGATGTGGAACGGATCAAGCGTCGATTCCGTACCCAGCGACTTGCCCCAGGTGAGGCTGGCATTCAGCGTGACCGGCCCGGCCCGCTTGACGATCTGGGCCTGTAGCGCATTGTAGTTCTGGTAGGAGTTATGTTGAATCATGGTAACGGTCTGCGTTCCGTAGACGGTGCAGCTCGGGTTGGAGGCATTGGTGCAGGCCGTGCCCCTGCCGAACGGACGGAAGTCTGAATCAGTGCTGGCAGTCACACTACCCGTACCACTGGTTGGAATGTTGCAAGGAGCAGCAAGGTTCTCAGGGTTGCAGACGAGCCTCTTAGTGAAAGGATCCTGGTTGGGTTGCCAGGTGCTGTTTAGGCCGGTGCCGACCAGGTAACCGTAAGCGTTCAGCGGGGTCTTATTCTGGTTGTCATACCCCCCCGGGCCCGAGCCATCGCCGTTTCCACCAAAAGTGTCTTGAATGTGATTGGTGCGATTGCCAACGTAGGCCACATCGAGCAGCATGTTCCAGGGGAGCCGCTGGTCGATGGTGAAGTTGTAGGAGTAGGTGCGCGGAATACCATAGTCATTCGGCGCGTAGCCGGTCTGGCCGTTGTTGGTGCACTGCACCTGGCAAACCGCCGCAAACGGAACGAGTTGACTAATCTGGGAGAGTAACATTGTGGCGCCCGGCAAGGCGGTCCCTAGGACCGTACTGGCGTTGAAGTTCTGAACGCCCTGGGCGGTATTCAAAGCAGCCTGGGGAGCGTTGGCGGCCTCCTGGTAGCGATACGCGCCCCATCCTCCGCGAACTGTGGTCTTGCCGTTGCCGAAGACATCGTAGGCCAGCCCAAGGCGAGGCGAGACGAAGCCGATGCGGTTGGGCTTGCCGCTGAGCGGAACGCCCGAGTCGATGGCGTGCCAGTAGAAGCCGGGAGCATACTTGCCAGCGTAGAAGTCCGGCAGAACGCGGTTGGGATAGAAGACAGCCATGCCGACGCCCTGGCGGTCGTACCACGCGCCGACGTGCTCGAAGCGGAAGCCCACCTCGAGCGAAAGCTTGCTGGTGACCTTAACCTGGTCCTGGGCGTAGAGTGCAATCTCCTGGAAGGCGATGTCCGACAGAGGAGACGAGTTGCTCTCGCTGTAGCCCGTCAGATCGCCCATCAGGAAGTCGGTCATCCCATTGTTGCTTCCCATTGGACCCGCGTAGCCATTGCAGACGGAGACGGCGCAGCCGTTTAATCCCGCCTGCTGGGCGAAGAAGTTGTAGTTTGCGGGATTCCCGTTGACGCCACCGCCAATACTAAGCTGGCCATTGATGGTGACGCTCTGGTTGCCCTGGTAGTTGTCGGTGTTGGAGGTCATGCCGCCGAACTTCAGCGCGTGCTTGCCCCAGACCTTGGTCAGGTTGTCGGCGAAGGTCGGGATGGCCTTCTGCACGATGTAGTAGTTGCCCGGCTCCCAATCGTCCGCCTGGAAGATGCCCGGGGCTCCGGTGGGATCCCCCCCAAATTGGTTGAAGGTAGGCATGTATTTGGCGTTCGCGCAATAGAAGCAGCCGATGTTTGCGCCCAGAGTCGAGCGGAAGTTGGCGCTGGGGTTGTTCGGAGCAATGGGGATGTTGCCCCAGACCCAGCTGGCCAGTGCCTCGTTGGTGAGCGTGGGACTGAAGATGTGAACGTAGTGTCCGTTCAGGACCTTGGAGTAGGTGGTCTTGTAGAGGCCCCCGCCCGGGTACTGCACGCCGCCGCCGCAACTGTAGAAAGCGTTACCGCAACCGCCAGACAACTGACGGTCATAGCTTTGCTGGTAGGAGACGTAAACCTGGTTGGTGGAGTTCCAGTTGTAATCGATGCGGCCGCGTGCGACCCATCCATTGTCGTGGTTGACGATCGGAATGTGAACATTGTTGCCGCCGTTGTTGATGATTCCCTGAGTTGTTTTAATAACGTAGGGAGAGCTCCACAATGGCCAATTCTTCGTGAAATCGATCATGTTCGAGTCGATATACTTCGCCGGGACATAACCGCCGTTGGAGTTATTCACGGTAGTAGTACCGTAGGTCGTCGTGACAAATCCGGCCGCGCCTGGTGTGGCGGTGCCGCCGTCGGGAAAAACGGTGTAATTCTTATTGCCGTTGTTATTCGTAATGTCCTGGCACCAGCTGCCTTCACCGTAGGTGCCGGCGCCGAACCCAACGGTGCTGCTGCCACCGCTGCCGTAGAAGCCGCCAGGACAGAGGATCTGGTTGTCCGCGTTATCCATGCTGAAGTTGCCGCCCAGCATTTCCGGGGTAGCCAGAGTAAAGTTCAACGAGTTGGCATTGCCCTGGTTCTGGAAGGGCAGCTCAAAGCCGCCGAAGAAGAAGACCTTCTTGTGCGTGCCGGGAATCGGTCCGCTGATGCTGCCGCCGGGATAGTAATAGGACGCACCGCCCTTTGGCTTAATCGGCAAAAGGTGGTTGTCCGCCCAGTCGTTGGCGTTCAGTACGTCGTTGCGGACATCGAAGTAGCCCTCACCGTGGTAGTGGTCGCCACCCGATTTGCCGGTGGTGTTGATGACGTTCGGGCCGTTTGCGGTGTCCGCTCCAAAGGCCGAGGTTTCCACCTGGATTTCCTGGGTCATTTCGGGGTTGATCGTCGCCAGGCTGGCGAAGTCGTCGCCGACGTCAAGGACCCCGGCGCCGTCCATGTTCAGCGCGGTACCACCCTTGTAGGGCGCACCGTTGATGCCCATTCCGTTGCCGACGGCGCTGTTGCCGGTGGTGGTCGACAGAGCGTTGTACCCGCCATTGTTGTTGGTGCCGCCCGTCTGCACCACGCCGGGCAGCACCTTCAACAGCTCGGTCGTGTCGCGACTCTGTAGTGCCATGTCCTGCACGTCCTGATATGTGAGGGTTGCGGCGCGCTCGCCGTTCTCCAAGGAGAGTATCTGACCGGCGACCGAGGTGACGGTGACGGTGTCAGTGACGGCGCCGATGGAGAGCACGAACGTCGGCAGCTTAACTTCATCGCCCGCGTGGACCTCGATGCCCGTCAGCTCCTTAGGTGAGAAACCTTTTGCCGATACCCTGACCGTGTAGGTGCTGGGATTGAGGTTCGGGACGCTGAATACGCCGCTCTTATTGGTGTCCGTCGGACGGGCGTCCTGCGTAGCCTCATTGATAACTGTGATGTCCGCCCCCTGCACCAGTGCGCCCGAGGGGTCCGTTACCGTGCCCGACACGGTGGCGGTGACCTGCGCGTGCGCATACGCACCTGCCATCATCAGCAAAGCCATCACGGACAACACAAATGTAGTACTGCGGGCGTACCTCTTGAGACAAGTGAAAACGGCCTGGCTAACCTGCATGATGTTGCCTCCTAAAGATTTCAACAATCCGGTGAAGCACGGTGGTACTCGTTGCGGCTAGAGTCGGACGAGCTTCGTTCCCTTCTTTTCCGTCGGATCCATATCCGGCGGGAGAACCTCGTGGCAAGAGCCGCCCTCGAACCTATCGTTTGGAACCTGGTACTACAACGTGTCTGGGCCCTAGAAAGTACACGACTGCGCGAGGCAGCATCGCACAACTTTCTTTATTACGGGATACAAATAAAATCGAGCGTGCCTGTTCTACTTGGTTAGAAACAAGCTTGTCAAGTAAAAAAACTGGAGGCTGAAACGGTAATCGCACCGACAAGGTTTTGCCTCTATTGATTGTTCGTTATGACAAAAATTGTTCCGGCCGGATATGGAAGGTGCTATGTAGGTCATTCTGGACTCTCTGGAACTCGGCACCACCTCTCCTTCGCCGCAAAGCCGGTCGCGTAAGTGGTAGGACCTTGAACGTTGGAAGGAGAAGAGAACCTCTTCACCTATCAAGGACATTCAGGCGCGACGACTCAACCCACCGAAACCTTGGCTACATTCGCCTGGCGGGTTCGTCTTCAATGCGCGTGGACCAGGGTTTCGATCGGCCTGAACCACTGAAATGGTTCCCACCCGCAGAAAATGCGGACCGGATCGACGTTTTTCCGCATACCGTAGGGTCCGGCTCCCGGACGGCTGATCCTTGTACGGCTGGGGCCGGAAATCATTTATGTGCTATTTGTTATAACGCGAAGTGACCGCACTATAGACCCCTTCTAACAATGAGCAAGCAGTTCATAACCGGAGAAGCCCAGTGGCTGCCATCAAGTTCGTTCTAGTCCTACCTATCGTTCTCAGCACGTACACCTACAGTCAAGGCTCCCCAGCCGCGCCTCCCACCCCGGCCGTCAAACCAGTCCTGGTTAGCAGGCTGCAGACGATCGGCATCGAACCAGGGTCTCAACCGACGACCGTCTACTCCGAGGTGGCTTACTTCGAGGCTCCCAACTGGACCCGCGACGGAAAGAGCTTGCTCTTCGATGAGGCAGGCCGGATCATGCGCATCTCCGTCGACGGTGGATCGCCCGCACCGGTCGACATCGGATCCGCCACCAGATGCAGCGGCAGCCACGGCCTATCCCCGGACGGCACACTGCTGGCCATCAGCTGCAGCATGCCAACATCGCCCGGCTCTCGCATCTACATCCTGCCTTCCAGCGGGGGTACTCCGCGCGTCGTCACTGCCAACCCTGGCGCGTATTGGCACAGCTGGTCGCCGGATGGCAAGACACTGATCTTTACACGTCCCGGTCAGGGCTCATTCAATATCTTCTCCATCGCAGTGGATGGCCAGGGCGAGACCGCGCTCACCACCGGGACTGGAACGAACGACGATCCGGACGTTTCTCCCGACGGCAAATACGTGTACTTCAACTCCGATCGCAGCGGTTCTATGGAGATCTGGCGCATGCGGCCCGACGGCAGTTCCCCCGAACAGATCACCTTCGACGACTCGGTCAACTGGACAGCGCACGTATCGCCCGACGGCCGCTGGATGGTCTTCCTAAGCTATCAAAAGGGCACAACTGGCCATCCCGCGAACCAGAAAGTATCTCTGCGCCTGATGTCCCTCAACGACCACAAGATCAGAGTGCTGACCACACTCATCGGCGGCTCCGGAACCATCAACGTTCCTTCGTGGTCTCCCGACAGCAGCCACCTCGCCTTTGTCTCATACGAACTGAATGCCCACGAGTAGGAATCAAGTCGGCCGGCGTTTCAGTGAACCTTGCCTGCGGAGTTCTCAAGAACGACATCCGAAAGCACAGCTGAATCAGACTTGTCCGGCACATGCGAGCAGAATCCAATGCCCACGTAGAACGGCCCATCCAAGTGGAGAGTGATCGGTGGGCCGAACTGGTGCATCGGTTCTCCTGCCATGCTGACAAAGATCGCGAAGGAGTTGCCGCGCTTTTCGATGCCGATGCGTTTAGCATGCACAGTAACAAGGCTGTCAGGGCTCGCGCCGCCGGGAAGGCCGCGGCCTCCGATCCGATACTCCATGTCCGTGATGCGGACATCCTTCTCGTGACGCTGCGCCAGGTGAATCATGCCGCCACCGTGCAAAGCGACGAGTGTCTCCTTGGAATCATCCTCCAGATTCTGTCGAATCACCAGCACTGCCTTGCGATCGTCGTATCCGTTCGGGTCCGGAAACGAAATATCGGCAGCAAGCGAGACATCGCCGGACATCTTCTTCCAGAGATATCGAAACTCGTCGCGCGTATACCAGACGTTGTAACCCGCCGATTGGATCACGTACCGCCGCGTTATCGGGTCGTAACTCGCGTTGCCTGGGACCACCGCACTTCCAATATCCGACTGGCCCTGAAAGATGCCGATCGGGGTTTCGAAATTCCTGCTGGGCCGGTGAAAGTCCGCAGGCGGTGCAACCTGAACGTGCGTCGCAGAACCCGGATACGCCCATGCAGGCACATCCGGGTTCTGAGCGGGCAACCTATACGGCAGGCTCCCGAGCAGCAGCATGATGAGGAACGATCGGCAAACCGTTTTCTTGCGCCAGAAAATGTTCAAACCTGGTTGGCTGGGTGAGACGAGTGCGGGCATATTAGTTGACCTCAGATCTGATCGGTATAAATGCTGCGCATCAACAGATTTTCAATCTCTTCCTGGCGGCCGGAGCGCGGCTGCGGGTTGAGGTTGTCAGCAAGAGCCTTCGCCTCGATCGCCTCGAGCGACCTCTTTCCGCTGAGCATCGCCTGCGCTTCCGGCGTCTGCCACCCAGCGTATCTCTTGGCCAGGAGAGCGTCGTATTTTCCCTCTTCGATGATTTTCGCCGCGGTACGGAACGCGCGTGCGCACAGGTCGGCTCCGCCAACGTGGGCATGGACGAGATCTTCCGGCGTGAAGCTCTGGCGGCGTACCTTCGCATCGAAATTGCACCCACCTTGAGTAAGGCCACCGGCCTTGATCACGTGGTACATCGACATCGTCATGGACCAAAGATCGTTGGGGAATTGGTCGGTGTCCCAACCCAGCAACGGATCACCGCGGTTGATGTCGAGAGACCCCAGAATGCCCAGGGAGCCCGCTGTGGCAATCTCATGTTCGAAGGTATGGCCAGCGAGCGTGGCATGGTTCGCTTCCAGATTCACCCGGACCTCATTCTCAAGCCCGAAGCGCTTAAGGAATCCATAAACGGTGGCGCAATCAAAATCGTATTGGTGCGAAGTCGGTTCTTTGGGTTTGGGCTCAATCAGGATCTGGCCGTCGAAGCCGATTTTGTGTTTGTACTCGACGACAAGCGTGAGGAAGCGACCCATCTGGTCGAGTTCCTGCTTCATGTTGGTGTTCAGCAGGGTCTCGTAGCCTTCGCGTCCTCCCCACAGCACGTAGTTGGAGCCGCCGAGTTGCTTGGTCGCATCCATACAGTTCTTTACGGTGGCGGCAGACCAGGCGAAGACATCGGGATCGGGATTGGTCGAGGCGCCAGCCATGAAACGCGGATGGGAGAAGAGATTCGCGGTGCCCCACAGCAGACGCGTCGGATAACTCTGCATCTTTTCGCCGAGGTAATCGACGATGGCGTGGAAGTTCCGAAGTGTCTCGCTGAGCGTGTCGCCCGGCGGGGCAATGTCGGCGTCATGGAAGCAGAAGAAGGGAAAACCGAGCGTTCGGAAGAGCTCGAATGCGGCATCTGCCTTCACTTTAGCTTGGGCAATCGGATCGCCGCCACCCATCCACGGGCGGTGAATGGTAGGGCCGCCGAAGGGATCGCTTCCAGTCAGCACGAGCGAGTGCCAGTAGGCCACGGAAAAGTGGAGATGGTCGCGCAGCGGCTTGCCGAGTACGACTTTGTCGGGGTCGTACCAACGGTAGGCGAGCGGATTCTCGGTTGTGGGACCCTCGTATTTCACCGTTGAAAAGCCGCTGAATATGGTGTCGGTCATGAATACCTCGAAGTAAAAGGGATAGGACTCTACAGTCTTGCAAAACAACAAAGGCGATCAGGTGCAGGAGTTGCTTTGGCAGAGCGCAACGGCGCGCAGACTGGAGTACCAGTATGACCTTGTGTCCTGCTGGACCGCCTGCCCGGCGGCAATGTAGCGGGAAACACAGCGTGAGACGAAATACCCGGCCAGACCTTTCCTTCGCATCCGTTAGCCCTCCCTGTTTAGTTCGATACATATAAGAAATCACAATCGATATATATGGCAAATCCTGACTACCGAGATTTGACTTGTCTTCCTTGAATTCAAGGGCATAATATCCTCTTGCGACGTTCTTAGGCGGCGTGTCGCGAGGATCGAGCGCGGATCGATTAATTTGGAGGTGCGTAGGAAAGTTTCGGGGTACCTGTTTACGGAACCTATATATCGACACATTCGATTACAACCCCAGCCAATTTAATGGGGCTTGTCCATTGACAACTTTGTATCGGTATTATTCGGTAGCGCAATAAGCGACCCCAATATGTTCGAGTGGTTAAATTGTCGCATTGAGTAAACGTTTTCTCGATTCAAGGTTCGCCTCTGCTTTCCGATCTCAGGAGGCGCCATGTCCTGACGCATTAGGGTGGGACTGAAGTTACAACTTGAGGGGCAGGAGCGGACGACCAGTTCAGAGCAAGATCGCCATCCCCTTATTCAATATCAATATCTATTGATATCCGGGGTGCAGTCGCAGGCCATTCAAAGCCATGCATTTTGCACTCGAAAAAGACATACCCGGCGATGGGTCCTGCGTGACCTACGCCCAATGTGGAGAGGAATGCCCAATGTGGAGAGGAATTATGGAGAAGAGCACAACACGAGTTATGACCAGCATCGCCGTCTTGACGGGAGTATTCGTTTTGGGCTTCGCTCTATTCACGGCTAATGCCCAGGAAACGGCGAAACCGCCCTATTTGAATCCGAGCTTGACGCCTGAGGAGCGCGCGGTGGACCTGGTGCATCGCATGACCTTGGACGAGAAAGCCTCGCAGATGGTCAATTTGGCCCGTCCCATCCCGCGGCTGAACGTACCGCTCTATAACTTCTGGAGCGAGGCGCTCCACGGCGTCATTAGCGGCGGCACGACGGAGTTCCCTGAGCCGATCGGCCTCGCCGCGTCCTTTGACGCTCCCGGAGTCAAGACCATGGGGACCTACATTGGCGTAGAGGGTCGAGTCCGGCATATCGTGGCGCAGCAGCACCCCGGAAGCAATGACGGCCTTGATTTCTGGGCCCCGAATCTGAACATCTTCCGCGACCCTCGGTGGGGCCGTGGCCAGGAGACCTACGGCGAAGACCCCTACCTGACCGGTCGCATGGGCGTGGCCTTTGTCACTGGAATGCAGGGGGACGATCCCAAGTACTACCGCGTGATCGCTACGCCCAAGCACTATGCGGTGCATAGCGGTCCTGAACCAACCCGCCACTTTGCGGACGTCGACGTAACGAAACACGACGAGCTCGATACCTATGAACCTGCCTTCCGCGCCGCCATCACCGAAGGCAAAGCCGGCTCCATCATGTGCTCGTACAACTCCATCAATGGAGAGCCGGGATGCGCCAGTCAGTTCTTGCT
>OBLU010000782.1_pt1 | contig 29781 bp, 20 predicted proteins | sample 1518681 | NCBI WGS metagenome assembly OBLU01 (sample SAMEA3539304, study PRJEB22396) | soil metagenome | biome: tundra; feature: field; material: soil | place: USA | collected 2010-05 | depth 0.15 m
CAAAACTACTCGCCAGCCACTGCAGCAGCGACCGCGGCGCCTGCGGCTTCGTTCTTGCCGGTGACTTGCCCGAGATCCCGGATTTCCCCTCCGGGCGCTTGTTTCCTGCCTCGGCGGTTCTCGTGAAGGAACCATGGCAAAACATCACCGGAACCTCCCACATTTGGGTGTTTTTGAGCTCTTTCCTCCTACTCTTTTCAATAAGATTCTGGGACTCGCGCTGGCCGTGTACTGGCTGTAGCGGACGCTGAGATCAAGGCTGATTTGCCAACGCCTCGTTCACGATCTCGATGCGCCGCCGAATTTCTGTTCGGGTGTGCACCGCAAAAATCTCAGGACCGATATCTCGGCTACTTCGCAGGATGATTAGTTCTGCTCGAAGGATGAATTTGAAGCCAGCTCCACCTCGGATCAAACACTCCCGTTAAGAGTTCCGAGCGCGCTGCCGCTCCTTTCTGACCGCGTCCGCCGTCTCAGGGAATCATACTGCGAGTACGGATCGCTTCACTCTTTCAGTTTCCAACCGGTGTATTCGGCCTCTCCATGACCACCTTTCATCTTTACCCAAACGTTTCCGTAGGGATCCTTGTACAAGTCAGATTGCGAGACGTTGCCCTCTCCCTTTTCTTCATGAACGTCGAAGCCTTTCTTTTGGAGTTCTTTGATCTCGGCTTTGGACAGCATTTTTATATTCGCGCCGGGATCCGCAGGTATGGGAGGACGCTCGAACGTGGGCGTCTTGGGAGAATCGGCGGCGGGCGCTTTCTCTGGGGTCGTGTCGGGAACTAGCGGAGATTCTGGGTGGGACGGGTTGGAGATTTCGATCAAGGAGCCTCCTTCCTGGACGTAGACATGGTCGTAATCGATGGAGTTGCTTTTGAGGAGGCCGGTGATTGTCTCACCCACGGCAGAAACATCCGTGACACCCTGCCAACTGACATTGAATACGATGTTCTGTACGGTACCTTTGGGAAGATTCGCTTTGCGGCTAGCTAGCTGTAGCCGGGCACGGAGCAGTGCTTTTGTCGTTGCTTTGGAAGGACTGGATATAACTTTTCCGTCGCGTCCGATGCCCATTTCTTCTAAATTGAAACGCTTTACCTCGAAGGCCATCGGAGGTGAATCAGGTGTAGCCTCGCGGAAGTATTCGGGTCTCGTACTGCCTAGCAACTCTCCTTTATCGGCAAGTTCGGGGCGGAAGCGGGTGTCGGCTTTCCAGTCCCCCCCGAATTTTCTGTCGAGCGCTGGCTTCAGATCGATCTCTGCTTGCCGCCACGCGGGGGGAAATTCTTTTGCTTTGGGAGCCGCTTTAGTTTCGTCAATCTCCGCAGCTTTGCCGGGATCGGACTCTACTGCCACGTCCGGTGGCGCTTTTGGGGCTTTGGCAATTTTTACTCCGGCCTCGTGGAGGTTGATGCCGCTGTCAGGATCGACCTCAACCGCCACTCCAGTATCCGAGGAGTAGGCTTCGGCGAACTCGATGTGTCTGAGAGTGTCGCTTAAGCCGCCTGGGTCAACTTTCTCGATTAACCTGTCGGCAAATTTATTGTCCATCACGCGGCCGGTGCGCTCAAGGAACGAGCCCAAAGACTTCATATCTCCGGCGCTGAAGTGTTCGCCGAGACGAGCGGCTCGCTCGGCAGCGGTGGCGCTGAGCTGTGACGCGTCTTCGGCGCCAAAGCCGACGATCTCTCCTTCGCTCAGTCCAGCAAGACGCAGCCTCTGGGTTATAGCTTTGGGGGTGCTGCGATAGCCCGGCTGAAAAACCGGCTGAGCACTCTGCTCGATGGGTGCTGGCGCGGCTGGTCCAGTCTGCGCAGGCTTGGAGGGACCGCTGCTCGGTCCGCTGCCGGATTCGCTCGTTGAGCTGGAAGTTGATCCACTGTTCGAAGTGGTACTTCGTCCGCCACTGGTTCCGCTGTTCTTGCGGTAAATGCCGCCCCCAGGTCTAACTCGTCTGCCGCCACCTCCGCCTCCGGCCGCAGTGGCCTGGATTTGCTGACCGGTGTCTTCATTAGCCTGCTCAATCTCGACGTTTTCATTTTGCGCGACTGCTTCTTGAATGGCTTGCTGGGTCTGCTTTGCCGCTTCGAGCCGTGCGATGCGGGGTCGGATGTCCTGGACGTCTTGTTCTTTGAGGCGAGGGTCGTCAGGAGAAATGTCTTCGGCAGTTGAGGGCCTGGCTGGTTCCGCCGCCGTTGCAGGTGTGGATTGCGGCTGGCTTTCGGGGACTCCCTGGCCTGCGGTGTCTGCGGCAACAGGCGTGGAGGAATGCGGCTGGGGTGGCGTGATGGCGCTGTCGTTTGCGGGCCGGGGTGAATCGGCGACGGGTAGTTGCACGGGTGTAGCGTGATTGGCAGTTGGGGCTGCGGCACCGGCAGCGCTATCGGCCGGTGTTTCAGATGGAGCGAGCGATGGGGCAGGCGAGATAGCAGGAGCCGGCGGGTGGACGGCGTCGCCTGCGGCGCGTCCCGGGGTCTGTGCGGCGTTCCATTCAGCCAAGGCCTGTTTGAGCGACGGCGGCTGCCAGACAGCTTGAGCGCCGCCAGTCGCGCCGTCGGAAAGTGTACCGCCAGGAGCGGATGGAGGCTCGATTGCGGACGCGGCGGATGGGGAGGGCGGTGTGGGTGGTTCATCAAGCCATGGGGCATCCTCCCGAGCAAGGTTGCCGATGCCTTCGTTGATTCGTTGGCCATACGTGAGCAATACAACGTTCTCAATGCCGCTGGTGATCATCTCGGTGCGCTCAGGCAGTGTCAGGTACTCGTCGGTGATGCCGTGGTAGATCTGGCTGATGCCGGTGACATCGCCTACGCTGCCGAAAATGGCGTTGAACTCGGATTGGCCCTTATCACGGCGGGCGTGATAGGCCTTGATTGCCTGATAAGCCATGTATCCGAGCATTGCGATTGCGACGATGGCTTCAGCTATGGCCAGTTCCACGCCGAGCAGCACAAGGGCAAGCACAGCGACGAAGGCAATGATTATGACTTCGATGACGGATGCGATGAGATGGACAGTGGCCTTGATCGCGGCCCACCCGGATTGCAGGCCCACATCCAGTGCGTGCAGTATGCGGTGATCGTACTTGAATGCGCGGTCGGAAGCTTCTTCGTACATGGCGTCTTGCACAGTGCCGGCAGCTTTGTTATTTGCGCTTTTTGCGTCCTCCATGGCTTGGGCGATCTTGCCGTTCATGCTATTGATAGTGTTTTTAATCTGAATGCGGAAGTCCTGGACCATGGAGGAGAATTGGTCGATGAACTTTTGGTCGCAGTCATCGAGGACCTGGTTCAAATCATCGCAGCTGGATTGCATCTGGCGCATCCGCTGCTGTTGAAGCTTTTCGAGCTGATGGCTGACTTCGAGGCTAAGTTGGATGACGTACTTCGCGGCCTGGGGGGACTCGGACGTGAGAGCGGTTTGAGTTTGCCGCGCGAGGTGCAGGAAAGACAGGGAGGCGTGGGATGCGCCATCTGCCATGCCGCCGGCTGCGAAATCGGCGCTGGACTGGAAGTACTGGGAGAGATCGAAGGCGACGTCGCGGGACTCCTGCTCTTCGGGAGGAACATCGGCGCGAAGGAGGTCGATTGCTTTTTTGCCCAGCGGTTCAAGGCGACGGCGCACACTAGCTTCGACGTGGATGAGGGCCCCGAGCGCAATTGGAAGAGCATGATCAATCTGATCGGAGGCGTTTTGCCCAAGCCGATCCATGCGATCAAAGGCTGCGCTTTTCAGCGCGGCCAACTGATCAGGAGCCGATTGCTGAAGTTGATCGAGATAGGAACTTTCCCCGGCATAGATGGAATCAAGAGAGTCGAGTGCCATGGGGCCGGTCTCCTGAATCTGATCGAGGATTTCCTGTTTGTGGCTGTCGAAACCCTCTTGAGCTTTCTTGCTGCTGCCGACGATGATGCTCTGCATGCTGACCTTCGGGCGCATGCTTTCGGGGAGAGAGGCGTAGCGGGGATCGGGGCTGGGCTGCTTGAGGAAAAAGTCGTCAATGGCGGCCTGGGCATCTTCGAGCCGGTCGTCCATCTCGTGTATGACTCTCTTTTCGACCCAGCTGATCCCATCGCGCATAGCGTCGTCTCGCTCGGTAGCTCCAAAGCTTTGCCTAATTGCGCGGGCGAGGCTGGAGACTTCCTCTTCCGTGTCGTAGAAGTCGTTCATGATTTTGAACCAATTGTGGCGGCGGGCTTTTTCGCAGTCTGCGCCACCTTCCTGGGCTACCCGATCAAGGTTGGACTGATGCTCGCTGAAAAGTGTATTCAGGCCAGTGGTTGAGTTCTCGACGCGCTGGGTTACCTCGCGTTGGCGGGTTGCATAGTCCTCCCTGAGGCTGTCGTATTCCGCGAGGATGGCGGACTTGACTGCGATGTCCTGCGTTTCCCAGACTTGTTCGAACTTGTCTTTCTCTTTTTGCACATTCAGGCGGATGGAGCGCTTAGCGTCGGCAGCCGAGCCGGCTGCCGAGCGGCTGGAGGCGACTCGCGTGTCATGCAGCGATCGGAGTGCGTCGCCGAGGGAGATTTCGATCTGCTCGGCGGAGAAAAGGGCTACTCCGCGGGCTCGCATTTCCGGTTCCGACATTCCGTCTTCGATGTTGGCAGGGCCGTAGATATGGCGCAGAAACTCGGGAAGGCCGGCACCGGCGCCTTGCGCCGGCTGCCCACCGGCAAGCTCCGGCTCCGTGTCGTGATTGAGCGAGTCGCTCTGCTTGTCCACGGGTTCGGGGATGGCGGGCGACGATGAAATGGCTTGGTCCGGCATGCGGAGGATGCGATCGGCGGTGCGATCGGCCTCGGTCTCGAGGGGATCATTGGTGGCGCCGATGGTGAGCTTACGCTGGAGTACGGAGTTTGCCGCTTGAGGATTGGCGAGGGAGCGTAGACGCGATTGGTTTCCGTTCCAGGGAGAGTGCTCTTTGGAGTTGGAGTGCGCGGGTTCGGGCTTGAGCGCGGGCGGCGCCGCGTCGCGGGAGCGGGTTACGTCGGCCAATACTGTAGCCCACTGGAGCACCGTCCTTCTCCTTCTATGTCATATACCCGAACTTAAATATTGATCACGTTGACGCCGATTCTCGTTGAGCCCGTGGTGAGCTTTCCATCTGTGTCATTGTCGAGCTTTGCTTTGATGGCCATCACTGCGTCGTAGTAGAAGAGGATGTCTTCCCAGTCCGCAGAGCCGGGGTCGTTGAGTCCGGTCCATCCGGCGCGGTGGCCGGCCCAGAAGTTGCCTTTGGCAGGATGCCTGGGATCAGGCGCGATCTCCGCGTGCCACTTCTGCATGGCTTGGACCATGATCTCGGATGCGAGGGAGGTGCTGGCGTTGATTTTGTGTCCAACAGCGGCCTCGACGTTCCAGTCGGTGGGCGCGAAGTCCTGTCCGCGGTCGTGAATCGCTTTGGTCTGGATCTCCAGCTCCTCCTTGATCAGCGACTTCCCCTTTTCGGTTTGGCGGATCATCAGCCAGTTCATCTTATAGAGGCCGAAGTTAGCTGCATCTCCTGTCTTCGGCCATCCCGGGAGCTCGTCGGGCTGGAAGGCTCGAAACTCAGGCTTGGGTTCGGAAAGGGTGCTGGGGCCAGAGGTGAAATCGCGCACAGCTTGGTAGGGATTTGGGTCGGGCACTTCCAGCTTGAGCTCCGGGTACGTGTCGCCGAACGGATAGTGTGAGGAGACAGTGTTGTTCTCCTCCATCGCGACGGCGAGGAGTGTGTTCGCTTTGCTTCCGAAAGTCCGGATGGTGTCTTTGTTCTTCGCCGTGTCGGGATGGTGATGGTCTTCCGCCGGGGGGACATCGATGTTCTTGTGGTCGGTCAGCCGCCCGACGGAGCCGGCAAGCCCTGGTAATTCTGAAAAAGGGGTCAGTTGCTTCGGTTGGCCCGGGGGCTTTGGGAGAAAGAGATTCGGGATACTCCCTGTAGCGACTTGCGATTGCTGCGGGTGGTCGAGTGCGGGGCTCGCGAGTTTGTGGAGACGGGATTGATTTCCGCTCCAGTCGGCCGGCCGGGCGAGGCTGTTGGTGGATGAAGGCGCGCGCCTGGGCTTAGGCGGGGCTGTGGTGGCTGCCTGGCGCTGTTGAAGCGATGCTTTGGCCCGTTTCGTCAAGTCGCGATCTCTCCCCTGTGCGAAGTTCTCCCGGAAGGGAGTGCGTCAGTAGACGGTGTTGAGGAATTTCCAGTCCGAGGTGTTGGCCGGGACATTGGAGCGTGGAGGCGTGACTCTCCAGCTTGCGTTCACGATATTGCCGCTGATGGCGACGAGGTCGTTGTCGTTGGTAACGATGATTGCGCAGGGCTGAGCGGCCTTTTCGCGCACTTTGAGTTGGTTGAAGAGGTTGCCGTTAACGACGACGCTGGCGGCCCACTCTGCGCTGAACGCAATGGATGAGCCATTGGGCACTTCGACGTGGTTACCGGAGACGAAGAGCGCACCGGTGTCGGTGTTGAGGGCGAGCGCGCAGCGGATGCCCTGAAGGGAGTTTGGGGATTTGAGGTTGGTGTCGTAGGGAACGAGGACGGCCTCGTTGTCTCGTATGTAGATGGCGGGGGTGAGCGTTGTGCCGTTGAGTTCTCGGGCGACGCCGACGCCCTGGAGCGAGGTGTAAGCGGTGTTGGCATTGGCGTAGTCGGCGTCGCTGAGGGCAGGAGGGGCGGCTGCCGCTGGTTGCGCGCGTTTACCCTTGGCTGGAGCGGGCTGGTCGGGATTGTTCTGGTTGTTGGTGTCGCCTGCAAGGAACGCGGTGTAGACCGCCTGACCACGGGTGCCGGAGTCCGTGAGGAGAATGTTGTGGGTCTCATCGGAGACGGCGGGAGCCGGGGGTTGTTTGACGGCTGCGGCGGCAGGACGAAGCGCGGCGCTGAAGTTGACGGCGTTGGCGAGGAGGACGGGCTGCATGAAGAGGCGGGCGGTTTCGGCTGAGGCAAGATTGTTGCCCTGCTTCTCGTCGGCTAGCGCGGCCTGGCCGAAGGCGGCGTTGCCCCCGAGATCGGAGTCGACGAACCAGAACCCGCCGCAGCAGTTGACGGCCCGGTTGTCGTTGCAGCGAATCATGCCCAGCTCCGCCGTGACGAAGACGGCGAGGGTGAGGCCTGTGAAGCGGTTGTCGGTGATTTCTACGTCGTCGAACCGGTCATTGACGAGGGGTAGGTTTACAAAGCGTGCGGCGGCTTGGTCGAGACTGGCCTTGGCCCTGGATTTGCCTTTGGGCTGGGCGGGGTTGTTGCCGCTGTTTACGCCATGGCTGCCCGGTAGGTCGATGGTGCTGGGGCTCGCCCAGATGCCGATGAGGAGGCGGAAGGCGTCGTTGTCAATATTTCCTCCTCCGAGCGACTCGAAGCGGTTGCGCAGTACGCGCAGGCCGGAGCAGTTCTCGGCGGCGTAGATGCCGGCGCCGATGTAGAGGAGTACTTGCTTGGCCGAGGACTGTGGAGAGGAGAAGACAAAGGTGCAATCTTCGATGGCGATGGATGCGGAGTTTTCGATACCGATGCCGATGGTCAGGTCGGCGGTGAACGCGCCGGTTGCGCCGATGGGGCCGACGAGGTTGGCGGCAGGAAAGACAGGCATTGCGAAGCTGAGGCCCTGAATGGTGATGTTGGATGAGCCGGTGATGGTGATTATGCCAGTCGGGAAGTTTGCCACGGCGGCGGGATCGACGCTGAGGCGCGCGAGGCCGCCGGGGCTGCAGCCGGAGAGGACGAAGCCCGCATGGGCCTTGGTGAGGGCAAGAGGAGCCTCGAGGACGTAGCGGCCAGGGCGCAGGCTGAGGGACTGGCCGATCTTTGCCTGCGCGTCGACGACGGCTTGCAGTCCTCCGCGTGCGGTTACCTCGGCGGGGTTGAGGGTGATACCGCAGCAGCCACCCTCGTCGCCTAGACCGGGAAGCGGATTGAAGTGGACGCGGCAGTCGGCGACCACGGTAATGCCGCCGGGCCTGCCAGTGGTGGGGTTGAAGCCGGTGGCTTCGATGATGGCGAGATCGGTGAGCCAACGGCGCGGGCCGGTGGGGCCCTGCGAACTTTCGAGGTAGCGCTGCGGGTAGACCTGTTGCGGGGTGTTGGGGCGGACGGCGAAATCCCAGAAGGGGCGGGCCTCGAGCGGACCGCTGGGCAGTGCGGCCATGTTGATGGTAACGGCGAGGCCGGAAACCTGGTCGAGCTGCGCGGGCGTGCCGTCGGTGAATGGGACCTCGGCCTGCCAAAGGCGCACGAAGAGAGGGTTGGTGTCAGTGGCATAGTCTCCGGGCAGCATGGTGCCGGCAGGCAAGGTGAGCTGGTTGGTGGTGGGGTCGAAGACAGTGCCGGCACTGACGAGGGTGATGACGTCTCCCTCGGGCGCGGCGATGAAGTTCAGGTCAGCGGGATTGCCGAGCTCCATCGTGGAGCGAAGGACCTCGATGACCTGATTGATCTGGGGGGTGTGCTCGGAGTCGACGGGCGCGGGCGAGAGGGTGAGGATCTGCGGGTTGGCGGTGGGGTCGACCAGGGTGGCGCGGTAGAGGAATGAGGCGTTGTTCCATCCCCAGAGGAGGGTGCCGGTGTGGGTGGCGGTGTCGTAGCTGGTGACTGTGACGCGGACGAGTTGATTGTCCGCGCCGAGATAACCGCCCTGCGCGGGAGGGCAGCAAGGATCGGCAGGTCCGGCGGGCGGATAAAAGCTGACCTGGAAGGCGGCGTCGAAGTCCAGTGCGAGGGTGTCAGGATGGAGGGCCAAGCCGAGCGGTTTGAGGGTGCGGTCCCAGTCCTTGAGGACGGCGGCGCAGGTGTCGTCGTCGGTGGGGACGGCGACGATGTGCTGCATGAGCCTGGTTCGGGCGGCGGTATCTGGTCCGCCGAGCGCGACCTCGCGGAGGGCCTGGTCCTCAACAGCCTGTACCTCCTGCTCGGTCACGAGGAGTGCGATGACATAGAGGGCTGGTTTAGGGTTTTGCGTCCACGCCAGCGGCGGCTGGTCGATCCACTCAGGCTGGTTGGCGACGGGCACGGGCTGGCGGAAGCGCATGCGCCATCCGCCGACGTACATGATGCCGGGGCCTACGGTGAGGTTGCCGGCGGCATCGACGGATACCAGGTAGCCGTTGTCCGGTGTACCAGTCGGGCCGATGATGTCGATGGTCTCGTACCGGAGAGCCTCGCTGGCGATGACCACCTCTTCGTTGACATCGGCCTCAAGCGTGACGCGGCCTTGTTGTGCGACGACGGAGCGGTACTCCCTTGACTTGTCATAACTGATGCGTGCGCGATCGCTTCCCACGGCTGACTCCTTTTGGATCCGTTGTTGCGTTGCGGACCCGTTGGTGATGATTTCTGCGAACTGACGAGTGCGTCGAATCGGGTTGCATGGCGCTGGTTAATCTGAATCAATCCAGACCGGGAGCTGTCCGATCGGGGCGTACTCTTCAAACTTGAGGGCGAGGCCGCGTCGTTTCAGCGGGACCTGTGCGAGACAATAGACACCCATCTCGGAGCCATTCCGGGCCCCTTCGAGGATGGTGCGGTCGTAGGGGCCTCCGCTGGAGCAGCAGTCGATGGTCTGGCCGCGTCGACCGCGGAATCCCGTGATCTCGCTGCCTGGTGCCAATATGAAAGTGTCGGCGTCAGGGCGGAGTCGGACATACTCCGGCTGGCCGAAGTTATGTGTCAAGAAGAGCGGTGAGCGGGGGGCGATCTGGACACACCGAAACGGCTGGTGGAGATTGCTGCCGGCCGCGAAGGCAGTAAAGCGGACGCATCCGGCCTGCGCATCTTCAACGGTTGCGACGTCGTCGAGGATGCACTCGGAGGCACTGAGCAGGTGAGTGTAAGTAGGACCGAGGACGGTGCAGCGCGAGAGCGAGACGGCTCCTTCAGAGAATCCCAGCGCGAGATCGGCGAGGGCGAGCGGCCACGCGGCCTCAGCCTGTGCCTCGCTGAACGGTGCGATGGCTTCCAGCATTAGAGTGTCGAGAGCGGCGTCAGGCGCGGTGTTTGCAGCGTAGGTATTCAGTGCGTCGGCGAGCGCGGCATCTCCCGAGAGGGCGGTTGCCGCGAGAGGGCTGGTATCGAACTTGAGCGCAGCGGCAAGGCTGGCGGGGTCGAAGAGCGCCGGCGCAGAGGCCATAGGCGCGGTGGTCGAGACGGCGTGAGTGGGGATGGACTGTATGACGCTGTCGGTTGCGGTGAGTTGCGTGACGACGCCGCCGTTGCGTGTTCGGATCGGGCCGGTGATCGAGCGCTCGATCGTCAGCGTGGTGACGGTGCCTTCGATCCAGAGCGTGGAGGAGTAGAGGAGCTGGTTGTCGATGGCAGAGTCAAACAATGTGGGCGGAGTGTTCGCCGCGCCTGAGGCGCCGGGATCGAGCGTCACCATGCGGAGGTATACGGCGTCGAATGTGCCTGAGAGGACGATGCCCGCTCCGGTGAACCAGATGCCTTCGAGCACCAGGATGGTGGGGGTTCCGGTAGCTCCGCCGTCCCCGGTGATCGTCCATGTTGTGGCGCCGGGGGCCGCTCCGGCCCAGCGGAGGACGGGTCGCTGGCCGCTCGCGGCTGTAATCGCGACGGTGGTTCCGGCAGGGACGGTGAGGGATTCCGTAGGACCGATGTAGGTGAGCGAGTCGGTAATCTCGAGATTGGCGTCTGCCGCGCCTGCGGAGATGGCTGCGAGGGATGGGTTGAGGCCAGGGCCGCCTGCACCTCCGCTGAGGGTGGGGTTGGGCGCGGGGAGTGCGAGGGCGGTGAGCACGTCGTAGTTGTAGCCCCCTGCGCCAATTGCCATCAAAAGACCAAAGCTATAGTTCACGGTGATGGTGCCGGCGGGCTGACCGGCGGGGAAGCTGAAGCGTCCACGCCCGGGGTGGATCGCGAGTGTGTTGACGGGGACGGGAGCACTCACTCCGCCCGCCATCAAGCCAACCCAGAAGGCTGCGCCGATGCCGTAGAGATACTGCGGTGTGCCGGATAGCAGGAGCTGGTTCCAGAGAGTCTGGCGGATGGCGACGGGCAGCACCCACTCGGAAGGGGAGATCCAGTTCTCGCCCCAGAACTGATCTGCGGTCGCGGAGGTTGCGGCGCGTTGCGATGGAGCGAAGAGCGGCATGTCTCTACCGGAGGGATCGAAGGTGAAGCAGGGAGCGTTGCCTGCTACGGCACCAACGCCCGCGACAGGTGTAGCGGCTGCTATGGGAAAGGCGGTGAGCCACCAAAGGAAGACGCCCAGGTTGCGGATGTTGTACCAGCCGAGCGATTCGATGGGTTGGCGGAGATCGGCGGTGTACGAGAACTCGTCGAATGCGGTGCCGGTGTTACTGGCGGCATAGCGATTGCGCAGGTCGGCGAAACCTCCGGCGGGAGTTCCACTGTAGGCGCCGATAAGACCGTCGGTGACCTCCAGCGAGTTACCGGTAAAACCGATTGGGCCGGAGATCGGGTTCTCGATCTGATAGCTCAGCGGTGGGTCGAACTGGTGGCGGGTTCGGCCAAGGCGGCGGAAGAACTCGACGCAGCGCGCATCGATGGTCGCGATGTCGGCCGCAAGCTGCTCGAGGATGCCTAGGGTTCCGGCACGACGGCGGTAGTAGATGGTCTTGGCCACGTCGATGCGCTGCGCGTCGGCATCGAGGCAACTGACGATGCGGGTGGCTACCAGGTCGCCTATATATGGGATAACCCAATCGTCACACAACTCGATCGACTGATTCTCGGAGAGCCGGTCGATGCTCTGGCGAACGACAGCGGCCTGCGCGCCGATGCGGTTGACGAGCTCGCGCAGAGGGCCGTTTGCGTCGGGCGTGGGACCGGTGTCGAGCGTGCGATAAATCGCCGGGATGAGCGCCCAAAGGCGTTCAGCGTACCACTGGGCGTATCCGTCAGTGATCATGACTCTTCCCTTTCGGATAGGTCTGCGCGTCCGAGTTTGAGGATGACCGGAATCATGGTGTCTCCGTGCTGAGGTTCAGGTTTGCGGGTGCGAGGGAGAAGTAACAGCCCTCGCCTGGGATGTGCAGAGGGCCGGGGTCAACGCTGGTGCCGAGGGCGAAGGTGCTGGCGGCGACCGCGATGACTCCGGGGATGACTTGCAGGGCGGCCTCGATGTTGCTGTCGAAGAGCGCCTGCCCGATGGCGATCTGCGGAGGCGAGAAGACGCCGGTTGAGGGGTCGCAGAGCGCTGTGGTGACAGCGGATTCAAGGGTGGGGATGTCGACACCCGCGAGGACGACGAGTTGCAGGGTAAGATTCACCGGGATCTGGGTCGCAGCACGAACGGTGACGGGGCGATTGGGATCTCCTGAGGCGTTGAGCAGCGTCTGGACGGAGGCTGCGATGCCGGGCTGGCCTGCAACGTAAACCATCACGCCGGCGCGCTGATTGGCGGCATCCCAGCTCCACTGCGCAGATGCCATGGTCACGCCGGGTGCGCCCGCAGCGATGGCCTGGTAGTCGAAGACGGAGACGGCGCGGCCAAAGGTGAGGACCGAGCGTGGAGCGTATTTGCGTATGAGGGATGCGGGGTTGGGATCGCTGCCACCCGCAACGGCCACGGGGTTTACGACCGACTGCAGACCGGGGAAGCTCTTGGCAACGACAGTGAGCTTACCCGCAGCGGGTGAAGATGCGCCGCCGCCGTAGCGGTAAGTGGCGACGATGTTGTTCGTGCCGGTAGGGACGAGCGCGCCGTTCACTCCGTCCCCGAAGTCGATGTAGGTATTCTGGTTCGCATCCTGACGGGCGACGAAGACCTGGGCGCTGGCGGATTGGCCGTAGAAGCTGGGAACCTCGGTCCAGGGCAGACCGTTGACTGTTAGTGCGATGGTGCTCGCGTAGGTGGATCCCGACGCCAGGTAGGTGACTGGCGACTTGGCGAGTTTGAAGCTCTGTCCGGACTGTGTGGAGTCGCCGCTGCCGACGATTTCGTTCTTCACGGTCTTGCCTGCGGAAACGGGCAGAAGGTCGTAGTAGACCGTAATGGGTGGCGCAAGAGCGGGATTGAGCGGCGTTGGCGTCGAGGAGGGCCAGTTGATCGAGAGGCTTCCGTTGGCGTCAACCGCGGCAGAGGCCTGGGCTCCGTTGCCCGCGGAGTCGGCAAGGAGAATGGGCGCGGCTCCCGGCATTCCGAGAGGGGAGCGCTGTGGGAAGCTCGCTGGCTGCTTGGGCCAAAGGCGGGAAGAGATGCCGTCCCATTCGGATGGCGGCTGGTCGACGAGGACACCGGCTTCGACCCATCCGAAGAGTACGTTGATCGCCGTGCCTGCCTGGATGATGTTGGATGAGAGAGCGGTCTGGAGCTTGAGCTGAGTATGGAGAACAGGAATGGGCGTGGGGGTTGGGCCGGGACTGACGCTCGTGGGCCCGCCGGCAGTGCTGGCGTCGCCAAGCACGTCCTGCGCGGAGGCGACCTGGATGGCTTGCGCGGATCCACCCGCGGTAAAGACGAGCCAGTCGCCGGGCTGGATCTGGCGCAGTAGGCCGGCCATCTGGATGGTCGTGCCCCAGGGGTCAATGTTGGCTCCGTTGACGGTCCAAAGCCCGGCGTTCTGGTTGGACTTCAGCAGGCGCGCGGTCGCGGCTGTTGTGACCGCCGCTCCGGGCTGCGTTACGTTGAACGAAACTGCAGTCTGCTTGCCGGCGGCTGTTGTCTGAACGGCGGGGAGCGCGGAGACGGCTATAAGGTTGGGCGCGGCGTTGTTGTCGCGGGGGCTGAGCAGAAGCTGCATTCCTCTGGAGATCGAGGTGACGGAACCGTTGAGCAGGAGGGTCGAGCCTCCGTTGAGCAGGGAGGGGGGCGGGGTTGCCGCAATGCTGGCGGGAAGTCCGACGGTGGTGGCGGGGTGAAGTTCAAAACTCTGCGGGGTTTGGCCGGGGCCAGGTTTGCTTTGGAACTCGAGACCATCGGGCAAGGTGACGGTTTGAGCGCCGACGACGATAGGCGCAAGCAGGGCCGCGATGAAGCCGGTGGCCCCAATGGTGGGGCGCGGGGTATAGCCGAGCAGATGGACGAGCGCCGCGGGTGTGGGCGGCAGAATGCAGGTACGGAGATAGTCTTCGTTGGCGATGCGCTCGTTGTAGAAGGTGAGGATGTCGGCAAGGTAGGCGAACCACTCGACCATCATGACGCCAAGGTCAATCACCGAGGGGTCGGAGTCGATGCCGCGGCCGGAGTTCCATGCGGTGAGAGAGACCTCCGACGTAAGCGGTGTGAGCAGCGCGGTGCGGAAGCTGTTGAAGTCCCCTGCGCGGAAGACGATCTGCTCGAGGCCGGGGAGGTCTGTGATGGCAGGTGGAGCGGCCGCATCGCAGGGGCAGACGAGAGCCATTGTCGCAGCCTGCGGGGGTGAGCCCGACGCAGCACGGCTCGAAAAGCGGCTGCTGGCGCGGTCGGTGGCGTCGTATGCTGCGCGGGTTGTGATCGGTTTCTTCATCGGCCTCCCTCTGCGATGACCCGGATCGTTCCGCGCTCGGGGTAGCTGGGATCGTTCTCGACGCGAAGAATCTCAGAGCTTCCGAGGGGGAGTATGTCGGGTAGGGACTGAAAGAAATCGCTGGCGCCGCGGCGTCGATACTCGATGTCGAGCACGCCGTTGACGCCGGGGACGGACTGGATGGCGGCGTCGAGTGCGCTTCTGTAAAGCGGTGTGCCGAAGGTGAAGGCGTCGGCGTAGAAGAATCCGGTGCTGCCGTTGGGAAGTTTGGCGTTGGCGAGACGGGCGAGAACTCCGGCCTCGACATCGCTCTCGAGCCAGCCGGTGGCAGCACAAACGGTGATGATGAGGTCGAGCGCGACGAGCGTGGGCGGCGGGGCGTAGGACTCGTAGCCGGCAAGTTTGCGGCGATTGAGCATCTCGACGAGGGAGATCTGGTTGGTTTCGGTGACAGGCGCATTGCCGCGCGGGTCGGCCGTGGTGAAGACGGTGAGCCAGCTTCCAGTCCAGCGAAAAGCCGTGCCTGCGCTCAAAACCCAGGGGAGAGTCTCAGCGGCCTCGACATAATCCACAGGCTGGACGGCACGGTACTGAACAGCGCGAAAGGCCTGCGGGGCCATACGCCGGATGTGCAAAGCGGTCTCCTGGTCGGCGCCGTTGGTGACTATGAACGGATTGCGCACGGCGGCGAGATAGACGGAGGCGGAGGGATCGACGGTATGGATGGCCTCGGCTGCAACGTTGCCTGTTGCGCCGACACCGATCCGGTAAGTGACGTCGAAGATGTCGCCGTCGTTGGGTGGCTGGCCGAAGCCTTCGAAGCCGAAGCGGAGGGTATCGCCCTGGTCGCCGTCGTATTCCCATTGAATGGAATCGCTGGGAAGGCCTGCCTGGGTAGTGTTCACGACACGCCATGCGGCAGGGTCAAGGGTGTATGCGAAATCGATGGGGGTGGCATCGAGCAGGCTGGTGGCAAACTCGAAAGTCTGCGGTTCGGGAAGGCGACGGGAGAGGATAATCTCGGGCAGAGGCTTGGCGATGTCGGGGTCGACGACAGTGTTCTGTGCGGAGCCCGGAGGCAGCCATGTGAGGCGCGGTTGCGATTCGACAAAGAGAGACGTTTGGTTGCCCTGTGTCTTCGAGAGCGGATAGCGAATCACCCAGTTGGGGTTTTCGGCGGTGCCGTCAGGGCCGAGCCGAGCGATGGCGACAGGTAGCGCGGACTGCGCGGGCGGCGCGGTGCCGACGACGAAAGACTCGCTGAAGCGCTGGCCCTGTGTGGCAGGCAGCAGGTTGCCGTAGAGGACGGTGTTGGTGAGATCGTGGTCGCGCAGGGTGGGCGTTGTGAACTGGATCCAGGTGACAAGGGTGGGAAGCGGGCCGCCGACCGGATAGATTTCGTCGCTGAGATTAGCGGTTTTGGCGGCGACCAGGTAGACGATCTCGCGGATGCTTTCGCCGGGGAGGTCGGTCTGAATGAGCAGAGGCAACCCGTCGGGAAAATCGAAACCCTGACCGAGAATGTACATTCCAATTGCGCCGCAGGGGAGGCACCGCTGGCTGTCCTGGAACCAGTAGGGCTGGATGCTGTTCCAGAGTGTGTTGACGGAGTACTGGGTGGTGTCGGCAAGTCCGGTGCCGATCTCGAATGGGACCTTGACGCCGTTGGGCGAAACGGCGCTGACCAGCGATCCAGCGGGGACCGTTGTGCCAGTGACCTGGCACTGAACGATGGTGGAGGCCGAGAGCGTCGGAGCCGGCTCGTAGTCAACCAGGCGCGCCATGTTGACGAGAGAGCGACGCTGTGTGGCGGTAAGGAGCGCGGACTCGGCGGCGACGCGATCCTGCAGATAGCTGAGCTCGTCGGCAACGGCCGAGAGTGCCTCCATGAACATGACGCCGAGGTCGGCCTCCGATCGCTCCTGCCATGCGGGGTAGCGTTGCGCAGAGAACTCGGAGAGCGCGAGGTTGAAGCTCTGAAAGTCCTTGGCGAGATAGTCGATGGCGGGTAGCGGAGGCACGGGCGCGGCACAGCATTCGGGCGTGGTGTCGCAGTCAAAGTCGGAGGGACAGAGAACCTTGAAGGAGAAAGGCGCGCTCTGGAACATGGGGTCGAGCGGAGCGCCTGTGATCGTCAGAGTGTAGGTGGAAAAGTCGCCGGCGGTGCTAACATTTACGGCCAGGATGGGATTGCCGTTTGCATCGACCGTCCAGCCAGAAGCGGCCTGAATGGGGCTGACGGTGATGCCGGTGATGCGGTCGCCCCCCGTGATGGTGGCGGCGATGCCCGCGACGTTGACGTTTACCGCGTTGAGAAAGTGCATGTATAGCGTGGTTGCATCCACGGCCTTCAACTCGATGAAGTCGATTCCGTTGACGGTGGTCGACTCGATGACGAGTTGCAGACGGTTACGCGGCTCTGTGAGGTTCGTAGTCATATCAACTCACTTGTACCTGCGTCTTCATAACGGTCTGGGTCTCTATGAGAACGTAGGTGATCTGGATAGAGATCGCAGAATCTGGCAATGGCGGACCTGGAGCGGGCGTGCCGCCGGTGGTAGATGTTGAGGTGGCAACGGTGACATCCTTCACGGTGATCTGGTCGCCGAGCCACTGATTAAGGGACTGGGTAACGATGAGCTTGGTGGACGCTCCGAGCGAGGAGTTCATCGGCGCAAAGAGCAAACGGCGCAGACCAGCGCCGAAGGTGGGTAGACAGACGCGTTCGCCGGGATCGGTGAGGAGGACCTGGCGGATCATCTGGTCGACATGACTGGCATAGTCGGTTTGGGCGGCCTGTCCGGAGGCGGCGTCGATGGCGAAAGGGTAGCGGATATCTCGACGGATCATAGCGTCCTCCGCGCGGCGCTCGTGGCGCGTTTAGCGTAAAGGAGCAGCATCATAGACCCTCCGCTTTGGGTTGCGTCTGAAGGATTAGAGCAGCGCCTTGCGGGGCCTGCGTGGCGGCGAGGCAGAGCCCTACGCTGGACTCGTTGAGAACGAAGTCGCCGCCGGCCTTCACCCGGGTTGCGGTCTGGATCCATTGCACGGTGACGCACGGGCTGTAGACCACGCCGATGACGAAGGGGCATCCGGCGACGATGAAGGTGTCAGACCCGCGCAGGATGGGGGACTGTGCGTTGGCGCGTGACTGGCCGGGGATGGCTGTAACGGTGCCGCCATGCGGACACATCATGGTGCTGGAAACGGTGAGCAGTGCAGGCATCTACATCACCTCCATGGCGCCGTCGTTGACGCTGACGCTACTTGTGCCTATGGCGACGGAGTTTGAACCTGAGGTGCTAGTAACGCCATTCGAGTCGAGCACGACGGTGTTGTTCTGCGCGTCTGTGAGAGTGATGCTCGACTGGTCGTTGTCGAAGGCGATGGAGCCGGCGGAGGTGATGATGCTTTTGACGGTGCCGCTCGCGTTCGAGGGAAGGTCGCCGGAGGTCCAGTACATACCTACCCAGATGGGGTAAGAGGTGTCGCCGCCCTCGAACTCGATCCACACCGCGCTGCCGACCTCGGGAAGCATGCAGAAGCCAACCTGAGGACCGGCGTAGGGGACGCACGGCATGCACCATCCGGTTGCGGAACCGCCGGGGAGGACATTGGGGACGGATGCCTTGATGCGCCAAGTGGAGTCGTCCACGTCGGTGACGATGCCACGGTACTTGCCATAAAAGCGATTGCGAACCCGGTCCATCAATTCCTGCAGAAGTGGATCGCTCATAGTCCTCCCATGCCTGGCGATGCAGGCGCTCCCACAGCGTTGCGCAGCATTACGAAGTCCATGGTGTGTTTCTCCATGGTGATGTGGTGGCGGACGCTCCAGACGAAGTACTTGCCGGAATGTAGCGAACCGGCGGCGTCGAGCTGGGCAACGGTGCCCGCGCGCAGGATGGAACCAAGACGGTTGACGTCGGTTGAGCCGGTGCAACGCACGAACCAGCCTGATTCGATCAAGACCGACTGCGAGCGCAAGGTAAGCTCCTCCCCGTCGTTGACAGTTGCGGTGAGAAGAGAGGTGACGGTCGTGCCTGCAAAGTCGGAGAGGCCCTGGGCTTCAAGCAGTTTGAGGCCGGAGTCGCTGGTGGTGCCGCCTGTGCCGTCGGCGTCGCTGTCGGTGAAGAGTGTCTGTTTGGCAAGGTTGGCGGAGGGACGGAGGACGTCCCAGGTGATGTCGACCGAGTCGACGGTCGCGGCGGTGGCGTCGTTCAACGTGAGGGTGACTGCCGGTTCTCCATCGAGCGAGGGCAGGGCGAAGTAGCCCGTGCGGACGCCGGGAGTGTCGGTGCAGAAGACGCGGAAGAGCTTGCCATTGCGCCGAGCGAGAAGGCGCAGGAACTGGGCATCGGTGGCCCTCTGCATCAGCGTGGCACCATCGGAGGTGTGGGCCGGGGAGTCGTCATCGAGATTGGTGGGATCGGGGGTGAAACCGTAATCGCCAAAGATGCTGTTGGCGACGTCTCCGTCGGTGAGGTCGACCCACTCACGGACCTGCTCAGTGGTGTTCATCAGCCAGGTGGCGTCCTGACCCCAGACACGCAGAGTGCTGGCGACTGTGCCGGTGTCGAGGTGCGCAGTTTGAGACAGGACGTAGCCATCGAAGAGGCATTGCGGGTTTCCATCGGAGGCAGTGGCGACGATGGCCACGTTTGAGAGCGGGGCGAGACGCGAATCATTCACGACGTCGTAGTCTCCCGTACTGGTGACGTTGACCGGCAAGGTGAGGGAAAATGCGCCGGGCGCATCGACATTCTCTTCTACCTCGATCTGATTGAAGGTTGCCGCAAGGTCGTCGGCAGCGGTTCCTCCAATCACTATGGAGAAGCTATAGTTCAACTCTTTCCTCCCTTCGGGATACCAACGATGGGACGGGCGATGAGGGCGGCGGCGGATGGCGAGTTGTTGGCGTCGCAGAGTTGCCAGAAGAGGGTGGCGTCGGCCAGGTGGCGCGCGGCGATGGTGTCGAGACGATCGTTCTGCTGGACGGTGTAGTAGCCGGAGAGCGCAGGCGGGGTGGCAGGCGGAAGAGGCAGGCGCGTGGCGATTGCGGTTTGCCCGTTTGCGAGTTTGACCGTGTAGGTGCCGAGTTGGTAGTAACGGCTGTTGCTGGCGAACATCCTGGCTCCTTTCGTCGTAAAGGTAAAAATCAGAACGGCAACATGCCTGCGATCGATTCCGCACTGTTGACGAGGTTAGTGATGGCGAGCGCCTCTCGCAGGGTTGTGGAGTAGGTTGAAGCGGCACGTGCGAGCGTGCCTGAGGCGCCCTTAGTGAATTGCAGCTCGGGTGCGGTGAGAACCTTGAGGCCGAGTTGCGCCGAGGCGTGGACGGGGTTGAGGGTCTTGGAGTCGTAGAGGGTCTCGGTAACGGTGAGGGATTCGATGCGGACGGGTGCAATGCGGCCCGGGCCCCAGATGAAGAAGACGACTGGAAGATTTCCTGACGGCACGGCGGATGCCGAGGGGATGCCAAGGGCGCTTCCAAGAGCGCTGATGGCGGATGAGAACGCGCCCACCAGTCCGCCGGCCGGGGCTTCGACCGGAAAAAGAAGCATCTCGAGCGCGGCGAGCCGCGGGTATAGACCGCTGACCTCGGCGACCTGGGCGGCTACAGGATTGTTGTCGGCAATGGTGTCGTTTGAATCCATGACGAGGTCGAAGGAGAAGGCCTCCTCGGGCGGGCCGATGACGGCGAGCGGGTTGCTGGGACTTTGACCGGCAGAGTTGGAGCCGCCGGATTGCGCAGGCGTCCAGATATGAGTCATAGTCTCGGGGTTGTACTGAAAAAGGATGAGATTGGGAACGGGGAGAGGGAAGCTGTTGTTGTACTGGATGAAAGCGCCGCGGAGATAGTTTCCAGCCATGGCTATCTACCTCCCATCTGGATGAGGAGCGCGCTGACGATGGCTTCGGCGAGCCGCGGGACGCCTTGGCGCGCAGCTAGATCGTTGAGATCGACGGCGAGGGTGTCGAATCTTGCTCCATTGAATGCCGTATTTTCCTGGGTCGAAGCGGCTGCGATGCCTGCGCCGACACGCTGTGCGAGATCGCGAGCCTGCGCGGCATTCAAGCCGGGAATGTCGAATACAAGTCGGTCGATTGAGATCTCGTCCATTAACGCGCGACCTCCATTCGATGGAACCTGTTTATGCTGGCTAGCATTGGCGAAATCATAGGTTCAAATCTGTTCATTTCGTATCGCATCATGTCTCATATGCTCGGCGGCTTTGCGAAGGGCTGGCGCAAGCGCAGGCCCTGTTTGCCGAACTCGCGAGCGGCGGCGAGCTCGATGTGCTTCATGTTGATTTTTGTGCCCTCGCTGCGCGCGAGGAATGCAGCTCCGAGCGCGATGGCCTTGATCTGCGCACCGTTGAGATCGATGTGGTCGGCGAGTCCCTGAAAGTCGATTTCGCCGAGGATGTCTTCGCCCGTTGGAGATGATGCGGGCAAAGCTTTGCGCCAGAGGTTAAGGCGTTCGGGCTTGCCGGGCGGCAGGAAGTCGCAGACAAAGCGGAGGCGGCGCAGAAAGGCAGTGTCGAGGTCGTTCTTGCGGTTGGTGGCGAGGATGGCGATGCCGTCAAACTGCTCGATACGCTGGAGCAGGTAGTCGATCTCGATGTTGGCGAAGCGGTCGTGCGCCTCCTTGGCCTGAAAGCGTGAGCCGAAGAGTGCGTCGGCCTCGTCGAAGAAGAGCAAGCCGCCCGATCGTTCGCAGGCATCGAAGACATCGCGCAGGCGCTTCTCCGTTTCACCGATGTACTTATTGACAACACCGGCGAGATCTACGCGATAGAGAGTGAGATCGAGCGAACGGGCGAGCACCTGGGCGGCCATTGTCTTGCCTGTGCCGCTGGGGCCACCGAAGAGCGCGGAGATGCCCTGGCCGAGGTGGGTAAGCCGGCTGAAGCCCCACTCCTCGTACACCTCCCAACGGAGGCGAACCTGGGATTCGAAGTCGTGGAGGGTTTGGGAAAGATCCGGGGCTACGACGAGGTCATCCCAGGTGTAAGGGCAGGGGAGGATGTTGAGGAGATCGCTCGAGCGCGGCACGGAGCGAGCGAGTGCGGCATGCATTGCGGAATCATCGGGAGCTTCGGCGGACAGCCTGATCTCAGCGGGGCTGAGACGCTGGGTTCTGACCGTTGAGGGAATCGGCGCTTCAGTCAGGTGGCGCCAAAGCTCAAAGCGTTTTGCCGTGGGAAGCGGTGGGAGCGCAGCGCCCCAGGTGGCTGTGGAGGGGATTGAACGCACACCTGTGATTGAGACGCGCGCGAGGCTTCGCAGCTCCTTCCAGTGAGTGGGGGAAATAGCGTCGGGACTGCGCCAGTAAAGAAAATCACGGCGGGCGTAGGCAAGGCGCACCGTGCGGATCAGATCGTCCAGGGGATCCGAGACAGATGTAGTGCGAGAGCCGGCGAGCAGGGCGGGAGTGTTGACAGCGAGTAAAGACCGGCCGAGGGTTGCGCTGAGCTGCGCGGCCAGGGCTTGGCGGCCGGAACCTTCGGGGCCGGCGAGGGCCAATTCACTGGGTATTTCGGCGGTATCGAGCGCCTGCGCATCCGTTCGGATCGCCATCTCTGCCTGCAACTGGGCCAGCAGATCGGGGTAGAGGATGGGGAGTTTCGTTACCGCTGCGGGCTCGATGGTGGCGCACCAGTGCTCGATTGCAGGGTCGAGCCATCGCTCTTCGCGAACGGAGCGGACAACAGCTTCGTCGGCCTGCCATGCGGTGGAGGCGCGCCAGGCCAGTCCATCGTCGAGAGGACGCGCGAGACGCCAGCGGAGGATATTGGGCAGGGCTATATCGGCGGGCGATGCGTCCGCTGTCTTGAGGAAGAGAGTCTCGGTCAGGAGAAGGGTTGGAACGGTGGCACGGGTGTCATCTGCGAGATAGGCGAAGACCCGGCCGAGGGCAGGGTCAATTTCGACGGCGATGAGGAGGCATAGGAGGTCTCGCTCAGGAATCGAGAGGTCGAAGAGTTCGACGAGGTGTCTCCAAAAGGGGTCGGCGTCGAGTGTCTGGTCGGCATCGAGCGAAACGGTCAGTAAGTCGCGGGAGGCGGGCTCGGTGAGGAAGCGGCTGAATCGCTCCGCGCGGAGGTTGGGGTGGCTGAGGATGCGCTTTACCTCGACTGGGGTGATTGCGAGACCCTGGTCGGGGCTGGTCTGGCCTTCGCTCCAAAGCCGTTCCATCCACGCGGCCTGGAGGAGCGCGTTGGCCCGAACGCGCGCGAGGATCGCGCCTGCGGTGCCATGCTCGATGGCGTGGATGGGCATGGCAATGGACTCGGGCATGGAGATCTCGCTCATACGGGAATCTGTACCCACCATCCGGGTGGGGCCTCGATGGTGTCGGGGCCGGAGGTGACGATAATGCGGACGCGCACGTAGGTCGTTGGAGGCCAGGGCGCGGGCGCGGGGAGCATGAAGGTTATGGTGCCGATGGCGGCGTCGAGGGTGGCTTCTCCGGGAGCAACGGCGCCTGCGATGGTGAGGTTGGCGGTCTCGAGCAAAACGGCAGTCGCGCCTGCGAGAAGGCCATTTGCAGCGAGGGTGTAGACCTTTGCTGCGTCGGGAGCAAGGATGGGTTCGCCTGGGCCGATGCCGGTGACAGCAGGCGCAAAGATGACAGGCAGCGTGTTGCTGCGGAAGCCGGGGACTGCGGCGTTCCCGACGCAGAGATTCAGCGCGACTGGAAGGGGCGTTGACGCGATCGTTATACCGGCTGCGGGCAAGGCGGCGTAGCCGACGGGGAGCTCGAGCACAAGTTCGTCGGCGTCGCCCGCGGTGCCTGAGGCCGAGGTTCCGAAGCGGCGGGTGAAGTTGACGGGCCACTCGGTTGCCGGAGTAGGAATCACGGCAGAGGAGAGATAGACGACAGCGGCGTCGGGCTGGTTGAGCCGTGAGCCGCGCACGCGCAGGGTCTGGCCGCCCATGACGACGGGCGCAGTGTTGATGGCCGTGGGGAGGGTGTTGCTGGAGACGAAGGTGGGAGCGGCGTCAGGATCGAGCACAGAGGATGGTGGAACTCGGTACTCGACCTGCGCGGCAAGCTCAAAGAGCTGCGGCTCGGGCAGCGGGACAGGTGCGGGCATGTTGAGATCGGGCGCGACGCTGATATTGACCTCGACTGGGAGGCGCGCATCGGCGAGGGGTGGCACCGCGGGCGCCAGGAAGACAACAGCCACGCGAAAGAGCGCGGACAGGCGAATGGGCGCGGCGATGGCTTGCCAGAGGCGGCTCATCTCCTCGATGGTGTCGGCTTCGATGGTGATGGTGAACTCAACGGTATTGCTTTTGTAGATAGGGTTGGCGTGAAAATACTCGAAGGCGATAGACATCAGGAGTTGTTCGAGCGCCCAGTTGTTCTCAGAGAAGCTGGTGAGGAGGTAAGAGAGGTTGAGGCTGAGAGGCTGGTTCTGATTCAACTGCGCGATATTTCCCTGCACGGGCGTGTTGCGCCAGAATGGATCGCGGCTCACATGCAGAAGGTACAGATTCATGACGGTCTTGCCTTCGGTGCGAGAGACAGCAGGCATGAGACCTGAGACTTCGTAGGGGAAGTGCTGATTTATGTATTGAGGCGAGGCGAGCACGGCTGCGTTCAACTTGTCGATGAGCAGTTGGGTGATGGTGGAAAGATCGTCTACGCTCCAGGCCATAACGTTACCCCTGTACCAGGCCGTGGCTCCAAGCCAGGCCGCGGGAGAGTGGTTCGGAGGTGCGGCCAGAAGCGGCGTTTTTGGCGTTGCGAGGGTCAGGAGCAGCAGGAGCGGGTTGTGGAGTGCGCGGGGGTGGCGGAGGGACACGGACTTCGATGGTGCCTATGTGAACGCTGACGCCTCGGCGCTGTTCGGTTTTCGCAGTTGTCTGCGGGGGCGTGGGCGAGAGCGGCGAAGCAGCTTGCGTTGAGACAGGGTGCGCAAGTACCGATTGCAGGTGAGCGTCTTCCTGGTTTGCGGAGGACGGCGATTTTGTCTGTGTCCTGGCGTGCTCGCGCATCGCACTTTGCAGAATCGTTTCGGCGGCGCTCGCGGAAGGCTGCTTTGCGGGTTGAGTGTGCACCGCAGGTGTGCTGGTGGTTGATTCGACCTGGGAGCCTTCGAATCGAATGCTGGTCTTAGTGCGACGCTGGGGTACACGTCTCGCGATGGAACTCGCTGACTGTGCGTGTTGTGGTTCCGAGGCGCCGCTGTCTTGCGTTTCGGTCACGTCGATAATCTGAGGGATAGCATCGAGGCTGGAGCGGGTTGCGGCTCCACGTTCGGTCGCGGGACGGCGCGGGATGAGAGGCGCGGCGGCGCGGGGGATCGGCTCGGCGAGCTGGCGGAGGAAGCTGCGCGGAGCTGCGGATTGGCGCATCATTGCGAACCTGCCTGATGAATGGCATCGGAGTAAGCCATGCGGCGGACCTGCGGCATGGCGAGGATGGCGGATTCGTCCCAGTGGTAGGTCGCCGCGATGGCGTGGATCTCGCTGTGCATGCTGGCAGCTGAGGCACGGAGTTCATCAAGAACTAAAGAGGAGACGTGAAGCTGCGGGTTGAGGGCGGCTCCGCAGGCTGCACACACGCCATCGATGGGGCGTGAAACGGTGGGAGACATTGACTCCATGGCATGCTCGGCGGAGGCTGTTGCGCGCCTTGCAGGTTGGCCACTTTCGATGCAGCGCTCCTGGAGAACTTCGTAGGGGTTCGGTGAGCGCAGGGCGACGAGCTGGTCTTCGACGGTGGGGAGGCGGAAGATGGTTAAGGTGCCAGGCTGAAGCTGTTTGTGATGGAGCCCGAACCAGCCTGGGCGCGTGATCGAGGGTTGGACGCTTCTGGGTGCGCGGGGATGCGCCTCGCGAAGGAGATGAGCGATCGAGAAGTCAATCTCCATACGCTCGGTGCAGACGCAGCGGACGATGCAGCGAACAGTGTCGCCGAAAAGGAAAGAGCGGAGGCCGAGAAGCGCGGATTCGAAGTCGGTGATGGTGAGGGAGAGCCAGATGGATTCGTTGGTCGTGGCATCGGATGACTCATCTGCAGGAGGCCTGACTTTTGCGAGCCGGGACAGCGCGTCAAGGGCACATTCGAGGGTTGTGGCCTGGGATTCTCTGCCGCGTGGATCGGCGCGATTGTTGCGAGATATTCCACTGCCGGCCTCGAGTATGGCAAGGTCGTCGTGCCCGTTGGGGAGGCGGAAGGTGACTTCGAGGCCGCTGATGGGAAGCCGCATGGGTTAAAGCTCTTTCGGTTCGGTGAGGGTGGTGTCCTGCTCCCAGCCTTCGTTCTCGAGCTTGATGTGTTCGATGGCGATGGCGTTGGCGCCGGCGTCAAGATCAGGGAGCGCCTGGTACTCAGAGACCCAGCAACGGTGGACGAAGAATCGCCAGACGGGCTGGCCTTCCTCGTTGAGAAGATCGATACGGATCTCCTTGCGCAGATTGGCGAGGGAGGTGCTCGGGGAGCCCTTGTCGAGCACCTGCGCGTAGTTGGCCCAAGTGGCGAAGTCCTGGTCTTCGGTGAGGCCGCGCTCGAGGAGGATGGGCTCGTACTTGGTGCGGCCGAGACCCTTGCGGATAATGGGGTCTCCGCCGGACTTGTATTCGATGGGCTCGGACGAACGTTTGATTGCGCCAACCTTGCTGACGGCGCAGACGGGCGACGTCGATGTGCCGAAGTACACGAGGAACCGGTACGCCTTATAGGGATCGTAGCGATTGATGTTTACGGTGAAAGGCTTTCCCATTCGCATCCTCCTGAAGCGGTGTGGATCTGATTGAGTTCAGCACGGCGGGGCGCGGCGTCTCCTGCTTCAGGAGGTTTGACCCGCGAGCTGGGAGATGGTGATAACGACGAACTCCGCGGGTTTCAGCAGAGCGACGCCGACAACGATGTTGACCACCCCGTTCTGCTGGTCGGCGGCGGAGGTGGTAGTCGAGTCGCACTTGACTTGAAATGCGTCGCTCGGCGTTGTTCCCTGCAGCGCGCCCTGGTTGAAAAGCGAGAGCAGGAAGGCCTCGATTGTCATGGTGATGGCGATCCATAGAGGCTCGGCGTTCGGCTCAAAGACGACCCAGGTGAGGTTGGAGACGAGAGTCTGCTCGATGAAAAGGGTCATGCGGCGAACGGGAACGTACTTGGACTGCGCGAAGGCCTGGTTGCCGGCTACGAGCGTGCGCGCTCCGTAAACCACAGTGCTGTTTGAGAAGGTGCGCATGCAGTTGATGGAGTCGAGATTCAATACGCCTTGCTGCTGGTCGTTCATCACCCCGTTAGCGACCGGACCGGTCGTTCCAAGCAGGGGTGTGCCCATGCCGGCAGGCGCCTTCCATACGCCGCGCGTGCTGTCTGTGGTGGCAAAGACTCCGGCGACGTAGCCGCTGGGCGCCACGCTGGTGGCCAGGCCGCTGATCGGATCGGTGGTCTTGAGGTACGGGAAGTAGAGGGCGCCGTTCTGGCTGGTCGGAATGTCGGCGATGAGGGTGGAGATGGGAAGCAGCGCCGGTGTGCTCGGGTTGAGAAATGCCGAGGCCTGCGGGGGCGGATCGACAATGGCGAAGGCCCTCTTCCGTTCGGCAAAGGCTAGCGCGGCGGAGAGCACTGTATTGTCGGTGACGGCGGGGACGAGGAGCAGGTTGAAGATCTCGACGTTGTCGAGCGAAGAGTTGGCCTGGAAGGCATTGATGAAGTCTGCGGGGCTGAAGGATCCAGTGAAGCCGGCAGGGAGCACGGTTGGCACAGTGGGATAGCTGACCACAGTGCCGAGCGTGAAATTGGCGGGCGCGGGGGGCACCGGTAGCGCGGGGGCAACATAAGGAAATGGCGCGCCGTAGGATGTACCGCTGATCGGCTCGACCGTAACCAGGGTGGAAATGTTATTGATGAGCTTGTCGAGACTCCCAGCCGAGCCCTGTGGTTTGGTGATGTTGACACTGCGGTAGACCTCGATGCGCGTGCCATAGGTGATGATGAGGTCGAAGGTGTCGTAGACGGCGGGGTTGGCGCCGGTGGAGTTGCGCAGGTTGGTGATGGTCGCGGTCATGGGGACGATATCGCACGGTTCGAGCGCATAGAACTGCATACCGACACCCGGAGCGGCAGCATTGGGGATGATCTGGGCCTGGAATGCGAAGTCGTCGGAATCGTTCCCGAAGGATCCGGAGGAAACGTTCCCGACGAGCGCTTCGGGCTGGAGCCCAACCACATAGGCATTGCTCCCTCCGTTCAGGAAGAAGGCGTAGACGGCCTGAGCGACGTCGGAGTCGACAAGGCCGCTGGTGTAGAGCCCTCCGAAGTAGGTCTCGTAGTCGCTGAAGCTGAAGAGCTGAATCGCGGTATTGAAGACAGTTGTCTTCCAGGGATGGGTGTAGCCGACAAATGCCGCGATGGAGGTCGGCGCGGGGGTGATGGTGTGAGTGCTGAGGGGCAGCTCCTGAATGTAGATGCCGGGGTAGCTATACGAGAGTGGCATGGGGAAGCCTCGCGTTGAAGAGTCCGTTGGAGAGTGAGCCGGTTGTTGCTCTAAAGTATTGTCGAGGTGAAGAAGCCACGAAACGATGGCTTCTAACGGGTCAGGACCGCCTCAGGAGGAGAGGATAGTGGCGGTTGCCGGAGCCGCAGGAGTCGAACTAGCGGTCGCTCCGCCCTGCAATGTCACGGTTCCGGGAGCGGGGAGTGAGCCGCCTGGGGGGACGGTGAACGTAACCAGGAGCCCGAACGGGTTGGCTGCGCCCGTCAGCATCGTCAGGGTTACGTTGTTCTGGCTCTTTGTCCAGCTTGCCGTCAGGGTGAACGTAGTCGCTGGAGCGGGGTCGGGCACGACGCTGACGCTGATATTAGCGGCGTCGGCGGCGTCGGCGGAGTCAACGGCAGCCACAGTGAAGGCGGTCTTGGTAGCGTCAGCGGCCTCGGGGACCGCGTAAGTGAAGTCTGGCGCAACGGAAGTGTTCTGGCTGTAATTCGCAGGCGGCTGATTATTGTTGATCTGAAGGTATACGAGGCCGTTTGCTGTTGCGACCGATGTGCCAAGCGCGTTGCCAAGAGTTGCCGTGGTCAAGCCGGGGTAGACTTCGGTGGCGGAGACCGCGACGGTCATCGTGCCCGCGCTGGTGGAGACATTCGAGATGGTGACCTGAATGACATTGCCCGTCGTGCCCGCCTCGGTCGCGGTGATTGAGAGCGCGGCGCTGGGAGCGACCTGCTTGTTGGGCGTGAGAAGACCCTGATTGACGAGCTGTTGCAGCAGCTGCTGAATGAGCGCCCAGTTGGCTGCGTAGTTCGACCACGAGGACGCGTCGGGTCCGTTCGGACCGAAACTGATGGCAGAAAGCGGAATCTCCTGCTGATTTGAGTTGGCGTCGAGAAATGAGACGGGGCCGGTTGCGAGTGCCTTGTATGCCATAGCGCTTCTCCGTGGTTCAGTTCGAAGAATGGGGAATGCGATCAACGAGCCGGGTGCATAAGGTGCGCTGTGAGTTCGTGTGGCCCGGAGGGAAGAGCCGGGCGGTGCTAAACGGGCGGATCGGGCCGAATTTCAAAAGGAGAAGAGCCGGCGTTCAGAACTTCAGGTGGGGTTCTTTTGTAATCCGTCGTGCGACCGAAAGTGTAAGGCCTTGACGATACGAATGCAACGGCAAAAAAACACGTGGTCCAGATCGAAGATCGACCCTTGCATTTGTAGGTGAGGTTTTACCACACTTTCTAGCTCGTGACCAGCAAGCGGTTTGTTTCGGTAGTCGCGGTAACCGAAATGCTTACTACTTTCACAATGAAATGCGCACTGTCGGGGTTGTCGCGAGCCAAGTCGAAACCGAGGAGACAGGTTCTGGACGCTCGTGAGTTCGCGTCATCTCTTCCTGCCTAACGGGTCGTGCAAGGGCATCTCCCTTGCGACCAATGAGAAGAAGATTGTCGACGACGAGCCCAATGGACCGCTCCCCTCGAACTCGACCGCAACCCTTGTTGAGAAATGAAAGAAGAGCGGCGGCGGAGGGGGCGGCCCGCGCGACCTTCGCGTATCGGTGCCGGTTAACCCCGTTGACGATTGTCAGCGCGGCATACGTGTCAGATTTGTACAGATAAGTGTGCGTCCAGCGAAGGCTGGCATGATCAGTGGGAGCAAGTCCCACCGCGGTAAGAGTCCAGGCCCCGTAGCTTGAATAGCAGGAAGGAAGGCTGAGCAGCCGACAAGGCTGAGAATCTAGCAGGGTGAAAGTCCTTGTACCGTCAATTACCTGTATTCGGACGGTTAGCATATCCGGTGCGCGTGGAGGTAACGAAGCGCGTTCTGCCCGGAAGTAAAAGTCTCGGCTGCCCTGCGGCAGTATTGCAGCGGTAGGAACGATCTGGGAGACAAGCAAACTTGGAGGCCTGAACATAAAG
>OBLU010000785.1_pt1 | contig 29711 bp, 28 predicted proteins | sample 1518681 | NCBI WGS metagenome assembly OBLU01 (sample SAMEA3539304, study PRJEB22396) | soil metagenome | biome: tundra; feature: field; material: soil | place: USA | collected 2010-05 | depth 0.15 m
TAAAATCATCCGCTCGGAAGAAACGATCCGGGACGTGGCGGACATTCATCTGTTCATCGCGATGAACAACCCCGCTGCCGCTGAACGTTTTCTGGATGCGTTGCTTTTGAGCTTTCGTACGCTGGCGCAATGGCCGGAAGTTGGCCCGTATTACCAATCCAACCGCGCCGAGCTTTCCGGGATGCGTTTCTGGCCCGTGCGCCGCTTCACGAATTATCTGATTTTCTACCGCGTGACGGGCAAGCCGCGCCGCCTGCAAATTATCCGCGTCTTCCACGGCGCGCGGGATGTTCCACAGGTATTGGGATGATTTTGCGCTGCCACAACGCGCAATGAAGCCGAAGTCATCGTGCCGGAATACAAACAGGCGGTGGAGATTTGAAAGAAAACGAAAACATCGAACATTCAACATCCAACATCCAACATCGAATGACCGGAGTTGCGCCGTCTCCAAGTGTCCCGGAGGGACAATCGAAAACAGCCCGGCGTTTCAACGCCGGGTTGCCTGCGGGGGTGGATGCGTCCCAACGGGACGGTTGAGGTTTTCAAAATGAAATCATTGGCAACGGAGGAAAAATGCGACGCCCGTTCAGCCGTCCCTGCGGGACTCATGTTGTGCGGTGTTTTTCCCGCGTTGAAACCCGGGCTATTTTCAGGCTGTCCCGTTGGGACAAAGCAAAGGCAAGCAAATCGGAGCGTGCCAGAACACAACAGGTAGTGGAGATTTAAGGATGGTCACTGCGTTTAGGATTTGCTGGTCTGGCCGGCACACCGACGGCCACGGTGTTCGGGGGGATGTCACCCACTGCTACCGCACCGGCTCCAATCACAACGTGATCCCCGATCCGGGCCGGGCCAAAGATGCACGCGTTGATCCCCAGCACCACATCGTCACCGAGCACGAGTTCACCACGCCGGATCCCGCGCCTGACACCAATGCTATTTCCGCCATATAGAATACAATTTTTCCCCACGATGGCATCACCATGAACAGCCAATCCCAAGGTAGGGTGCCATACTTGAAAACCTTGGCCAATTTGGGCTTTGAAGCAGATTTCATGGCGGCAACTTAACAACCGAAGAAATAGAAACAGTGGGAAAGCCAATATCCGCAGAGCGGTCCAAACTGGGCCGCAGAGCAAATAAAAACACCGATCCAGACGGTAGGAAATCAGCACCCCGGCCGGTGGCTCCAAAAAAAGAACCAGCCATCGAATTGGTTTGTTATGGGTGAGCAGGCATAATTCATGCCTCAGAAAGCGAAGTTGCTCGCTTGCAGCTCGCAAGCCAAATCTTTCCGCTTCAATATTCACAATTTTAAAAAACGCCGTTATTCGCAATCATACAGCAAAATCAATCCCGGAAATTCACAAACTGCAACGATACGGGAAATTCGTGGGCGCGCACGGCGGCGATGACGGTCTGCAATTCGTCCCGGCTCTTGCTGTTGACACGCACTTCGTCGCCTTGAATCTGCGTGGTGACCTTGAATTTGCTGTCACGGATGAAGCCGGTGATTTGCTTGGCGACGGTGGTTTCAATGCCCTGTTTGATTTTGATGACCTGCCGCGCGTGGCCGAGTGGCGAAATGTCCGGCTCGCACTGCTCCACGCTTTTCAAGCTGATGCCGCGCTTGGCAAGCTTGCCGATGACGATTTCGTTGAGCGTGGTGACTTTGAACTGGTCCTCGGCGGTGAGTTTGATTTCGGTTTTCTCCAGCACGATTTCCCATTTGCTGGCCTTGAAGTCGAAGCGGTTGGCCAGTTCCTTTCTGGCCTGGTTGACGGCATTTTCGATTTCCATCGAGTTGACCTGCGAAACAATGTCGAATGAAGGCATGACCACAGCGTAAAAGGACGGCCGGGAAAGAAAAGCGAATTTGCCAATGATCATGGCCGTGACATTTCCTCCTGGGAGCGCCGGCGTCCACCCTCCGCAGTGCTGTTACGGAGGACGGGTCCCGCCGGCTCGCTACTGACGACAGATTATCCACTCGCCGGCGGGGACGCCAGCGCTCCCAGAAGCCGCACCGGATTATCACGCCGTGCAATTTGCGGATTGAACCGCTGCGCGGTTTTTGCCAGCTTCCATTCAAACCGAACCGCTTTGGGCGAATTGTCAAATGAGCGAAATCAAATCCAACGCCGACATTGAACCGTGCCTTTCGGTCGTCATGCCGGTCTATAACGAAGCGGCGACGGTCGCCGAAGTCATCAAGGTTGTGCTGTTGCAGCGTCCGGTCCAGCAACTGGTCGTGGTGGACGACGCTTCGACGGACGGCACTTGGGAAAAATTGAAGTTGGCCACGAACGGCGACGCGCGGGTGACTTTGGTGCGGCATGAGCAAAATCAGGGCAAAGGCGCGGCCTTGCGCACGGGGTTTGCCCGGGCAATCGCGCCCGTCGTGATGGTTCAAGATGCCGATTTGGAATACGATCCGACGGAATATCACCGGCTGCTGGCTCCGATTTTGACGGGCAAGGCGGATGTGGTGTTTGGCTCGCGGTTTCTGGGCGCCGGGGCGCATCGCGTGTTGTATTACTGGCACTCGGTGGGCAACAACCTGCTGACCACTTTTTCCAACATGGCCACCAACCTTAATCTGACGGACATGGAAGCCTGCTACAAGGTTTTCCGGCGCGAAATCATTCAACAGATCAAAATTGAAGAGAACCGTTTTGGTTTTGAGCCGGAAGTGGTGTCTAAAATGGCCCGGTTGAAGGTGCGCATCTACGAAGTGGCGATTTCCTATTACGGGCGCACTTACGCGGAAGGCAAAAAAATCGGCTGGCAAGACGGAGTTCACGCCTTTTGGTGCATTTTAAAATACAATTTTTTATCCCGATCATGAATCAAACGCCGACTATTTTTCCGGCCGGGAATTTCCGTGCGGTTGTTTTATCGCTATCTCGGTCCGGAAATGCATGCGCTCTGGTTTTATGTGAACACGTTGAGCGGAGCTGAGGTTTTGCCGACTCAATCCGGCCGGTGAATTTCGCCCAAAACCAATCTCGACAAGCTGAACCATTGACGTATTTTCTGACCATGCTGAGAACGCTAATCACTCGAGGTCTCGCGCCCTTTCGTTGGGCCGTCCGATTTGAACTTCAGCGGCGAAAAGACATTGATTTGCATGACATCGGGGGCGATTTACAGCGCCGTGCCCTGGCCGACACGGTTGATTACGTCCAGCAACACCTGATGCAGGTTGATTCTGTTGAATCCTACCTGGATGTCCTCACCCTGGCGCTCAAACAGGTTGAAAACAAGGCAGGTCTCTACCTTGAGTTTGGCGTCTTTTCGGGCCACACCATAAACCATATAGCCGGACAGGTGGATAACCCGGTTTACGGCTTCGATTCATTCGAGGGACTACCCGAACGATGGCGTGACAACCTGGGCTCCGGACATTTCAAGGTCAATGGACTGCCTAAAGTCAGGGAGAATGTGACCCTGGTGAAGGGTTGGTTTGACCAAACGCTGCCCAAGTTTCTCGAGACGCACCCGGGTGATGTGTCGTTCCTACATGTCGATTGTGATTTGTATTCTTCGACCCGAACCATCTTTACCTGCCTCGCGTCGCGAATCAAACCGGGGACGGTGATTGTTTTTGACGAATATTTCAACTATCCCGGCTGGAGAGAAGGGGAGTTCAAGGCATTCCAGGAGTTTGTGGCCAAAGAAAACCTGAAGTTTGAGTACCTCAGTTACAACGGCAAGGGCGAACAGGCATGTGTAAAAATTACGGAACGGCTTTAACGAACAGTAATATGCTCGGCTTCGGCAACCTCCCCATCCCGGCTAAAAACAGCCGATGCCTGCGCTTTCCCTAGTTGTTTGCGTCTTTAACGAGCGCGATTTTCTGGAGCGCCTTTTGCAGAAAGCGGAAGGCTGTTACGATGATCTGGTGGTGGTTCATGACGGGCCGGATGAGACCAACGTGCGAAAAGTTGTGGAAATCGCCGGCGGCCGCTTTTTTGAAAGGCCGCACGCTTGCCAGCAGGAACCGCATTGGCCTTTTGCCTGGGGGCAGGCGGCAAACGATTGGATTCTAAAGCTCAATGCGGATGAATTCCCCAGTGATGAAATGAAGGAGTGGCTTCAACGTTTCCGCTCGGCGCCTGATCCGGAACCGGGCATCTCCGGCTTCACCTGCATCTGGCCGCCTTGGAACGGAAAAAAAGCCATTTCGAAAAAGTGTCGGGGCGGGCGGGTGTTGCTTTTCAACCGTCAGCGGGTGAAGTTTTTTGGAACGGTTGAGCAGGCCATGGTGCCGGACGGCGTGTACCAGCCACTGGATTTTATCTTGCATCATCAGCCGAGCCGAAAATCCTATGGCTTCCACAACGTGCTGGTCCGGAAGCAGGCCTATCGCTGGCGGGCAATCTCTATGTTGGCGAACGGCCAATCCGCAGCTTCCCGCAGAAGCCGATCAGCCCTTTCCCGGGAAAAGGAAGGAAAACAAGGTTGTATGTGCGCTACGGGCTGCCGCAAACGGCCAGTACCAATAATTGAAGAAAGCGCCGGCAAGGAGGGGGCCGAGGACCAGCGCGCCCAAGCCCAGCTTGGTGAAATGAACCAGCGAGAGAGAAAGGACAAGACTGAGAACGTAGGTGGCCACTGTCGGCCAGAGGTGCGGCAGGCGATTTTCGGACGCGATCAGTGTCGTCCACAAGGAGAACTGCATTTCAAGGAAGGTGCCCAGCACCAAAACCAGCATCCAGGGCAAGGACAACATTTCCTTGCCGCTGCCGAATTGCCGCAGCAGCGGAGGGCCGAGGAGCACCACGGCCCCGGCCAAGAGGAAGAACGTGAGGGTTTGCAGCCAGACACGCGGCCGGAGGACGGCGCGCAGGGGAGCGTGTTCGTGCCGGGCCTGGTATTGGGCGATGAGCGGCCACTTGGTGAACGTCCAGACGGAAGCCATGTTCACCGCGATATTCATCAATTGCGTCGAAAGCCCGTAGACGGCGTTGGAAGCCAGGCCGAAGGCGTACAGGCAGATGGCGGTATTGGCGTTCAGGGTGAGATAACCGCTCACGAACTGGACGCCCAGGCGCCAGGTATTGGGCCAGAGCAGGCGGAGCGTTTCGCGGAAGACATCCGGATTTTCCGGCGGCTGACCTTTGAGCCAGGCCAGGCATTGCCGCCGGGCCAGTTGACGCTGCAGCAGGCTGCTGGCAAAGGTGGCGATGGGGATGCTCAACAGGCCGGCGCCGCCGATCAACAGCGCGATGGCGATGACGAATTTGACGGCGAGCGCCGCCAGGCCGATGCGGGCCGCGGCGAGCACTTCATTCAATCCGCGCAGATAAACGCCCCACCAATTTGAATAGATGTCCATGAGCGTGGCGGCGAGCGTGGCGCCCCAAGCCAGCCGGGTGATGAGCACCGAGGATGTTTCGTGGATGCGCAACTCGACGATGTAGGTTCCCCAGATGCCCAGGACAACAAAGACCACCAGGGACAGGTAGCGGTACAAGGTGCGCGTGGCTTGCAACAGTTGCCAGAGCAAGGGATAGTTTGGCTCGGCCGCCGTTGCCGGCAGGCCCACGCCATGGGATTGGAGGGTCTCGGCGCCGCCGGCGGCATAGCACACGAACCGTCCGATCGTGCCGCCGAATCCGAAGTCAATCACCGGCACCAACGCGGCCAGGCTCAACAGCACGTAGTACATTCCCAGGTCCGCGCTGGAAAACACCTTGAGCACCAAGGGCAGCAGGATGAGGCCGAAGCCCAGGCGCAAGGCGTTGAAACACCACAGCCACACCACCGCTGAACGGAGGAGTCGTTTAAGGATCATAGGTGCGCGTGGAGCACATGTCGTCTTCCTCCAGTAGACACTTCCGACCGCCACTGATTCAAGTAAGAACCTGGAAAAGCGGGGATGATTGTGCTTCGGTCGAGCTCAGCGGGCTTCGACCTTGTCCCGGTTCCCGACCGGGTCCGGGGCCGGTTCGTACCGCGCGGCAATCAACCGGGCGGCCCGCTCTGCCGCCACCCGCTCTTCCGCGTCGGGGACGAACCGCAGGAAGAACTCCATCTCCTTTTGCAGAAAGGCCTCGGCATCGCGCATGAGCAGGAAATCGAAATAGCATCGGCCGCTGGTGACTTCATAGAACAAGGCCTGGGCGGCCCAGGAAGTATCCTGCAGGTCCGCCGGGCCGTGGAGGTTACCCGCATTGTCATAAACCAGGGCGAAGCGGTATCCGTTCCCGGCAAAAAACCGCAGGGTTTCGAGCACGTCCTCCACGTACCTCGGGTTCCGCCACACTTGGCATTCAAACAGAACCACCGGCAGCGTCCGCGAAATCAACTCCCGGGCGCCGCGCAACACTTCAAAATCGTGGCCGTCGGTGTCGATTTTAAGGAAATTGCACGCCCCGAATTCCGGGAACTGCCGGACGATGGTATCCAGGCGATTGGTTCCCACGCCTGAACCGCCCGGGGATGCGTCGGCATCAGTGGATGCGCAGGCCGCCTGCAGCAGCCGGACATTTGGAAAGCCTGCCAAGTTCCGCTTCAGGAACTTGAAAAAAACGGGGCTCGGTTCGATGGCCAGGAACTTGTCCCCGTCCCGGGTGTGGCATGCGGCAAACGTGTCACCAATGTTCGCGCCCACATCGATGCCGCAAATGTTCCCGTGTCGGGCCCGGATAAAGTCCGCCACCCGGCCCATCAACGCATCATAATGGCCGGGCGCGCTCAAATTCTCGGGGCGCAGGTGCGAAAACGGCATCCACATCGGATGCCCCCAGATGGTCATCTGGCAGGCCGGATCCCCCACGCGCAGGATCAGCCGGCGACCCATGCGAAAACTCTTGGCCCGGAGCTTCGTCATGAAACCAGCCCCCGTCTTGGGAAGAAGAGATTGCCGATAGATGAAGGATAGGATGCTCATGATTCGTTCCCCGATCGTTGTTGTTCGAATGTCAGCCCTGACGTTTTCCGATCAACAGCGTTCCGGCCTTTCGCTGCCAAACCGTTTGGCGAACGACCTGTTTGCGGCGCCCCGCCGCCCTCCGCCGGTTACCCGGATCCGTCCCCGGCAGTCCGAAATCTCCAGTTCTAATTGGGATTATCATTCGTAATTTTATTTGGGAAGCGAAAGGAGTCAAGCGCGGAGTTGGGAGGGAACGGTGGGCGCGAAGTTCTTCGCGGGTATTGGGGGTCAGCGTCCCGGTTTTTCAGGCGAATTCCATGTCGCGGGCGGGGCGGAGGTGAGGGTTCAGGCGTCGTACAACCGGATATAGTGGCTGGTGATGGCGCTCCAGGAGTGTTCATGCCGCGCCCGTTCCAGCGCGGCGTGAAACCCGGCGGTATCGGCCAGCAGTCGTGTGGCGGCCGCGGCAAAGGAAGCGCTGTCTCCGGGCGCGTAGGTGACGCCGCACTGGAAGCGGGCGAGGAACGCGGAGAAGTAGGGAGTGGCGGACGCGATCATCGGGCGCAGGTGGCGGCAGCACTCGATGAGCACGCCGGAGCCGCGTGAAAAGTTCGCTTCGTATGGCAGTGCCAGCGCATCCGCCGCCGCGAAATAATATTTCGTCATTTCTTCCGGGACGAATTCATCCACGATCCGCGATTTAGGGTAGTGACAGTCGGCCACAACCTGGCTGGGATCATTGGAAGAAATCACCTTCCCGACGAACAACGCCAGTGGGGGATTGGGCAGGGTCCGGCAGCCTCGCAGGGGCGTGTGATAATCCTTCTCCCGGCGGTGCGTTCCGAAAAAGAGAATGATCTTTTCCTGCGGCGGCAAGTCCAGCCGTTGCCGGGCCTCCGTTTGCGATGGCAGTTCTTCGGAATCATCAATGGCGTAGGGAACGACATGGATGTGGGCGCCGAGCAGGGGTTTGATTTCCTGGTGGAGGAATTCATTCTCGCAGGTGAATTCGAGGCGCCCCGTGGCGGCGGCGCGGTGCAGCAGTTTCTTGAGGAAGAAACGCAGCCGGGCCTTCAGGCCGGTGGCCGGTCCGGACAACATGCCACCATAAAGAGAATAAACAAAACGGAAGCGTTTGAACCACAGCGCGGCCAGCACAACCACCCAATAGGATCCGCCGATAAAATGCAGGGTGGTATGGGGATTCCCGCGGGTCAGTTTCATTGCCTTGTACAGGCACGCCAGCGTCTCGCAAACATTCAACAGCCCGCCAAACCTGCGATCCTGCCATTTCCCCGAGGCGGCCTTCCGCCAGGATCCGGGGGTGCGGGCGAACACGGGTACGACACTTTCCCGCAAGTCCGCCGGGACCGGTTCCGTGGCCGTGCTGAAGATGACCGTGCGTGGGGTGCGGCCTTTGCGGCGCAAGGCGCGCATCAGCGCCGCCGTAATGGGCCAGTTGTGCGACGGATAATGCGCGCTCGGACTGACGAGAACAATCTGTGAATCCCGGGTCATGGAACGGCGGTCTGGAGGCGCTGAGACTTTCAATTGCATGCGAGCGTACAAAACACCGATTCCGCTGTCGAACATTTTTCTCCGCCATTCATGAATTGAATGGGGACAATTTCAAAAGTCTCGACATCCATGCAAAACATTCTTTACAGCGGACCAAGGATTCACCAACCTCCTCTGCGTTGTAGTGAAGAATGGCTGATGGGGGCTCGGAATACCGGTTGGACAATTTAAGCGGAAGAGGACGAAGAATGAAAACAATCATGCCATTGCTTAGGCCAATCATTCGATGGCTTAGGCAAGCAGCCGAGCCTTTGATTATATCAGAATTTCACCACTTATGGTATCATTCATCGGATACATGGCCTCGTAACACATTCCTGGGCTACAAGATCTGGCAGTGTCCGCTGGACCTGCACCTGTATCAAGAGCTGATCTATCGGCTAAAACCACGGTTTATTTTGCAGACAGGAGTGGCAGGCGGTGGGTCCGTTCTCTACCTTGCCTCACTGCTTGACCTGATCGGAGCACCACCGAGCGCTATTGTTGTCGGCATTGATATTGTCCTGACCGAGCAGGCCAAAGCCCTGTCCCATCCTCGAATCCGACTGTTCGAGGGGAGTTCCACCGATCCCGCCTTGGTGAATCAGATCAAGCAAAACCTCCCCAAGGGGGATGGGCTGGTGATCCTGGACTCTAATCACAGCAAGAAGCATGTGATGGCAGAACTCGACATCTATAAGGATTTCGTGAGTGTCGGTTCTTATTTGGTTGTTGAGGATACCAATATGAACGGCCACCCCGTTAATCGGGCCTTTGGACCGGGACCATTTGAGGCCGTGCAGGAATTCCTGAAAGGGAATGCTGCGTTTTTCAGTGACGACGATCTATGGAAGCGTAACAAATTCTCCTTCCATCAACGGGGATGGCTGAAGCGCGTTGGATGACGAGAGTGTCCGAGTTGATTTAATTCGCCCTGCGAACAGGATGAAACGTTTTAACTGAAATAAATATGTGCAATGCCAGTGGCATTCAGTTTGGCCAAGCCCATTTGAACGCGGAGGAACTCCGCGGGAAAAGCGTGCTGGAAGTTGGAACCAGCGCGTGCGTGTTTACGTAAGATCGGGTTTGATGCTTTAACAGCGTTTTCTCATTCTCCGAATGTATGTTACAGTTGCCGACTCCAGATCTTCGAGATACTTCCGCAAATCGTAATAGACTTTGCTATTCTGCACAGCAAGGATTGCCCGGTCCACAAGCGTTATTTTGACATTGGAGGATCGCGCCAATATTGTGAGTCCATTATTGTGGCAGTATCTCCTTAGAAGCTTCCATTCCGGATTTTCGGCCAAAAATTCGTCGATAGCCTTTCGCAGTCCGCAACGTATGTCATCCTCTGGATAACCGCTCTTTTCAGACTGTTCCTTGATATTCCACCCTTCTCTAAGGCTTTCGCCAAGAATGCTGTCTATTTCGGTATCGTGCATTATAATATATTTCCGTACTTTGGCGTGGTGGTTGTTGAGTTCTCTTTTCAAATGTCCATAAACGTGCCAAGTGTCTATATAGAGCAGATCAACAGAGGGGATAGAGCAGGTTGCGCTATCATGATGGAGAAATTTTAAACTGATGCCATTATTCCCCGCTATTTCCTGCACCTCATCCATCCCGCGAATAATTTCTATATCTACGCATATAAGTTCCTTGGTTTTGTTGTTGTTGTCCAACAGGCCTCGAAGAAACGCCCACGTGGAGATAATTCCGCGGACTCCAAATTCCGAAATGGATTGACATCTTTTCGCGTATTTGTATAATGTTGGCAAGTGCCGATTAATATCGGTTCGTGTTGAACACTTAAGCTTGTAATGAGCTGCAATTACGCTCATAGGATTAAAATGGCCTTTTCACGACAGCGCTTCCCACGGCAATTACGTCAACAGCTTTGCGAAAATAGTTTTTCAACAGACTTCTTGGCGCGAGCCTGACCCCCTGACCCGACGAAATCAAGAAAAAATCAGACGTAATTAAAGAGCCCGACTTTTTTGGCGGGACTTCGACCTCCAGCTCCGATGAATCGCGAGCAGGGGCCGGACACCGAACGCCCCACCGGAATGTCGCCCCCGATTCGAGTTGGGCGTTGGGCGCTGGAAGTTCAGTGATCGAGGTTTTTGTTTGCGGCTCTGCCGCCCGGGGAAGCCTTGCCGAGGTACAAATCAATGTATCGCTCGGAGATCACAGTCCAGGAGTGTTCACGCCGCGCCTGCTCCAGCGCGGCGGTAAAGCTTGTATGATTGGCCCGCAATCCCCGATTCCATGGTGATCGGGTGGAGGCGTCGAGCAGATCGCTGCTTAGGTTTCAGATACCATCCGTATGTCGGGGAACCAGATCATCGGGGTGAACGGAGATGCTGCCGACCGATCGTCGTTTGCCCCAGTCAACTCGAAATCGTTGTTCTGTCGCGGCGGTAATTGCAATTGGGCCGGATCGCATCATAGAACGCATAAAACCTGAGACGATCGAAGCCCCGGCCGTGAACCAGATCGCGCAACAGGTCGCGTCCGTATTTGGCCAGCCGGAACAACGGGCTGTTCAGCAGACGCGGAAAGTATTCCCGGTTGATTATATTGTGGTTGCGAATGTCGTAGTAATCCTTGGGGCCAAGCCGCCGATTCAGGGCGGGCCGTTCAATCACCATGGGATGATATACAATGCTATCGAGGACGACACCGACCCGGCAGTGGCGCAGGCAGCGCAGCAAGTACTCATAATCTTCTCCCCGAAGAAAATACTCAGGCCGTGGACAGCCAATTTCCCGGATTACTTTTGCCGGAATAAGCACACCCAGGAAGGGTTGCCCCCAGTTCAGGAAAACGCCGTCATGAATCAGTTCCGGCGGCGCATCCTTGACGTTGCTAATCATCTTCTTGGGGGGGCGGGGCACGCCCGGCAGAGCGACGGCCACCGGCCCGGTTTGGCCGCTGATGGGATCGATGCAAAGACCGGTCAGGACCCAATCCTCGGTGCGCGAAAGCCGCTCCCAGGCGGACAAAACCTTCTCCAAAGCGTCTTCCCTGGCTATGGCATCATCGTCGATGGAATAAACCAGGTCGGCTCCCAATTTCAGCGCCCGCTCATATCCCACCTTTAGCCCGCCCCCATTCCCGAGGTTGTCTGGTTGATGAATGGTTTCCAGTCCCGTTTGTGAGTCCAGCCATTCCTTGGTGCCGTCATTGCTCCCATTGTTGACAACCACAATCCGGTCAATGCGGCGCGTTTGCTTTTGAAGAGAGAAAATGCATCGTTGGAAATCTTCGAGCCCGTTCCAGGTTACAACAACTGCCGTGATGTTCATCGCTGGCAGGAAATTGTTGAAAACAACCTGACAAAACAAGACAAAAGACAACGCGTCGGTTTTGTGCTTTCAAAGGGTTGGCCGGGCCTGTTATTAACAGGCGCCGCAATGAAAATTGCCTTGATATCAATTGACAGCCGTCATAACGAGCGTACCTACCACGAAACCATGCCCCGCTTCGGCACGGGCGTTGATTCGATGATCGAGGGGGTGGCGTCCATGCCGGAAGTGGAGCTGCATCTGCTCTCCTGCACCCAGAGGCCCATGCAGTCGCCGGACAAGCTGGCGGACAACATCTGGTTTTACAGCCTGCAGGTGCCAAAAATTGGCTGGATGCGGACGTTTTACCAGGGATGTGTTCGCGTCACCCGGCGGAAACTGAGGGAAATCCAACCGGACATCGTGCACGGAGTGGGAACGGAGCGGGAAGGCGCCATCAGCGCCGTGTTTTCCGGTTTTCCCAACGTGGTGGCCATGGCGGGCAACATGGCGGAGTTGGCGCGCCTCAATCGAGCGCGAATGGGCAGCTTCGCCTGGCTGGCGGCCCGGCTGGAAGATTTTATTCTTCCACGCACGTGCGGAGTGATTTGCAACTCGCTTTATACGGAAAGGCTGGTTCGCTCCCGCGCCCGGAAGACCTGGCTGATTTATCCCGGGTTGCGGGGTCTTTTTCTCCAGCCGTCAGCGCACACCGGGCCGCGCGAGGGTGCGTTGGTGATTGCCGGGGTCATCAGTCCGCGGAAACGCCAACTGGAACTGTTGGACGTAGCCGAGACGCTCCATCGCCGGGGATTGAAATTCGAATTCCGGTTTGTGGGTCATATCAGCAATCCCAACGAACCGTACGCAGCGGCGTTTCTGGAGCGGATAAAGCCAATGGAGGCGGCCGGATATGCCCGTTATTTAGGAACCCCGTCTCACGAAGGCATGGTCCACTGCTTTGACGCGGCATCAGGGATGATTCATTTCCCGACCGAAGAGGCGTTCGGCAGCGTGGTGGCGGAAGGGTTCGCCCGCGATTTGAAATTTTTTGGAACGCAGGCGGGTGGAATCAAGGAAATTGCAGACGGAGCGCCGGGCGCGGAACTGTTCGGGAAGGACGACTGGACGGAATTGACCGAGGCCATTGCCGGATGGATCAAAGGGGGACATCCCTGTCCGACCGGCGCCAGCGCAATCATGAGGCAGCGTTATCATCCTAAAATTTACACGCAGCAACACCTTGAGGTTTATCGCGAGGTCATCAACACCCGGACGGCAACGGTTTCAGGTTGATGGCGGCTGGACGGGATTCCGGTGGGTACAACCGTCCCCGGCTTGTAGCGTCGGGCCTCCGGCCTGACGTAGCGGGTGGCATCTTGTCCACCCTCCGCAGTATCCCTGTTACGGAGGACGGGCCGCCCGGGCCACAAAACCGAACCCACGTCATGACCTCGCTTCCACATCAGACCCCCCGGCTGGAAGCCGGGTCCCGCACTGCGGGAGCAGCCGGGGATGGCTGCTGCTACGGGGCAGTGTCAAGTTGCTCCCGTTTTTGACGGTCCGATAATTATTCGATTGCCCACCGATTACGAGTTAAAATATAGTGAGTGCGTTATGCCATTGTTTGGGTTTGTCAGTAATGAATAATATTCCCTCCCATAATGCTCCGGCCATTATCCGGTCGCTCATCATCTATGCGGTGGGCGTGCCGCTGGCGGTTTTTATAGGTTATCTGCTGACGGATCCGTTGGAATATTCGACGCTCGGTATTTTCGGCGCTTTGGCGCTGGTGTTGGTCTTCCCGCTGTTGCTCCGCTGGCATCATCCCTTGTTGTTGTTGAGCTGGAACGCCACCGCCGTCATGTTTTTTCTGAAAGGGTCGCCCAGTTTGTGGATGGTCATGGTGGCGTTGAGCCTGGCAATATCGGTGCTGGAGCGCATCTTAAGTTCGGGAAAACAATTTGTCCTTGTGCCGCAACTGACGTGGCCCCTGATTGTCATGTTCGCCGTGGTGGTGGTTACCGCCAAGCTGACGGGAGGATTTGGTTTTAAAGCCTTTGGTTCGGACGTGTATGGCGGCAGAAAGTATTTTTTTACATTCATCGGCATCCTGAGCTATTTCGCGTTGACGGCCCAGAGGGTTCCGGCCAACCGGACAAGGTTGGCGCTGGCCTTGTTTTTTCTGGGGGGGCTTACCGCTGGGATTGGAGATCTGTTCGGCGTGGTGCCGGCAGCGTTTCGTTTTATCTTTTGGATTTTCCCGCCCACCGCTCTCTATGGCTACGGGGACGTGGAATTGGGGACCACGCGTCTGAACGGCGTGCAGGCGGTGTCAACCTCCGTGTTTTTTTATATGATGGCCAGATATGGGATTCGGGGCATTTTTAATTTCAACAAGCCGTGGCGTCTGATTCTGTTCTTCCTGTTTTCGGGAGTGGGTCTTTTGGGCGGATATCGTGGAGTGTACATCTGGATGGGAGGAACTTTTGTGTTTCAATTCTTTTTGGAAGGGTTGCACCGCACAAAGTGGCTGCCCATCTTTGCGTTTTTCGGGATACTGGCCATGGTTGTGACCATTCCCCTGGTGTCAAAACTCCCCTTTACCGTTCAGCGGTCTTTGGCTTTTCTGCCCCTACCGGTGGATCCGACGGCAAAAGAGTCCGCCGCAACCACCGTGGAATGGCGCATGGAATTGTGGAAAGCTGTGCTGCCACAAATACCCCAACATCTCTTGTTGGGCAAAGGGTATGCCATTACCATGGAGGATTATGAATTCATGGGCCCGGACTCGGCCTTTCATACCGTGGATGCGAGCCAGCAAGGGCTTGCGCTTTCGAGTGATTATCACAATGGCTGGATTACGGTGCTCATCACGTTCGGCCTTTGGGGCATGATTGCCTTCCTTTGGTTTGCCATTGCCAGCATCTGGGTGCTGTATCGCAATTATCGCCATGGCGATCCAAACCTTGCGATAATCAATTGTTTTCTGCTGGCAAATTTCGTTGTGCATTTCCTGATCTTTATGTCGTTTGGCGGCGGGGGATTTCACAGTGATTTGGCGTCCTTCGTCGGCTCCATTGGCTTAAGCGTCGTGTTTAATGGTGGGGTGTGCCGGCCCGCGCCGCAACCGGCCCGGGTAAAACAGCCGTTGAGTCCGGCGAAATTCTCGCCGCGACCCCGCCCGGCTTTTCAGCGGTAAAGGAACTGGTCCTGAATGGCCTTCACAGCGCCTGCCTTGAAACCCAAACTGCTCATCATTGAACTCTGGGGACTGGGCGATCTCGTCATCGCCACGCCGTTTTTGCGCGCGGTGGCGGAACGGTTTGATGTCACGCTGCTGGCCAAGCCCTTCGCGCTCGATTTACAACCCCGTTTCTGGCCGGGTGTGAAAGTGGTCGCGTTCACCGCGCCGTGGACGGCCTTCAAACACAAATACCAGTTCTGGCGCTGGCCGCTGTTGGAAACGACCCGTTTGCGCCAGAGGTTGTCAGCGGAACATTTTGAATTCGGCCTCTCCGCGCGCTGGGACCCGCGGGACCATCTGCTTTTGAAAATATTCGGCGCAAACAACCGGCTGGGCTTTCCGCGCCTGCGCAGCCAGGTTTTTTTGACCCAGGCGCTCACGCGCCCCGAACCACAGGCCCATCGTTACGAATCATGGCGCGTCATCGCGTGCGCGTTGAATATCCAGCTTCCGCCCCGCGATAAAATCTCCCTGCCCGCCGTGCCGGGCCGCGAAACGGTTTTGATTCACACGGGTGCCGGACAACCCGTCCGGGTGTGGCCGCTGGAACGCTACCAGGAACTCGCGGCGCGTTTGCGCCAAAAAAAAGTGCCGGTGCTGGTTGCCTGTGACCCTGACCAGCGTGCCTGGTGGTTGCAGGCCGGCGAGACCACTGTGGCGACGCCGTCCACCGTGACGGAATTGCTTGCGTTGATTGATCAAGCGGGGGCATTCATCGGCAACGATTCCGGGCCGGGCCACTTGGCGGCGTTTTGCGGCGTGCCGACGTTCACCATTTTTGGCCCGCAACTGCCGGAATGGTTTGCGCCGTTGCATCCGGCGGCGGAATGGCTTGAAGGCAAGGCCTGCCCTTACAAACCGTGCTCGGATTATTGCCGGTTCCCGACGCCGCATTGTTTGTGGAACATCAGCGAGGTGGAAGCGGGAGCGCGGGTGGAGAAATTTGTTGTGAAAAATTTATCAACCGCCTGAAAATGTCCTGCTTGGGTGTCATTACCCCTGACGGCTCCAGCCAAGCTTTTGCGGCAGGCCTATCTTCGGCGATTCATTGGGCAGACAAATTTGGTTGGCACTCCCCGGAGCCCGAAAAACGGAATAGTCCTTGGGCATTGACGAAACCTCTTTGATATTTACCTCCACCAAAATGATTGGCCGATATTTGTTTATGGTGTTTCTTCCACCAGTTAACACTTCTGTTTCGGCCCCTTCGGCATCTATTTTAAGATAATCAAGCCGGTCGAGTCCTTCCCACGAAAACAAATCATCCAGGGACACTATCAGGGTCGATAGGCAAAGGGCATTCTGATCGCGCTGAAAAAGGCTGAAAGAATTGGGCTTGTTGAAATTCATCCAAAATTTTGCCGGGCGGGTGTAGTCGCCAGCGCAAAAATTTCGCAATCTTACATTGGTAAATCCATTGGCCTGCACATTGTGGTGCAAGGTAGCCAGCACGTCGGGAAAGGGTTCCAAAGCCACAACCACCCCGTCTCCGTTGGCACTGTAATGTTTTGCCGCCTTGAGGGTATGAATTCCCGTGCTGGCTCCGACGTCCACGAACACGCCGGATGGCTCCAGAAAGTCCTCAAGATATTGGAACTCCGGTTCCAGTGAATCGCGGAAAATAAAAATCCCGCGCCCGCCATAACCGGCGCGGTTTTTACCATAAATGAGCGCGCCATTGGACAATTTTGTGCGCAAGAGCCAGCTTCTTGGGGTTAATGCCACGCGAAGCTTTCGCATCAGGATTTTCAGTTTCATGTTTGCCGGTTGCTTGATCATTGCCCGGAATTGTTCTGCGCGCAGAATTGTTTGGTCGCCAAACCATATGTTTCGTTCACCGTCCGACGGTAGGCATCTTCGGAAAAGCCGGTGGCAATCCGTTGCGCCGCCAGGGAACCTTTGTGCTGAAGCAGTTCACGGTTCCGGTCAATGGTGGCGATCGCCTCCACCATGGCGTCAATCATGCTGGAGCGGCTGCCAACGGGGATTTTCCAACCGCAGGCTTCGGTGACGATGTGGCCCGGCCCGCCACAATCCGCCACGATGGGCGCACATCCGGCCAGCATGGCTTCCATCATGGTAATTCCCGCGCTTTCCCTCAGGCTGGGCAGCAGGAAGACATGGCTGGCCGCCAGTTCCTTCAAATAGGCGGCTCCCGCCCAATGGCCGAAGACCACATTTTCCCGCAATCCCAGACGATCAGCCAGGCGGCGGACATGGTTGAATTCCGGTCCGCCGCTGCCAAGGTGATAGGAGAATTTCAACCCCTGGTTTTTCAACCGGGCGAGCGCAGACAGGGCCAGGGCAATGCCTTTGCGTCCTTCCAACATTCCTCCGGCAAAGAAGCGAAGGGGAGCCTGATAATCCCGGTCGGACGCCGCGGCGGTGAATGCCTCAATTTTTGATTGGGAATAAAAAGCCGGTGAAAGCAGGGACACGCCGGAGGCCCGGCCGCGCAATTGTTTCAACAAGGTTTCCGTTTCAGGATTGGCCGCAAGAATATGCGCCGCCTGGCGGGCACATTTCCGGACGGAGGGGGAGTTCCTGGAAACCAGGTTGGACAATGTCCTGACCAGTTCAAAACACATGGCCGAGGGGCTTAAAATCGGATAAAGGCCGGGGGGGAATCGTTCATTGCCGCCAACCGGCCCCCACACCAGGGGAATTCCCAATCTCCACAACGGCGAAGAGATCCGCCAGGTGGCTATGGTGACATGGTGAACCAGGTCAAAGTGAACCGACTGATGCAATGCCCGGGCCAGGGCGAGTATGTCCCGGGAATAATCACGATATTCGGTCCAACTTTGCAGCCGCGCCTTCATGCGGTTGGGATGCCACTCCCGGAACCGGTTGGTATAGGAAAAACGGATGTTCGAGGGAACCAATCCTTCGGCCAGCGCCCGGTCAAAATCAGGCCGGTTGCGGCCACTGGTCAGCACCCACAATTCATGATCCTTGGCCAGACATTGCACCGCCGACCAGCCGAAGTAATTTTCGGAGCCGGCGTAAGGGGTGCAGGCAAAGGCGGAAACCAGAACTTTCATGACAATGTCAACGCTGACGCGGCTCCATTTCAAGCCTGCAGGGTATCACTGGATCTGGAAGTCTTGCAGGGATAACAAGAGTAGGTTGAAAGCAAAAGTTTCATTGCGGTGTACCAACGCGAGCAAGGTATGGACGGAACAAGTCCAGTCAAGCAAATCACGTCACAGCCGGTTCCACCAAACCGACGTTGGGTTGGGCGCGTCCATCGTCACCCGCCGTTCCGGGCTTTGCAGCGTGTAAATGGAATAGTGCGTTGGTTTCAAATTGAAATGTCCGGCCGCCAGCCGGCGCAGGCGATGATGCACGATCCAAACCGGCTTGAGCGCCCGCACCCAGCCCGGTGCCATCGCCTCGGACTCGGCTTTTTCGCGGATGGCGTTTGGTTTCAGATTCATGTTTTCGCCGGTGTCGGTGAAGGCGGAGGTGAACGAATCGCAAACGGCCATCGGCACTTTGTTTTTCATCAGCGCCAGCACCCAGTGAAAATCTCCGAGGTCGCGCCAACGCGGGTCGAAGAAAATGCCGCGCTCATGGATGACGCGGCGGCGGATGAAGAGGCCTGAGGTCAGCGCTAGGAAACGAAACCACATGTGTTGCGGGTGCGGCATCAGCGAGGGCCGGTGGCAGATATATTTTCCTTCGATGTCGGTGACGATGCTGCCGGCGAGTGCTACTTCAATTTGCGGATTTTGCCCGAAGAAATCATGCATGACCTTGAGCGCTCCGGGCAGGTATTGTTCGTCGCAGTTCAGGTAGGCGAGGATGTCGCCTTGTGCGCGCCGATAACCGCGGTTGACGGCGTCATACATGCCGCCGTCCTTTTCAATGAAGGCCTTCACGCGCGGGTCGCGCGGCAGCCAGTCCTGGGTGCCATCGTCCGAACAGGCATCCTGCACGATGTGTTCGAGTTCGACGCCCGGCTGGTCGGCCACGGAGGCGATGCAGAGCTTGAGCCACTGCGAATTGCGGAAACTCGGCGTGATGATGGAGAATTTCATGCGGATTTATCCCCGCGCCGGCTAAAGATCCTTGCGGCGGATTTTGAGCTTGATGGCTCCCGGAATCGCCCGTTGACTGACCAGGACAAGGTAGCCGCCCCCGCCCGCGCCCGACAGTTTCCACCCAAAAGATTTTCCGGCGTATTGCTTGATGGCGGCCCGGACGTTGCGGTCCATCATTCTTGGAAACATGCTGATTTGCGCCTCGAATGAAGCGCGCACCTGTCGTCCAAATTCCTCCTCGTCCCGGGTTAAGATGGCCTGCCAGCAGCCATCCGCCGCAGCGGCGAGAGCGCGAACCCGCGCGGGCGTGACCCGGGTGTCCTGGCGAACCCGGAAATCGGACTTGCGCGGCCCCAGCGCGACCAGATGGAGGCGCTCTTCAATCCAGTGCAGGATTTCCTCGTCGTCCACCGAGGTTATCTTGTTGGGCCAGTATTCGCCGCTGTAGTCCAGGCGGTTCAATCCCGGATAAATGATGCCGATGGCATCCTGGGAGCCGGAAAATTCCCGGGTGCCGGGTGGATTCTCGTAGGAAAAAAGCATCCGGGCCGTTTTCTCCTGGTCCCCGCCGGGAAGATCCGTCTGCCACAATTCAATGGCCCGCCGCCGCGAACTGGAGGCCATGCCGCTGCGTTCGTTGAACTCCATCGTCGGCTCCACCGAAATGGTCAGCACCGGCCCGGCTCCGTGTCTGGATACAAACGCCTGGTCCAGCCAGCCGCCGGCAAGGTCGAGGCGATAAGGGATCCGGCATTCCTTCCTTAAACTGGTTGTGGATCGGGCGGGGAGATGCTCCCGCGGATTGCGCCGGAGGACGACATATTCAATGCCAAGGCGCACGCACAGTTGCGCCTTGGCGGGCGTGTTGCCATCCTCGTTCACCACGAAGAAGGCGGGCGAAACCCGCCGCAACTCCTTCAGAAAATCCATGATGCCCGAACCGCTGTTGATGTGGCACGCCTTTACGTGTTTCAACGCTTCGAGCAGGTATTTGCGTTCTTCCTGGGTGGTCACCGGGTAACGGCCTTTCAATTCCTTGAGGGTCCGATCGGAGCCGATCCCCACATGCACCTCGCCCAAGCCCGCCGCTTCTTCGAGAAAACGGACGTGCCCGCTGTGCAGCAGGTCGAAACAGCCGGTGACGAAAACTTTCCTTTTGGGCATAAAAGAATGTCAAATTTTAGCCGGGGAACAATTGCCTGATTAAAACTGTTTTTCCAGCGCAACTCTCATCATAGGTTGCGGCATGGTAAATCCCATTTGTCGCCGGCAACAAGGAAATTTCCCCGCCCATACCGGCCATGTTTTAAAAATGGCTTTTTTGGGTTTTGCCCCGCAGACCGGTTGCAAATGGATTTTTAAAACACGCCCGGGTCATATCCGGTTCCACCAGACGGCCGTTGGCTTGGGCACGTCGAAGCGCACGCGCCGTTCCGGGCTCGCCAGCGTGTAGATGGCATAACTGGCCGGCTTCAACGAAAAATGGCCGGCGCCCAGACGCCGCAGGCGGTGGTGCGTGATCCAAAGCGGCTTCAATGCCCGGACCCATCCCGCCGGCATGGCCAGGGTTTCTTTGAATTCCTTGCTGGCGCCGGGACTGAGACACAGGTTGTCGCCGGTGTCGGTAAAAGCGGACTGGAAGCCGTCCATGACCTTCATCGGCACCTTGTTTTTCATCAAGGCCATGACCCAATGTAAATCCCCCAGCACCCGCCAATGGGTGTCGAAGAAAATGCCGCGTTCGTGAATGACCCGCCGCCGGATGAACACCGAACTGGTCAGCACCGGAAAACGGAACCAGATGTGGTGCGGATGCGGCAACATGGAATGCCGATGACAAATGTATTTTCCCTCGCCGTCGGTGACGATGCTGCCGGCGAGCGCGACTTCGATTTCGGGATGCGCTTCAAAAAAGTCATGAACGGTTTTGAGCGCGCCAGGCAGATATTGTTCGTCGCAGTTCAGGTACGCGAGGATGTCGCCGGTCGCGTGGCGGTAACCACGATTGATGGCGTCATACATGCCGCCGTCCTTTTCGATGAAAGCCTGCACCCGTTTATCATGCGGCAGCCAATCCTGCGTGCCGTCGTCGGAGCAGGCATCCTGCACGAGGTGCTCGAATTCGACGCCCGGCTGGTCGGCCACGGAGGCGATGCAGAGCTTGAGCCACTGGGAATTGCGGAAGCTCGGCGTGATGATCGAGAACTTCATGGCGGCCATTGTTAGCAATTGCGCGCGGTGCTGGCAATCATAGTCGCGCAAACGGGCCGGTTTCCGATGCGAGGACAATCTGTTTGACTTGCCGGCGTTTCTATCTATAAAAAAACGATGAACCAAAACCCGCCTGGCGCGGCAGCCACTCCATGACGATCAGCTATTCGGACCGGTTCCGGCAAAAAGACGCGGTCGAGTCCTACGATTCCAAGGAATACGGAAGTGGCAGTTATTCCACGGCCATCTGGCAATTGCAGCGGCCGGTGCTGGAGCGGATTTTGAAGGATTTCCGGCGGGAGCGGACGGTGCCGGTCCGGCTGCTGGATTTCGCCTGCGGCACGGGACGGGTGCTGGCCAGCCTGGAACCGCTGGTGGACAGCGCCGAGGGAATTGACATCTCCGAAAACATGGTCGCGGCGGCGCGGACCAAATGCGTGAAGGCGAGGCTGCTGGTGGGCGACATCCTGGCCAGCCCGGAACTGCTGCAAAAAAATTACGACGTTATCTCCTGTTTCCGTTTTTTGCTCAACGTCGAACCGGAAATGCGGAGCCGGGTGTTGCGCCGGCTGCGGGAGGCGTTGCGTATGCCGGACGGACGGCTGCTGGTGAATGTCCACGGCAATTCCCGGTCGCTGCGGCATCCGGCCATCGTCTGGCGTCGCCGGCGCGAGCGCGAGGAAAAATCCGGCGCGATGCTCAACGAGATGTCCCCTGCCGAAACCAAAAAACTGTTGCGGGAAACCGGCTTTGAAGTTGTGCGCCAGTTCGGTTTCGGTATTCTGCCGCCCACGCTTTACCGGACGCCGTTGCGAAAAGCGGCATTGGTGGTAGATTGGTCGCTGGCTGGCGACCATTGGTGGAATGATTGTTCCATAGATATGTTGTTTGTCTGCCGACCATGCTGAAAACATGAACCGCCCCGATTTTATTTTCCTTGAAAGTCCGGACGGTTCAATGAACATTTAACCATGTTTCGTGTCGTCCTGCCGACCATTGAGACGCTGTTTGCCGGCAATGGCCGGCCGCGCCAGCCGGTGCATTTTTACTGGCGGCTGATCCGCAGAAAACGGCGGCCGTTCCTGCTCCTGCCAACCACGATGACGGACACGCGGGTTGGTCTGGAATTATATTCCGCGCAGCGCCGGCGGGCCAAAATCTGGCGGGCGTTTCTGCCGCTGCTGTTCAGGACGCCGGCGGCTTCCTTGTTCGAGCGGGTCCATTTTGAAGCCGATGCCGGCTCGGAAATCATGCAGTTTCTGGCGCGGCAATCCGGCGTGCCGGCCACCCGGATTCAGGTGTCCGCCATCAAGTTTGGCGGCGTGGCGCAACGATCGCGCCTCGTGCTGCTGCTGTGCGACGAAACCCGGCGCCCGGTGGGCGTCGTCAAAGTGGGGCTGAACTCCGTCGGCCGCGAGGCAACCGACCGGGAGGCCGACCTGCTGGAAAAACTGCCGCCCGGCAAGCTCGGTTGCATCCGCATAACCAGCCGACTGAACACGCCGGTGCTGTCCGCGTTTGCCACGGCTTTTTTTCCCGGCGACAGCCCCGGCGACGACGCCGGGATGGAACACCTGTTTTACGCCTGGCTCAATCCCGGTTCGTTCGTGCCGCTCGCCGGCCTGGAAAACTGGCGCGATCTGGCGGCCAAAGTCGCCGAGGCCGATCCCGGCGCGTGGCAGGTCTTGAGCGCGGCACTGGCGGGAAAAACCGTCCGCACCACGCTTCATCACGGAGATTTTGCGCCGTGGAATATCCGCGCCATCAACGCGCAAAACCTGCAGGTCTTCGACTGGGAACGCGGCCAGTTGCAAGGCATTCCCGGCTGGGATTGGTTTCATTTCGTCGTGCAGACCGCCATCCTCGCCCGACGGCATTCCGTGGAGCGCGTCGCCGCCGAGGTGGAACACCTGCTTCATTCGGACCGGTTCAAAAAATACGCCGTCGAAGCTGGCATCAGCGACTTTGCCCAGCCGCTGTTGCTCGCGTATTTGCTCCATCATAAATGGGTCATCAAACCGCTGGAAGGCGGGAAGACAACGGCGGAATTGTTCGAACTGCTTTCCGCCCGCTGGCAAATGACACCGCCCGTTCCCGCAACCGCGCCGGCAGAAATACCCGGCTCCGGTTTTTTGGCCGGTGCCGGCTTCCAGTTGAAATCCGCCGCCGCCCAGTTGAGCAACCTGTTTTGGGAACCGAGCCTGACGGCCAGGGACCAGCCCTTGTTACGCACCCAATTTCTGCGCCATTGGCCGGTCATCCTGCTGGCCGGGCTGATGCTGGCGGGCGTGGCCACCGCGCAATATTTCACAAATGTGCATCTGCTGTTTCTGCCGTTTTATCTGGTTCCCTGCGCGCTGCTGACTTGGAAAGTTGACCGGCGCTGGGGGGTACTAATCGCGACCGCAGCGGCGGTGGCCGGGCCGCTGGTTGCGAGCGCAAAGGGTGCAGGCTACAAACCGGAAGTGACGTTTTGGAACATGTGCATGCGCTTCCTCACCATGCAAATGTGCGTCCTGTTCATGGGACAAGTCCACAAGCAAACAAAACCCTTCCGTCGTCACGCCGCGCCGGACCACCCGCCCGGGAAATTCACCGAGAACTGGGCGGTGGTGCTGGCGAGCGTCCTGTTGTTCCTGATCGTGGCGGTGCTGGACTACGTCACCGACCCGCACATGACTTTTCTGCCGCTTTATATTCTGCCCTGCATGATACTGACGCTGATGCTGAATCTCCGCTGGGGCATTGCCGGTGTGCTGGTGGGAATGATGGTTGCCTCGCTGCAGGAATATTCCGCCAATCCCAGCCACGGACTGGCGGCGGTTTTCGGGTGGAATTTCATCATGCGCTTTGCCATCGCCCTGGTCGTCATCCTGCTGATTGACCGCATCCGCAAGGGAAACATTCTGTTCTCTTCCCGCAACTACGATTACAACCACTGCCAGATCCCGTCAATACGTTGGTGATTTCAACGGCGGGGAATTTTTCCGGGAGCAAAACCGGTTCAGCGCGCCGGCCGGAATTTCTGCGCGATGGGAATGCGCCGGCCCATGCCGAAGGCGCGCGGCGACACTCTCAGTCCGGGCGCAGCCTGCCGGCGTTTGTATTCGCTGAACGTGACCTTGTTGATCACGTCGTTGACCACCGCCGCGTCGAATCCGAGCCGGATGATTTCCTCCTTGCTCAAATTTTTCACGACATAGGCGTCCAGAATCTGGTCCAGCGTTTCGTAGGACGGCAGCGAATCCTGGTCCTTCTGGTTGGGCCGCAACTCGGCGCTCGGCGGTTTCGTGATGGAAGCGGCGGGAATGATTTCGCGCTCGTGATCCGCTCGCGACGCGTTGGTTTTGCTCAGCCTGCGTTTTGTCACGCAATTCGAACGCACCCGGGACTGGCGGAATATCAATTGGTCAGTGTTAAGCCTGCTTCTGGCTGCCGACACAAAACCTCACGTTACCGTGCTGGTGCTGCCGCTGGTGACCTGGTTTTGGATGGCCCCCTCGAAGCCTTGGAAGTCATTCCAGTGGAGGTGGCTGCCGGGGCTGATTCCGGTGTGGCTGCTCTGTTCGCCGGTGTTGAGTTGGATGTTGAACCATCAAACCTATGGGAACTGGTTGGGAGTGGAGGTGGCCTCGTTTTTGGGCAAAAGTCCCGTGTGGAATGAATTGCTGGGGATGGTCATGACGGTCTGGCAAGGGATTCAGCCTCCCGTCAATCCATTGGCATTGATGTTTAATGACCGGTTGCAACAAGGCATCTCGGAGCTTGGACTCAACCTGCGGATGCCGACCTTCTCCTTGCGGTGCAGTCCCATCAGCATGGTGGATGGAGCCTCGCTGGGTTTGGTGTTGTCCACCCTGCTGGCCGTGGGCGTGGTTCTTGCCGTCCGGCGAAACCGGCAGGCGCTGAATTTGTGGCGTGGCTGGACAGTGGTGGCAGGCGTCGCCGGTTATGGGCTGGCCTTGTCGCAGGGTGTTCCGGGGGCGGTTGGCCGGTCCTTTTGCGTATTTCTTTTTTTTGCCGTTCCGCTGGCCATGGTTGGCTGGAATTCGTTGCGGCCACAAGTTCTGCGGGCTGGCCTTTGGCTCTGCCTGTGCAGCAGTCTGTTGTCTCTGGTTCTCACTCCCGAGCGCTCGCTCTGGCCGGCTCGCCGGGCGCAGCAGGCGCTGGCGGGCTCGCCGCGATTCGGCTGGCTGGCAAAAAAAAATGGAACTCTATACATTGGTGCCCGAACGGGCGCGAACCGGTGAAGCGCTGATGCAGGCCATTCCCGTCAGTGAACCCGCCGTGATGGTGCTGGCCGGAGGGGATGAGCCGCTGCTGGCGTTGTTTCGTCCCTACTCGCTGCGGCGCGACGTCCTGCTTCTCCCGCCGCATGCGGTTCAACGGGATTTAAACCACTGGCAGGTCAATTACGTGATTGTGGGCGGTGGCGCGGAAGAACCATACCCGGAACTTTGCAGTTATGTGGAACAATCCGGCGATTACGAATTGGTGATCAACCACGATTATACCAGCAAACTGGCCATTGGCGCGGACACCTGGAAGCTGTTTCGACGAAAAGTGTTGCTGCCCGTCTCGGCATACAGACCGGACTAGAATCATCGGCAGCCGCAGGAACAAAGTTTTCGGTCAGAGGGAAGAGTCCGGGATTTGTGTCCATCTTCAATGAACCCGGGGGTTGTCTTGAATTGCAGCCTGGGATTTTTCCGCCGGATGTTCATTTTGCGAAGACGCTGGCATGCTGCTTGCGTGTTCCATGGCCAGTCGCCGCAATTGATAGAGCACTTCCTCCACCAACCTGCGGTTTATCCGTAGCAATTCCGCAATGATTGCCAGGGCCGCCAATCCGGCGCCAAAAACCGCCAGAACGACCAGCAGGATGAGCGATGGCATGTAAGTCCGGTGCGCCGCCGCCGCTGGCGTGAAATAGATGTGGTAAAGAAAGCGCAAACCAATGAAAGCCGCGCCGGCCAAATTGACCACCGACAGCAGGCCGAAAAAGAGGCTTGGCCGGTAGTGGACAAACATGCTCACCATGTTGGAGCCGGATTTCCAGAGATACTCCGGCAGGGACTTGAAAAGGCGTGATTGCCGGGTGGTTGGGTTCACCCGGATGTCAACGGAATCCACCCGCAAATGCGAATTCCCGGCCTGAATCAATGTTTCCATGCAATAGGAAAACCGGGAGTAAATAACCAGCCGCTTGCAGGCTTCCCGTGAAAGCGCGCGGAAACCGGACGCCGCGTCGCGCACGCTCGTTTTGGAAAGCAGCCGCAAAGTCCAGCTGCCGAGCAATTGCAGCATCTTCTTCAACGGGCTGAACTCCAGATGACTGGTGATCGGGCGGCAACCCACCACCATATCCGCGTGGTGCTGCAAAATCGGCTCCACCAGCTTCGCAACATCGGCGCCCGCATATTGGTTGTCCCCATCCGTGTTGACAACAATGTCCGCGCGGAGCGACAGCGCCTTCTCCAAACCCATTGCGAAGGCGCGGCCCAGGCCGCGGTTGGTGCCCAGGCTCAGGATGTGGTGGGCACCGGACGACCGCGCAACTTCCACGGTTCGATCCGTGCTGCCGTCATCCACCACCAGGATTTCAATCTGGTCAATTCCTGGAATGGATTTCGGCAGGTCGCGAATCGTCTGCGGCAGGGTTTGCTCCTCATTGAAGCAGGGAATCTGGATGACAAGTTTCATGTCGATAAAGACACCATCAAGGTAACAATTTGTGGTTTTACTTCACAAGCACTTTGATGATTTGGCGCGGCTCATTTTTCATCATTCCTTCCCGACATGCTTTTTCGGGCCAGCTTCAAGCCGGGCAAATACTGGGCCACGAAGGGCATTCCACCAACCGCCGGCAGCACGTAACGCATCGTGCAAAGAATGCCCAAAGCCGCCGCAGTTGGCGCATCCAGATAAGGCCGGTAAAAAAGAATCAACGCGGCGTCGCGCGTGCCAATGCCCGCCAGTGTCAACGGCAGCAAACCCGCGAGAATCGCCAGTGGCGCGAGCGCCAGGTTGGCCAGAAAGGGAGTGTGTGCGCGCAAGGCCAGGATGAACATCCAGATTTGCAGCAGATGCAGAAACCAGATGAACACCGATGTCGTACTCACCAGCGCCAGCCGGGCGCGGTCGCGCCAGAAGAAATCGTGCATTTCGCGCCAGGCCAGCCGCAGTTGCTCCAGTTTTGCCCGCGCTTTGGCCGGGGCCAGCCGTGCGCCAATCCGGAACGAGAGTTCGGCCAGCGCCGGCGAACCCAGCAGGGCCAGTCCGCTGACCAGCCCGCCCGTGACACAGGCCGTCATGATCCAGAACAACGCATCTTTCTGCGGATACAGCAGGAGCCCGAACGCGCACCAAAGAAGCAGCGAAAGCATGTCGCACGTTTTCTCGAACACGACCAGCGCAAACGCCAGGCTCGCGCTGGCGTGGCCGCGCTCCTTGATGAACCATGCCTTGGCGAGGTCGCCCATCTTGGAAGGCAGAACGAGATTCAGCACGCTGGCCACGAGAATGAGCCGGTTGGATTCTCCGATTCCCAGCCGCGCGCCGCCCGGCATCAACTGATCCAGACGCCAGGCCGTCATCAACGTCAGCGGCACCACCATGCCGAGGCTCAACACCAGCCAGAGCGGGTCACAATTACGAAAGACCGGACCGATCCGGGTGAAATCCATCCGCCAATAAATGATCGCCAGGATTGCCAGGCTGACCAGCAGAGAAAGCAGGCGTTTCATGGCTTGCGCCGGAATTTGATCGTGAAGGTTTCGCTGCCGCTTCCGCTGTTCCGCAGGCCGGTCAGCAATTGATCCAGCCGCCGGACGGACAGGAGATTTGACGCTTGGAATGAATTCGAGCTGGCGACATAGATCGAGGTGCTTTCCGGCGCGGCGATCACCCTGCTGGCTGTGCCGGCGCCGTGAAGATCCATCGCGTCAGTGATTTCTATCGCTTCGTCCGCAAAGTGAATTGTCCGGGTGAATGTCGCCTGCGTAACCGCCTTTCCCGTGATGAACAGTTTTTGGATCAGCCGCCGCAGCCAGTTCGGGTTGCAGCGTCCCACGGTCAACGCCAGCAGCCGGAACACCATTTGCTTGACCGGCGTCATTACCGGCGCGCGGCGGCGGCACAACCGGCCGTGAATCGCCAGCGTGCGGTTGTCCGCATTCCACTTCACCTCGTTCGCGCGGTTCAGCAAATGCGCCACCAGAACCGTCCCGTCTTCCAACTGCACCATCGGGCCGGTGTCGGAATAAACCGGGCCGGTCTCGCTCGTCACCTTGATCACACCGCCCTTGTGCGCGGCGGCCACGGCGCAGTGATGCGCATCGCGTTGCACCAGAAGGCCCGCTTCAGGAAACCACGCCGTGCGTGGTTCAGTCAGGCACGCGGCCTGGCTTCGTCCCGGCACGTCCGCGTAGTCGCGCCAGGCCTGAAACCAGTCATAAACATAGTGGGCGCACATGCGGTTGTCGTCGTTGAAATACCGCGTGCGGCCGGGCAGGGCACGCCGGAGAAACAGTTCGGCCATTTGCAGCGCCTCCGCGCTTTCAGCCGCGAGCAACTCGAAGCCATGCGGATAAAAATGACAGGTGTTGCGGCTGCCGTATTCGCCGCCGTAGGAACCATCCGGATGCATGAAATGTGCGGCGAATTTCGCGGCACGTTGCAAAGGCCCCGTCAATTTTGCATCGCCGGTCTTCCGCCGCAATTTGGCCAGAAACGAAATGGTGCAGGTCTGGTAACCGGGATCCGCGCCTTCGTATTCCTGGAACCAGCCCTCGTTGTCCTGCCAGGACAGGGCGAGGTCGCGCAACGTCTCCCTGCCGGCGCGGAATCGCGGTTCGCCGGTCAGCACCTGGACGTTCTGAAGCGCCAGCGCCGCGAGCGCCTGATGATTGGCCAGCCGTCCTGATTCCTGATGACTCAACAACCAGTCTCCACGCTGCGCGAAAAACGACAACAACGCGTCGTCCTTGAGTCCGAGCAACTGATAGCTCTCGGTCGTGGCATAGAGCGAAAACGCCGCTGCGCCCCGCGCCTTCTCGAAGGGAAAATAGTCGTCGCACGAACCGTCCCGATGCGCGGTCTTTGCCGCGAACCGCAGCGCGGCCCCGGCCAGTTCGCGCAGCCGGGGATTTTTGAAAAATGGATTTTGCGAATGTTCCGTGACCCATGCCAGCGCCAGCACCAGGGAAAATTCCTCGTTCATGCCGCACGGAAAATCCGCCGTCCGGTAATGCCAGTACTCCCGGTCAAAGCATCCGTAGGTTGGGCTCAGGGGGTTGCGGTCGAGCATCTGCAAAATCCGCGGGACACCGCGCACCGCCTCGAAGAGATACCAGTCCCGATGTCCGGGATGCGGCTGCTCAAACACAGAAAACACTTGGGACATGGGTTTCTAAAATTTTGACGCCGGCCGGAATTTCTGCGCGATGGGAATGCGCCGGCCCATGCCGAAGGCGCGC
>OBLU010000786.1_pt1 | contig 29698 bp, 26 predicted proteins | sample 1518681 | NCBI WGS metagenome assembly OBLU01 (sample SAMEA3539304, study PRJEB22396) | soil metagenome | biome: tundra; feature: field; material: soil | place: USA | collected 2010-05 | depth 0.15 m
CCGCGAGCATCGCCCCCTTTCTCGCGGGCCTGGGCGGCCCCCAGCCCTACCAGGGCCGTCCTACGGTCCGCGCCGCGCCTCGGCGTGGCGCGGACCCGTCTTTTTCACCCTCCTGGCCCGGTCGTGCGCGGCCGGCCATGGTTATCGCGACCGTCGCGGGACGGTACCGCACGCCTGCGCGGGACCGCTGCCCGTAAGCTGCGCAGGGACATGGACTGCTTGGTCACCGGCGGCGCGGGCTTCATCGGCTCAAACCTCGTCGACGCGCTGCTGGAGCGCGGCGACCGCGTGACGGTGATCGACAACCTGTCCACCGGCAAGCGCTCCAACCTCGAACCGGCGCAACGACGGGGCGCCAGGCTTCAGGTCACCGATGTACGCGACGCACAGGCGGTCTCCGACGTGTTCGAGCGGGCGCGTCCCGAGCTGGTCTTCCACATGGCCGCACAGATCGACGTGCGCTACTCGGTCGATGACCCCGCCGGGGACGCCACCTCCAACGTGCTGGGCACGATCGCCGTGCTCCAGGCCGCCCGCAGCGTCGGCGCCCGGCGACTGGTGAACACCTCGACCGGTGGCGGCCTGTACGGCGACGCCGAGCTGATCCCGACGCCGGAGGACTATCCGATCCGGCCGCTGGCGCCCTACGGCCAGGGCAAGTACGCGGCCGAGGGCTACTGCGGGCTCTACACCCGTCTGCACGGATTCTCGACGCTGTCACTGCGCTATGGCAACGTCTATGGCCCTCGTCAGGACGTTCACGGCGAGGCCGGCGTGGTCGCCATCTTCTGCGGCCAGCTCGTCTCCGGTCGCACGCCGACCGTGTTCGGCGACGGCCGCCAGACCCGCGACTGGGTCGACGTCTCAGACGTGGTCGCCGCCAATCTGCTGGCGGCCGACTCAGAGCTCACGGGAGCGATCAACATCGGCACCGGCGGTGAGACGTCGGTGCTGGACCTGCTCGACGCGCTACGCGACGTCTCCGATCAGCCTCCGGCGCAACCCAACTTCGAGCCCGAGCGTCCCGGAGAGGTGCGCCGCAGCTGCCTGGACGTCAGCCGCGCGCGCTCCGAGCTCGGCTGGGAAGCCCGGGTCCAGCTGCGCGACGGGTTGCGAACGATCCTCGCCGGACTCTGACTTTCGACCGGAGCTGCCGCGACGCGATGAGCGAGGTCGTCACGGTTGCGATACCGGTGCGCGACGGCGGAGCCATGCTCGAGCAGACGCTGCGCATGGTCTGCGCGCAGCGACTTGACGCGTCACGCTCGCTCGAGCTCGTGGTCTGCGACTCGGGCTCAAGTGACGGCTCGCCCGATCTGGCTCGCCGGTTCGGAGCCGAGGTGATCCTGATCGCGCCCGAGCGTTTCTCCCACGGCGGGACGCGGAACCAGTTGATGGAGCGCTCGCGCGGGACGCATGTGGCATTCCTCACTCAGGACGCGGTTCCGGCCGACGACCTGTGGCTCAGCCGGCTGATCGGAGCCTTTTCGCTCGCGGCCGACGTGGGGCTGGCATTTGGCCCATACCGCCCGCGAGCGGACGCCAGCCCGATGGTCGCGCGCGAGCTGACCGATTGGTTCGCCTCGTTCTCGAGCTCCGATCGCCCGCGGCTGGACCGGCTCGAGCTCCACGAGCGCGGCATCGAAAGCCGAGCCCTGATGGGGGCTCGCGCCTACTTCACCGACGCCAATGGATGCGTGGCCCGCTCGGCCTGGGAGCGCGTTCCCTTTCCTGACGTGCCGTACGCCGAGGACCATGCGCTGGCGCTACAGATGCTCCGCGCCGGCTACGCCAAAGTCTACGAGCCCGCGGCGGCCGTGATCCATTCGCACGAGTACTCGTCCTGGGGCTGGCTTCGCCGCAGCTTCGACGAGTCCCGGGCGCTGCGCGACGTCTACGGCTGGGTGCCGCCGCTGGATCCTCGCACGGCGAGTCTCGACGTCTGGGGCCGCGTCGGCGCGGACTGGCGCTGGATGCAGGCGCACCGCACCGGCTCCGTCGGTCGCACCGACGCGGTGGCGGCGCTGGCGCGATCGGCCGTCCACCATGCGGCGAAGATCACCGGCGCGGCGCTGGGGGCGCGCTCGGAACGGCTCAGTCCGGCGCTCGCGCGCCGGCTTTCGCTCGAGCGCCGGGGCAGCTGACCGGTTCGGGATCGCATCCCGCCAGGCGCGCCCCACGCTACCCTCTCGGGATGCCATCTCCGGCCATCGGAAGTGGGCGTCTGCCCGCGGTGGTCGCGCGCGGGGTCAGCAAGACGTTCAGAGTCCCTGAGGAGCGAACCCATACGCTCAAGGAGCGCGCGCTGCACCCTCGGCGACGCACCCGCCATCAGACCTTCCGTGCGCTCAACGACATCTCGTTCGCGGTGCAGGAGGGAGAGTTCTTCGGGATCGCCGGTCGCAACGGGAGCGGCAAGAGCACGTTGCTCAAGTGCCTGGCCGGGATCTACGGAGCCGAGGGCGACATCTGGACCCGGGGGCGGTTGTCCACCTTCATCGAGCTCGGGGTGGGTTTCAACGCGGACCTGGCGGCCCGTGAGAACGTGGTCATGAACGGGATCATGCTCGGACTCTCTCCGCGTGAGGCGCGTAAGCGCTACGAGAGCGTGATCGAGTTCGCCGAGCTCGACGAGTTCAAGGATCTCAAGCTCAAGAACTACTCCTCCGGGATGTACGTTCGCCTGGCGTTCTCGGTCGCGATCCAGGTCGACGCGGACATCCTGCTGATCGACGAGGTTCTGGCCGTCGGTGACGCTGCGTTTCAGCAGAAGTGCTTCGATGTCTTCACCTCGTTGCGCAACGAGGGCAAGACGATCGTGTTCGTCACCCATGACATGGGCATGTTGCAGCGCTTCTGCCACCGCGCGTTGCTGCTCGAGCGGGGCAACACGGTTCACCTCGGCGAGCCGCACGAGGTCGCCGATCGTTACCTGGAGATCAACTTCGGACGCGATCCGGAGGCGGCCGGTTCGACCGACGGGGCTCGCAGCGGCGATGGCGAGGCTCGGGTCCTGGAGGCGTGGGTCGAGAACGAGCGAGGCGTGCGCAACCAGGCGGTGTCTCAGCGGGAGCGGATCACGCTCAACGCCCGCGTCTCGTTCAGCGTCGAGGTCGAGGACCCGGCGGCCAGCGTGTACGTCCTAAATGACGAGCACAAGGCGGTCATGGTCGCCAGCACGGCGTCAGACCACGAGCGCAGCGGTCGGTTTAGAGCCGGCGAACAGGCAGTGTTCTCGTTCACGTTCGACAACGTGCTGGCGCCCGGGCGCTACAGCCCGATGTTCACGCTCGCTCATCGCGGCTTCGAAGTCGATCTGATCGACCGCTTCGAAGGCGCGTTCTCGTTCGTTGTGACCGGTCCGGAAGCGCTCGGCGGGTTTGTCGACCTGCCCGTCGCGGTCACCGTGAGCCGAGCCGACCCGTTCGTCGCGCAGGAAACGCCGCGGTGAGCGTCGAGTCGGTTCCGTACGAGGCACTGGGCCGGCCGATCCGGGGCCCGCGGGCGCTGACCGATGACTGGGGTCGCTTCCGGCACCTGACTTACAACATCGCCGTGACCCAGTGGAAGCTGCGGTTCTTCGGCTCGGCGCTCGGCTACGTGTGGCAGCTGGTGCGGCCGTTGCTGCTGTTCACCGTCCTGTACATCTTCTTCACCCAAATCGGACATGTGGGCATCGGCCAGGGTCCGAGCGCCAAGTTCTACGGAACTCAGCTGCTCGGCTCGATCGTCCTCTACACGTTCTTCCTCGAAGCGACGATGGGCTCGGTGCGCAGCGTCCTGGACAACGAGACGCTTGTGCGCAAGATCCAGTTCCCGCGCCTGGTGATCCCGCTGTCGGTCGTGCTGCTGGCGCTATTCAACCTGTCGCTGAACCTGGTCGTGGTGCTGATCTTCGCCCTGATCCAGGGCGTGCGCCCGATGCTCTCGTGGCTGGAGCTGCCGTTGATCCTCGGCTTGCTGTTTCTCCTGACCACCGGCATCGCGATGCTGCTCTCGGCGCTGTTCGTCTACTTCAGAGACGTCCAGCCGATCTGGGAGGTCGTGAGCCAGGTCATCTTCTACTCCTCACCGGTGATCATCCCGGTGACGGAGGTCATACAGAAGCTGAGCCGGCCGCTCGTGCACGTCTATATGCTCAATCCGCTGGCCGTCGTGTTGCAGCAGTTCCGCCACGCGATGGTCACCCACGCGACCCCGAGCTCGGGTGCGGTGCTGGGCTCGCAGCTGGCGTTGCTCGAACCGATCGCGATCACGGTGGCGGTGTTCGTGCTGGGCTTCGTGGTCTTTAACCGAACCGCGCCGCACGTGGCCGAAGATCTCTGAGCGCGACCCCCGCTGATCTGATCGCCTGTAGGCGCCCGGTCTTGGTCGCGATCATGCCGAACGAGACGCCACCCGCCAGATGGTTGACCCAGGCCAGATATCCCTTGCGACCCCAGGGGTTGGCACGGAGCTCAAACAGCCCGCGCTGGCGCCAGTCGCTGATCGGTGGCTTGGTCCCCGGGGCCGCCGCGAAGAACCAGTGGTAGGAGGGCTCCAGCAGCCGAGTTGAGAAGCCGGCCCGGATCGCCTCCCCCCGGTAGCGCAGCGCCCAGTGCGCGTGCTCATAACCCTCGAACTGCTCAACCCCTTCGGTGTGGACCCCGACCGGATCGCTGACCGTCTTGAGCGTTTCGTTGATCACCAGGAGCTTGCCTCCCGGCTTCAGGACGCGGAAAGCCTCCCGAAAGGTGCGCCGCAGACTGTCGGCGTCATTGTGGTGCAGGACCTCGCAGCAGTAGACGTAGTCAAGGCTGTCGGAGGCCAGCGGCATGTCGTACATCGAGCCCAGCACGCGCTCGAAGTACGACGTACCGTCCTCGATGAAGTAATCGGCGGTGTAGAGCCCCTGAAGCTCAGGGGTGGAGATGTCCAGCGCGACGACGCGCAGGCCCCTCACCGCGAAGTAGTTTGAAGCCCAGCAGGTGTTCGACCCGACGTCCAGCAGCGTCTGGGCGGGCAGGAACGAGACGGCGCTGAAAAGCTGGTTGATCGACGCGCCCTGTACGTACCAATATCCATCCTGGATGTCGGGCAGCTTGCGCACGCGCTCGCGGTCCCAGCCGTCGGCACGCATGTAGTCGGCAAAGCGCTCCAGTCCGGCCGCCTCGCGTTCCACGTGCTCCGGGGGGTCGACCAGCAGATGTCCGACGCCGCGATGAACCGGGAACTCGGCCCCGCAGACGGTGCAGCTGAGCGTCCCGTCTCGTACCTCGCGCGGATCGGATTCCCGGGCCAGCAGACGCAGGCTGTGGTCCCGGCGGCATGACGGGCAGCGCAGGTGCTGGGGGGCGAATTCGACTTGCATGAACTCGGCAGCCTAGGGCCTGGCCCGACGTCAGCGAGCCAAGGCGCTCCGAGCTTGCGGGACCTTGTCGGTCGACGCGGCGAGCTGGCGCGGCTCGGCGACCTGGAGCAGAAATCGCTCCAATGCGTCGATCCTGACGCTCCAAGCGTACTCCGCGGCGGTGGCGATCCCGCCATTACCGAGACGGTCGCGCAATGCCGGATCGGCGAGCAGGCGGCCGATCGCAGCGGCCACCGCGCTGGCCTCGGCCGTGGGCATGAGGCAGTTCTCTCCGTCCACGCAGAAGTCGCGATTTCCGTGGGCGTCGGTGCAGACGACGGCGCCACCGGTCGCCATCGACTCCAGGGGCGGCAGGCAGAAACCCTCGTGTCTGGAGGTCTGCACGAATACCGTCGCCTCGTTGAACAGGCGGTTGACCTCCTCGTCAGAGGGCGAATCGACGTAGCGGATCCCCGGTTCCGTGGCGCACTCAGGCTCGATCCCGAACAGGCACAGCTCGGGCCGCGGCTCGGGTAGCCGGCGCCAGGCGTCGATCGTCAGGGGCAGGTTCTTCAACGGATTGGAACGCCCCAACGCCAGCACCATCTGCTGGCGTCTGGACACCTCCGGCAGCGCCCGGAAGTTCTCGAGGTCGATCCCGGGCGGGATCAGCACCGCGTCCAGGCCCAGCTCGCGCAGCCGGTCGCGATTCCACGAGGAGATCGTCATGTAGCGGAACTCGCTGCGGTAGGAGGCCAGCACGGCGTCCTGCACGGCCGGATTTCCGGGGTAGTAGCTGGTCTCGATGTCCTGGACGAAGTACACCGGGATGCCGCGCAGCACGCTCGCGCGCCAGACCGGGAGGGCTGTGTTCCACCACGTGGCCACCTTGATCGCCTCGACCGGGGCCAGCGCTTCGACCAGTTCGCCGTAGTCCTCGAAGCTGCGAACCGGAGCCCGGAGCTCAAACCAATCGGGCTGATTGCCGAGCGTCCAAAGCTGCGCGTCGTGCCCTCGCTCACGCAGGCGATTGAGGTGCTCGAAGATGTCGCGGTGTCCGCCGCCGACGCCGGTGTCCTCGGTCACGTAGATGACCCGCAGCGCGCCTTTTTCGCCGCCGACGGCGCGCCGGTCAAAGAACTCGCTCCAGCGCCGCCAGAAGGCGCCCTGGGACGCGCGCTCACGCTCGCCGACGTCGGTTCCGCGCGTGACAGACTCGAGGTGATACAGCTCGGCTGTCGGCCAGTAGATGACGCTGAACCCCGCCTGCCAGGCGCGCAGGCACAGGTCGACGTCCTCGTAGGCCATCGGATACTCCTCGTCGAACAAGCCCACGCGGTCGATTAGCTCACGCACCAGGTACATGCAGGCGCCGGTGACGGAGAGGACGGGTCCGGCGACCTCAGCCGGACCGAAGTTTCTCGGCTTGAAGCGAAACCGATGATCGAACCATTCGGGCGCCCCCAGGTTCCGCACGGTTCCCGCGAACTGGATCTTGTCGTCCTGATAGAGCAGCTTCCCGCCGACGATTCCCACCTCGTTGGCGCGGTTGGTGGCGAACTGCAGGCATTCGAGCCACCCAGCGCACGCGATCACGTCGGAATTCAGGATCACGACGTCCTGATCGGGTGCGGCGGCCCTGATACCGCGGTTGACGTTTGCGGCAAACCCGGCATTCGTCTCGCCTTCGATCACGGTGATCCCGTCGATCGATCGCAATGCTGCAACGTGCTGAGATCCGCTGGCGTCGTCGGCAACGATGATCTGGACCCGCTGCGGGTCAGTGGTCTTACGCAGGCTCGCGACCAAGTTAGTGACCTGCTCAGCGTCTCGGTAGCTCGGGATCACGATCGTCACCGGGCGACCGTTCTGGCGGTACCAGCGGAGAGCGGGCTTCTTGTCTCCCTGAGGTCTCGGCGTCAGTCCCAGCAACGGTTTCAGCGGTGTGAAGCGCAGCGGGAAGCTGAGCGCTCGATAGATCAGCGAGCCGATGCCGTGATACCGGAAGGTCAGATAGATCCGCTCCCGCAGACTCAGGCGGCGCGCTGGCGCGGGTACGTGGTCCCCGTGATCGGGCGATTGCTCGGGGTCGGCGGCGGGATGGAACACGTGGGCGCGCAGAATCAGGAAGAAGATCACCGAGATGGCGATGACCGTACAGACGTAGGCCTGTCGCTCGGAGATGCCCAGAGCGCCGGGCAGCAGCGCCGTGGACGCGGCGGTCGCAGGGTACTGCACGGCCCCCACCGCCACGTAGCGCCCGGCCTGCTGGCGTCTGGTCAGGGCGAACTGTGGGACATGCCTGAAGACGAAATGCCTTTGCAGCGTGAAGTGCAGCGAAACGGCGAGCACGTAGGCGATCGGGATCGCCACCTGGATCGGCATTCCAAACGCGCCGTTGAAGAGCAGCGGAATCCCTATGTAGACCGTGGCAACCGTGGCCCCCGCGATGCCGTAGCGGAGCGTGGGCCCGGTCAGTCGATGGTCGAGCAGAGCTCGCAGCCGTGACATGGCGACATTGTGCCGCGCCGTCAGCTGGCTCCGGCGGCGCCCCTCACGCAGAGCGCGGCTTCCGACCGTCACACGGCTTGGACGAGGCGCTCATGCTCACCAGGCGCACGCCGCGCGGGGGCAGCGGATCCGCGTAGCTCTGACTGGGCGGCGGAGCAGGCTGGGACGTGAAGGCCAGTTGCAGGCCCGCACTGCGCACCGGTGCGGAGCCGGCGGCCTTCAGGCAGATTCGTAGCAGGTCTCCTCGCCGGTGAACCGTTGACGGCAACGCGCCCGTGTTGACCCCGACGGGAACGGTGCGACGCAGGCTCAGCGAAATCCACGCCTGACCGCCTGGCTGGCCGCCCACGACCAGGAACTCCATCGGGCCGCTGACCCACGCGACTCCGGCTGGATCGATGCGTGCCGGCGCGACGGACACCCCACCGGTGATCGTGACGTCGAGGTCACGGACGCGCTGCTCCAGCACGATTGGGCCGAACCTCGCCACCACCCGGCGCGGAGTGGCCACCGCCCCCAGACGCGTCAGCACGTACTGGTAGTTCGATTTGAAAGACGGTCCCAGCGGCTCGGGGCCGAGCAGGTAGGCCAAGGCGCTGCCGTCATCGGTCAGGGTGGGCAACGACACGTCGTGGTCGGTCTGCTCGTCGGCGAGGTCGTAGATCAGGGCCTGCTCCATCGGTGGCTGCTGACCCTCGCTGAATCCCTCTAGCTCGAGCGGTCCGGAGTTGGCGGGTCGCGCTGCGAGAGCCTGGCGATCCTGGTGATCGAGCAGGTAGGAACCGTTGGCCAGGCGCTGATGTTCGACGATCGCTTCGTTGCCGATCGTGATCGCGATGATCGCCACTGCGCCCGCCACCAGCATCACTCCGATCCGGGACCGTAGAGCTGCGAGCGCCGCGATCCCAAGACCCACTGCGATCGGCGCCAGCACCCCAACCGGAATCAAGTTCCGCTGCACGCAGTATCCGCAATGCTCGCCCGCCGACGTGTAATAGGCCAGCAGCGACGCCCCGAGAGCGACGGCGAGCACCAGCAGCGCCGACCGATGGCGCCAGATGCCGTACGCGATCAAGGCAATCAGCAGCAGCGGCACGAAGGCGCCCATGAACAGCTCGCTGGCGGATGCGTGCCGGAGCCCGATCAGGCGGTAGAAGTCGCGCGTCTGCAACACCCAACCGGGAAGGGCACTGACCGGAAGCTTGTATCCGGGAAGCGCCGCGAGCGGAAGCGAGCCTTTCAGGATGCCGATCCAATAACGCACGTCGCGCGCGAAGGCGACCGGCGTGAACGCAGCCGCGAGCGCGAGAACTCCGACGACTTGACCCGCTGCGATGAAGACCTCGTCCTTTGCCGGACGTCCTCGACGCATACGTCGGCCAGCCACGAACAACAGCGAAGCCACGCCGCCGATCGCCACGGGCGGCACGAACAGCGGATAGATCGTCTCCAGGCCGGCGGCCAGCAGCGCGAACAGGACGAGCGTCGCGAGGCGCCGGCGGCTCAGCGCCTCCAAACCGACCACGACGAGCGGTCCGATCAGGGAACTGCCCGTGAGGGCCGCCTGACTGCCATCCATGAACAGCTGCGTGAACAGCGGTCCCGCCAGCAGAACCGCGGCCAGCACCGCCGCCCAGGTCGGTCGGCCGGTGATGGTTCGCACGGTGGCGAACACCCCCAGGGCGCCGGCGAGGATCACCGCGATCAGAAACGGACTCATGGTCTCAGTCGATCCCAGTCCGAGCAGCTCGTTGACGTTGGCCTCCAGCGCACTGACGTCGAGCTGCTGGTAATTCTTGGCATAAACCGCCCAATAACCGAGGGACAGATCGGCGAACGGGGCGGGGACTCGGTCGATCTGGTGAATTGACTCCTGGGCCTCGCCATTGGTCTCAGACACGTACCCGCTCGCGTCTCCCACCTGATAGCCGCCGGCCGGCCCGACCGTGCCACGCTCGCCGAACGCGAAGTTGAACGAACCGATGACCACGATCACGACCGCCAGGACCTGAACCAGATTGACGACGCGCGGCCAGCGGACGGTGTGCCCCCGCCAGCTGCCCAGTGCGACCGAAGCGGCCGCGAACGCAATCACGACCCAGCCCGTCTCGCTGGCCGGGAACGCGTATACGAGCGTGACGGTCAGGCAAACGCCGACGCAGAGTCCGAACGCTGGTGCCAATGCGAATCGGACGGTGTTCCCAAACCGGGCCGGCAGGAAGCTCGCCGGCCCAGATCCCAGCGCCGTCAGGAGGGCGAAGAAGAGCAGCTCACGGGATATGAGGTCAAGCCATACGTGCATTGCTTAGATGGCGCGAGAATCAGGCGCGCGGCCGCGCCGCCAGGGAGATCCCCGATCGGCAGGTCTGCCCCCCGGACGAGCACCAGCGGATCTCAGGCCGCGATGCTAGCCGCTCAGTACCCCGTGGCGTGCGGGTGACACCGCGCTCACACCGCCCAGCCGACCGGATGCCGGCTCAGCCGCGTCCTGCGATCAGCGAGTCTGGCGACTGGCCGGGCCGGCACCAGATCGGTCAGGGGATTGCGTCGCCGGACCCTCAGGTTCTTCAGCACCTTGTACTTGAGGATCTGCTCGAACCCGCCCCGGGCCGGCATCGAGCCCGGGCGAAAGCCGGATAGGCCAAAAGCTCGCTCGAGCGTGCGCGGCTCAAAGAACGAGACGTGAATCTCGGGGACGATGTAGGACCAGCTCAGTAGGCGCGAGGAGTACGCGGCGGCGTTACCGGTGGTAAGCAGGAGCAAACCCCCGGGGTGGAGCAGTCGGCGGATCCGGCGCAGCTCCGCGAGCGGATCGATCGTGTGCTCCAGGACCTCAATCGCGGTGACGACGTCGAAGCTGGAGTACTCCTGCTCGAGCACGGCGCTCGAGCAGATCGGGATGCCCAGCTGGCGCGCGCTCTGGGCGATTGAGCCTTCCTCAAACCCGCAGGCCGACGCGGCCGTGTGCTCACTGACGTGCCGGACCAGGCCGCCGTTGCCACAGCCGAAGTCCAGCCAGCGGACGCCGTTCAGTCCTCCGAGCAGCTGCTCGACGGCGCGCGTGATGCCGCGCCACTCGTACTGGCGGACGGTTCGCTCGGGGTGGGAGAGCTCAAAGCGGTAATCGACCAACGGATCCGCTCCGTGTCCGGCGTAGTAGCGATCGTCGTAGATCTGGGCAAACTCGGTCCACGGGTCGGCGATGAAGGCAAAACCACAGTCGTCACATCTCCGCAGCTCATAATCCCGCTGGCTATAGCTCCCATGGACCTGGCCGAGACGCTGGGTGCGGGCACCACAGATGCGACATGGCGGTTCCCCAGGAGCGTCCCCAGCGGATCTCAAGTCCGCGATCCTAGCCGCTCATCTACGCTAGCGCGGTGAAAACCGAGCCCCCGGATAGGGTCGCCGCCGAGTGCCGGGCAGACGAACCGCCGGCGATCCTGCAGCCGCCCCCTGGCCGCAGCGCCGTACCCGCCTACGACCGTGGCTGGCTGGTCGACGCCGGTAAACCGGAGCCGTTTCTCTCATATCTGCAGATCGATCCCTCAGTCAACTGGTCGGCCGAGCTGGAAGCGCTGCACGAGGAATCCTCACGGACGCATTTCATCGATCAGTGGACCCGCCGCACCCTGGTTCAGAGCGTCGGACCACTAGCCGCGCGGGCGACGATCGCTGATATCGGCTGCTCGACCGGATTCCTGCTGGACGATCTACGCGCCGCCCATCCGCATGCGAATCTGATCGGAGTCGACCTGATCGCCTCAGGGCTGCGCAAGGCCCACCGCCAGTTGCCGTCCGCCCTACTGCTGCAGGCCGACGCCTGCGCGCTCCCGATCGGTGATGCCTGCATCGACGCCGTCGTGAGCGCCAACCTGCTCGAGCACATTCCCGACGACGAGCGCGCGCTGGCCGAGGTCTCCCGCGTTCTCCTACCGGGTGGGCGCGTCGCGATCGCTGTGCCGGCGGGGCCCAGCGCATTTGACTACTACGACCGCTTCCTCGGCCATGAGCGGCGATACGCTCCCGGCGAGCTGGCCGCCAAATGCGTCCGGGCGGGGCTCGAGCTGCTGGACGACCTGTACGTTGCGGCCCTGCTTTATCCGGCGTTCTGGCTGTTCAAACAGCGCAATCGCCGTCGCTACGGCCACCTGCAGGGCACGGCGCTGGAAACACGCGTAGCGCACGATATAGCGCGGACGCATGACTCACGCTTGGGCCGCCTCAGCTGGCGGCTGGAGGACACCATGGAGCGCGCCGGGCTGCGCCTCCCGTTCGGGATCCGCTCGGTCGTGCTGGCGCGCAAGCCGGAGCATCGATCGTGACCTGCGCGCTGAGCGTCGTCATTCCCGCATATAGCGAGGAGGCGAACATCGACCGCGTGTACGAGCGCCTGGCGCATGTGCTCGATGGCCTGAAGCTCGATTGGGAGCTGATTTTCAGCGTGGATCCGTCTCCGGACCGGACTGAGGAGCTGATCCTCGCCCTGCGCGAGCGCGACCCTCGGGTCAAGATGCTGCGCTTCTCACGTCGCTTCGGTCAGCCGATGGCGACGCTGGCGGGTCTGGAGGCCGCGAGCGGACAGGCGGTCGTGGTGATCGACTGCGATCTGCAGGACCCGCCCGAATTGATTCCCGATCTGGTGGCGCGCTGGCGGGAGGGATTTGACGTCGTCTACGCCCAACGGCGATCACGGGCCGGCGAAACGCTTCCCAAGCGGATTGTCGCCCGCGTGGGCTATAAGGTGATCAACCGGATCGCCGAGGTCGAAATCCCGCCCAATACCGGCGACTTCCGGTTGATGAGCCGCCGCGTCGTCGACAACGTCGTGGCCCTGAAGGAGGGGCACGGGTTCCTTCGTGGTCTGGTCGGGCTGGTCGGTTTTGCGCAGACGAGCATCCCCTACGACCGCGACCCCCGGGCCGCCGGCACCAGCAAGTACAACAAGTCGTTCGGCTCGCTGGCGATCGGCCTCAACGGCGTGATCGGCTTCTCGCGATATCCGCTGCAGCTGATATCGGTGTTCGGAGTCGTGTTCTCGGTGCTCGCGTTCGTAGTGGCGATCGTCTACCTCGGCCTGAAGCTGGGCGGCGTGGCATTCCCGATCGGTAACCCGACTGTGGTGATCGTGGTCGCATTCTTCAGCGGCATCCAGCTGCTCTCACTCGGGGTAATGGGCGAGTACGTGGGACGGATCTACGACGAGACGCGGCAGCGGCCGAAGTTCATCATCGAATCCCGGTATGGCTTCGACGAAACCGAGGCGCCGATGTCATGAGCCGGATGTGGCGCGCGTGGGCTACGTCGCATCGGGTCAGGATCCTCACCATTCTCATCCTGGCGCTGGCGTTCTACGCGTGGACCGCGGGCACGTCGATTCCGTTCAGCTTCAGCAGCCAGGATATGGACGTCTACAACCTGCTGACGACGGCCTTCCTCCACGGCCATACCTACCTGCCGATCAAGCCGCCCGCGGGATTGTTGCATCTCAGCCATCCCTACGATCCCGCCTACAACGCCGCTTACAGCAACAGCTCCCTGTACCACGATCTCTCTCTGCGCAATGGACATTTCTATTCGTCCTGGGGGCCGACTCCGGCGCTGACGCTGTTTCTTGGGTTTCGCATCACCGGTCTGCGGATGTCGGAGAGTCTGGCGGTGGTTCTGTTCGGATTCGTGGGGCTCGTATGCGCCACGGTATTACTGCACCAGTTGGTGCGAAGGCTGCTGCCAGACACCCCGAACTGGTTGTTGATCATCGCCACCGTGGCACTCGCGCTGACCAACGTGCTGCCGTTCCTGCTGCGACGACCAGCGCAATACGAGGTCGCCATCAGCGGGGGCTATTGCTTTGAGATGGCGGGGTTGCTGCTTGTTGTCTCGGCCGTGATGGCAACCCCGCTGCGCCGCCGCCGGCTCGCGCTCGGCAGCCTCTGCCTCGGTCTCGCCGTGGGCTGCCGCCCGTCCCTGGTGTTGGGTGGCGCCGTCGCGATGGTGGCGTCCGTCTACGCAGTCAGAAAGCGCGGCGGGCGCTACAGCTTGCTGGTCTACGCGCTTGGGCCGCTGCTCGTCTGCGGGCTGCTGCTGGCGATCTATAACCAGGTGCGCTTCGGCGCAGTCGGCGAGTTTGGCGAGCATTACCAGCTGGCGGGTCTGGACACTTTGACCAAGCCCGCCGATCAGCTCGCCTATGTGCCCCCGGGGCTGTTCAGCTATCTGCTCGTTCCGGCGCGATTGGCGCTCACGTTCCCGCACGCTTTCCTGATGACCGCGACTGAATATCCAGGATCGCTCCCGGCCGGTTATGCCGGCACGCCGGCCGGCGGAGCCGCTGAGCCCGCCGGCGGGATTCTGACCACGATGCCGATAACGCTGATCCTGCTGGCGCTGCCGTTTCTCTGGTGGAGGCGTAGGCAGGGTGAGGGCCCGACGCTCGTGATCGCGATTGGAGCCTCGGCTCTGGGGCTGGCCGTGATGGTGCTCCTGTCCTACGCGCTGTGGGGCACCACGCAACGCTATGAGGTGGACTTCGCGACGCTGTTTCTGATCCCGGCGTTCCTGGTCTGGGCGTTTCTGCTGGCGCGGAGCCGGCGGCAGCGCGTGCGGCGGGCGATCGCGGTCGGCGGAGTCGCGTTGACGGCTTTCGGTGCGGCGGTCGGGACAGCGGTGAGCTTCACGGGCTACTACGACACTTTGCGTCTGGCTCATCCGGGAACGTTCAAGACCCTTGAGGACATCACATCACCATTCGCCACGTTGGTGACGATGGTGGCGGGGAAGGCGGCCCTCGTCCGCGTCGACACAGGCGCGTTGCCCGTCTCCCTGCCACCGGCCGGCTACGGCACATTCGGCGAGCGAGGCGCTGATGCCTGGCTGGGAACCAACCCGGTAACCGTGACCGTGGTCGCTCCCCATGCCGGGTACAGCGCCCTGCGCGCCACCCCCGTTCCGGGCCCCGGCGCGCCACCGCTTGCAGCGCTAGCGGTGCGGGTAAGGTCCTGGGGGCAGGAGATCCTCGTTCCGGCGGTCGGACTGGGGCACATCCCGGTCCACCTGCACTGGGGCCTGAACCGGATCACCCTGAGTCTGGCCGGCTCCAGAGCCACGACGGCAGAGGAGCTGGCCCTCAACGACATCGAGCTTGGGCATTAGCCTGTGGCAACATCGGCGGGGTCGGCGGGTACCACGTCGGCCGTCTGCCATGACAGAGGTTGCGATTCGCTCACAGGAGTTCGAGCTCCTGATCCCCGACCATGATGTCGACGATCCGGAGTTGTCGATCGTCATTCCATCGCTGAACGAGGAATTGACGATCACCGAGTTCGTGTCCTGGTGTCTGGCCGGCCTGGCTGACGCGGGCGTCCGCGGCGAGATTCTGATCATCGATTCATCCACCGACGGGACGCCGAAGCTGGCTCGCGATGCCGGCGCGCGCGTGCTGCGCGTGCCAAAGCGGGGTCTGGGCCGCGCCTATACGGATGCGATCCCGTGCATCCGCGGCCGGTGGATCCTGATGGGCGACGCCGACTGCACCTACGACTTCCGGGCCGTCGCGCCGTTCCTGGAGAAGTTCCGCCAGAAGTACGAGTACGTGATGGGATCTCGGTGGAAGGGCTCGATCGAGCCGGGTTCGATGCCCTGGCTACATCAGCATCTGGGCACGCCGATCACGACCTGGATTCTCAACCGCCTGTTCTCAAGCCGGTTCTCGGACATCCATTGCGGGATGCGCGGCATCACCCGGGACGCCCTCATACAAATGGATCTCCAGTCGGAGTCGTGGGAGTACGCGTCGGAGATGGTGCTCAAATCTGTCCAGATGCAGCTGCGAACGGCCGAGGTGCCGGTGAGGTTCCTGAAGGACCGCGAGGGTCGCGTGAGCCACCACAAGCGAGCCGGATGGTTCTCGCCGTGGCAGGCGGCGTGGATCAACCTCCGCGCGATGTTCATCTACGGCGCCGACTTCTTCGTGTTCAAGCCTGGGATCGTGCTGGCGATCGTCGGTCTCCTGCTGACCGTGCCCGTCAGCTTCGGCAACCTGCACCTCGGCGCCGTCACGCTCTCTCTGAACTGGCAGTTCTTCGGTCTGGCGGTGTTCACGGTCGGTCTGCAGGCGTTCTTTTTGGGGTGCATCGCGCAGGTCCTGTTCGACTACACGGGGCGCAAGCGCAAACGCTGGCTGAAGCTCTTCCCGTACACGCGTACTGTCCTGATCGCGATCTTGCTCGTGCTGGCCGGCGTCGCCCTGGGTGTCCCACTGGCCGCTGCGTACCTCGGCAACGGGCTCGCGCTGACCTCCGCCAACGCCGTCGCCGATCATCTTGCCGTCACCGGGCTGGCTGCCGGGATCGCCGGGGCCCAGCTGTTTGCGTTCCTGCTGTTGCTGCACGGCGCGGTTGTCGCGACCGCGCGCGGCCGACCGAAGGCCACCGATTAGATGTCGACGCCGGCCAGGTTCTACGCCAGTTACTACGGGAGGCTGCTGGGGCGTTCGGGCGCCTCGGTGGCCAAGGGCTTGGCGCTTCCGTTCGTCCGGGGTGAGGCGGTTCGATCCGGCTCCCACGCGATGGCGTATCCGATCTCGACCTACGCCCCGTGGCAGTCCGACCAGGAGTTCCAGCGCATGTATCGCGCCGTCCGGCGCCATACCCTGGTGGACGTTTGGCGGTTGTATGAGCTTTGGGGGATGCTCGGCGAGCTGGCCGAGGTACCGGGCTCGGTGCTGGAGGTGGGCGTGTGGCGGGGCGGCAGCGGGGCCTTGCTGGCGGCCCGGACGGCCGCGCTTGGTATCGCGGACCCCGTATATCTGTGCGACACGTGGCAGGGCGTCGTCAAGACCGGCGCGATCGACATCTACTACCGGGACGGCAAACACGACGACACCTCGCGCCAGATCGTTGAGCGGCTGGTCGGCAAGCTCGGTCTGACCAACGTGCAGCTGCTGGAGGGCATCTTTCCCGACGACACCGGCGCGGCGATCGCGGGCAGCCGATTGCGCCTCTGCCACATCGACGTCGACGTCTACCAGTCGGCCAGCGATGTGTTCGACTGGGCTTGGCCACGTCTCTCCCCGGGCGGAGTGGTCGTGTTCGACGACTACGGCTTTCCCGCCTGTCCCGGCGTGACCCGGTTCGTCGACGAGCAGCGACGCCGCGAGGACCGGCTCGTGCTGCACAACCTCAACGGCCACGGCATCGTCGTCAAGCGCTGATGGCGGCCGCGATTCGCCAAGCGCGGGCGTCCGCCTACGGTCAGAGCCGGGCGCCGACGATCGTGGACCGGTTCGGTGTCTGGCTGGGTGGGAGGGCCGTCCGTCGCAATGTGCGGTTCGAGAATGCGCGGTTCGCCGATTTCGGATGTGGCTTTCGCGCGACTTTCGCCCGCACCCAATTCGGGGTCGCCAGCTCCGCACTGCTCGTCGACCTGGCGCTCGCCGAGGACCTCAAGCGGCATCCGAAGGTCACCGCGATCGAGGGTTCCCTGCCCGACGTCCTGCCCGGCGTCGAGCGAGGCTCGCTTGATGTCGTGATCTGCCTGTCGGTGCTCGAGCACCTCGCCAAGCCGCAGGACGCGCTGGACCACTTCCGTCGGATTCTCGCTCCTGGCGGGATCGCGGTTCTGAACGTTCCCTCGTGGCTGGGCAAGCCGTTCCTGGAGCTGGCGGCGTTTCGCCTGGGAGTCAGCCCGGCCGAGGAGATGGATGACCACAAGGCCTACTACGATCCACGCGATCTCTGGCCGATGCTGGTCCGCGCGGGCTTCAAGCCGAGCATGATCCGCTGCCACCGCCATAAATTCGGGCTGAACACCTCGGCGGTATGCCGCGTACCGGAGGAGAACCGGCCTTGAGCTCCGCAGCCGGCTTTGACGAGTGGAACTCGCACTGGGATGACTTCGGCCGGGCGAACGAACGTAACCCGGCTCAGGAATACCGCCGCCGGCTCACGCTGCGTCTCCTGGAGCGCTGCGGAAGTCCCGCGCGGCTGCTCGACGTCGGCAGCGGTAACGGCGAGTTCCTCGCGGCCGCCTCAATTCGCTGGCCGGGCGCCGAGCTGCTCGGCCTCGAGCTGAGCCAAGCGGCGGTCGAGCACGGACGGCGCAAGGTCCCGGCGGCCCGATTCCGCACGTGCGACCTGCTTCACGAACCCACTCCGGAGGAACGCGAAGCCGGATGGGCGACGCACGCAGCCTGCTCAGAGGTACTCGAACACGTCGACGATCCAGTCGCCCTGCTGCGAAACGCCAGGGCATGGCTCGCTCCCGCCTGCCATATCGTGGTCACAGTCCCCGGCGGCCCGATGTCGGCCTTTGACCGCCACATAGGCCACCGCCGTCATTTCTCACCCGGCGATCTGGGCGCCGTGATGAGCGCCGCGGGCCTTCAGGTCCTTCAGCTCGAAGGCGCCGGATTCCCATTCTTCAACCTGTACCGCTCGCTGGTGGTCAGCCGTGGGGACAGACTCATCGAGGACGCGAGATCGGATGCCGATGGGACGCCTCTCGGCCTGCTCACGCGAGCGGCGATGGCGGCATTTCGCCCTTTGTTCGCGCTTAACCTCCCACGCTCGCCGTTCGGCTGGCAGACCGTGGGTGTGGCGGTAGAGCCGTTGGATCCCGCCGTCAGACTCCCTGAAGCGGCAGCACCGTGAAGGTGACGCGCGAGCGGGTCATCATCGTCGGGGGCGCCGGCTTCATCGGCAGCCATTTCACCGACGCGCTGCTCGCCGACGAGCGCACCGCACGCCTCACGCTCTACGACAACTTCTCCTCAGGACAGGAGTGGCACTACGCCGAGCATGCAAGCGACCGGCGACTCGAGGTGGTCCGTGGCGACGCCAACGACCTGGAGATGCTGTGCGAAGCGATGGCCGGCCACGACCTGGTCATCCACCTCGCCTCCAATCCGGACATAGCGGCGGCGATGACCAATCCCGCGATCGACTTCGATCAGGGCACGATGATCACCCATCACGTGGTCGAGGCGATGCGGCGAACCGGCGTCCCGCGCATCGCCTACGCGTCCGGGAGTGGTGTCTATGGCGATCTCGGTGAGCTGGAAGCCGCTGAGGATCATGGTCCGCTGATACCGGTCTCGACCTACGGCGCGAGCAAGCTCGCCGGCGAGATGCTGATCAGCGCCTACGCATACATGTTCGACATGCAGGGCCGGATTTTCCGCAACGGCAACGTCGTGGGTCGTCGTCAGACGCACGGCGTGGGCTTTGACTTCGTGCGACGCTTGCGCGCAGACCCGACTCGCCTGACGGTGCTGGGCGACGGCAGCCAATCGAAGTCCTACATTCTCGCCACCGATGTGGTCGCGGCCATCCTAACGGCGCTGGACGCCGGACTCGAGCAGCCGTTCAGGAGCTTCAACGTCGCCACCGGTGACTACGTGACGGTGCGCGAGATCGTGCAACAGGCGCTCGATGTCCTCGGGCTCGATCCCGCCGAGACGCGCGTGGAATACGGGACGGAGCCGCGCGGTTGGAAGGGAGACGTCCCGGTCGTCCGGCTCAGCACCGAGCGCATACGTGCGCTCGGTTGGCGTCCGACGAAGGGCTCCGCCGGTGCGCTTCGTGCGTCGATGGAGGCGATGCTCGACGACCTCGCGGCCGGTCGGGGCTGATGTACGCCGTCACCGGTCCCACTGATGAGCGCTGATTTTCAAGGCAAGAGAGTGCTCGTGACCGGAGGGTCGATGGGCATCGGCTTCGAGTTGAGTCAAGAGCTAGCGCGGCGCGGCGCGGCGGTCGTGATCGCGGCCCGGGGCGTCGAAACGCTCGAGGCGCCCGGCCGGCTCGCCGGGGAAGGACATCAGGGGCTGCGCCTCGACGTCGCCGATCAGCAGGCCTGGAAAGCGGCGATGGAGGCGGTCGACGCGGGGGGACCGCTGCACGGGCTGGTGACGGCCGCCGGCGTGCTCGGTCCGATCGGCCGGCTCGAGGACGTCGAGCCGTATGAAGTCGCACAGACGATCGCAATCAACCTGGTCGGGACGATGCTCGCGCTGCACCATGCGCTGCCGCGGCTGCGCGCGACCTCCGGGCGGGCGGTGACGCTCTCGGGCGGCGGCGCCACCTCGCCGCTACCGCGCTTCGACGCCTACGCCGTCTCGAAGGCGGCGGTCGTCCGGCTGACCGAGAACGTCGCTGCGACCGGGGGGATCGAGGTCAACAGCGTGGCGCCCGGGTTCGTCGCCACGCGCGTTCACGAACAGACCCTGGCGGCGGGTCCGGATGCCGCCGGCGCCGAGTACTACGAGCGAACGCGCACCCAACTGGCCGAGGGCGGATTTCCAGCCGCGGAGGCCGCGAAGCTGATCTGCTTCCTGCTGTCTCCGGACGCGCGCGGGATAAACGGGCGCCTGCTCAGCGCGCAGTGGGATCCGTGGCGCGATGCGGAGTTCCTTGACCGGCTCCGTGCCGACGATTCGCTCGGCACCCTAAGGCGAATCGACGATCAGCTCTTCACGCGGGTCCGCGGTGGACCGACGCCACCACGCCGGGGCGGAGACGATCGTGGCTAGGCTTACCGAGATGTCTGCGAGCCGGCACTCAGAGCGCTACCTCGAGTCGGCGGCCGAGGTAGCACGCTCTATCGACGGCGCCCAGATCGACGAGATGGCGCGCGGGCTCGCTGCCGTGCGCGAGCGAGGAGGACGACTGTTCATCCTCGGGGTCGGCGGTGGGGCCGGCCATGCATCTCACGCGGTCAACGACTTCCGCAAGCTCTGCCTGATCGAGAGCTATGCACCGACCGACAACGTCTCCGAGCTCACCGCGCGTACGAACGACGATGGGTGGGACACGTCGTTCACCGCATGGCTGGCGGTATCGAAGCTCTCACAGGCAGATGCGCTGCTGGTATTCAGCGTCGGTGGTGGGTCACGGGAGCACAACGTCTCGATCAATCTGGTGGCGGCGATCGAGCAGGCACGCGAGCTGGGCGCCAGTATCTACGGCGTCGTCGGCTCTCCCGACGGGACACTGGCGCAGCTCGCCGACGTCGCGATCGTCGTCGAGACTCCGCCGGATCTGAAGACCCCGCTCGTGGAGGCCTTCCAAGCCGTCGTCTGGCACGGCCTCGTCTCGCATCCAGAGCTCGCGGCCCAGCAGGGGCATTGGGAGTCGCTGACCGACGGCCAGCCCGCGTGACGGGCGCGCGCGCAGCATTCATCGACCGCGACGGCACCGTCAACGAGCTGACACCCGACCCCGAGACCGGGCGTCCGGAATCGCCGCTCTCTGCGGACGGCGTGGTGCTGATACCGGGCGCGGCGGCGGCCCTTCGCAAGCTGGCCGAGGCGGGGTGGCTGCTGGTAGGGGTCTCGAACCAGCCGGCGGCCGCCAAGGGGACAGCATCTCGCGAGCAGCTCGCGGAGGTTCAGGCGCGCGTGCTCGAGCTACTCGAGCTCCAAGGCGCTCGCTTTGATGACTTCCGGATCTGCCATCACCACCCCCACGGTGTCGTGCCCGAACTCACCGGGGAGTGCGAATGCCGCAAGCCCGCCCCCGGAATGCTGCTTGCGGCGGCACGCGAGCTGGGGATCTACCTGCCGCGATCGTGGATGATCGGTGACACCGACAGCGACGTGCTCGCCGGCAGGGCAGCCGGCTGCCGGACGGCGCTGATCGCCCATCACCCGAGCTCTCACAAGCGTGGCGGCCCCGAGCCTGCAGACGCGGTCGTGCCCGATCTCGGCGCGGCGGTCGCAACGCTCCTGCTCCGGGAGCGAGTAAATTGACCTCATGATCGAGGATCTCGACGTGAAGATCTTCTCGGATGGTGCGGATCTCGACTCGATCCTCGCGCTCGCTGCGGACAAACGCATCTCTGGGTTCACGACGAACCCGACTCTGATGTGGAAGGCGGGCCTGACGGACTATCACGAATTCGCCAAGCGGCTGCTGGAGCGGATCACGGTTCACCCGATCTCGTTTGAGGTGTTCGCCGACGATCGCGCGGAGATGCGCAGGCAGGCGCTGAAGATCTCAGGCTGGGGTGAGAACGTGTACGTCAAGATCCCGGTGACGGCGACGTCGGGTGAGCCGATGGCGCCGCTCGTGAGGGAGCTCTCGGAGGAAGGCGTCAAGATCAACGTGACAGCTGTCTTCACCACGGCGCAGGTCGAGCTGATCAGCGAAGCGGTCGCGAACGGAGCACCGTCCTACATCTCGGTCTTCGCCGGGCGAATCGCGGACGCCGGCATCGATCCGGTGCCGATCATGAGACGCGCGGTCGAGATCATGGTCCAGGCGCCCCGCTCGGAGCTGATCTGGGCCTCGCCCCGTGAGGTTCTCAACGTAGTCCAGGCCGATCAGGTTGGCTGCCACATCATCACCGTGACCCACGACCTGATCAAGAAACTCGACTCGCTCGGCAAGGACCTGTTGCAGTTCTCGCTCGAGACGGTGCAGATGTTTCACCAGGACGCGCTCTCTGCAGGCTTCTCGCTGTAGCGAATGCGTCGTGCCTGCATCACTGGCGGAGCCGGGTTCATCGGCTCGAATCTCGCCGAGCGCTTGCGCTCGGACGGCGTCGAGGTCGTGATCGTCGATGACTTCCGCACCGGGCGCCGAGAATTCATCAGCCATCTGCTGGAGGACCCGGCCGTGAGCCTTCATGAAGGCGACGTATTGGACGAGGCGTTGCTGGAGCGGGCCTTCACAGGCTGTGACTGGGTCTTTCATCTGCAAGCCAACGCGGACGTGCGCTACGGGCTCGAGCATCCCCGGCAGGACCTGCAACAGAACACGGTCGCGACTGCGAAGGTGCTCGAGGCGATGCGAGCCGTGGGGGTGTCGAAGATCGCCTTCTCCTCCACCGGCTCGGTGTACGGCGAGCCGGAGCTGTTCCCCACCCCTGAGGATGTCCCGTTCCCGATCCAGACGTCTCTCTACGGCGCCTCGAAGCTGGCCGGTGAGGGCATGATCGGCGCCTACGCGCACGGCTACGGATTCACCGGACTCGTGTTTCGCTTCGTCTCTATTCTCGGCGAGCGTTACACGCACGGTCACGTATACGACTTCTATTGCGCCCTCAGACGCGACCCCACGCGGTTGCGCGTGCTCGGCGACGGCCGTCAGGAGAAGTCATACCTGTATGTCGAAGACTGCATCGCCGGGATGTTGACCGCCGTGCAGGCGCATGAGCAACGCCCCGGCGAGCTGGGTATCTACAACCTCGGGACGGACGAGACGGTGATCGTCGACCAGTCCATCGCGGTCATCTGTGAGCACCTCGGAGTCGAGCCGTCGGTGCAGCACACGGGTGGTCAGCGAGGATGGGCAGGGGACAGCCCTTTGATCCACCTCGACTGCTCGCGCATCCGTCGGCTCGGTTGGGCCCCCACGCTCGACATCCGCGAGGGGATTGCTCGCACGCTGCGATGGTTCGACGGCAATCCCGATGCATGGGAAGATGCCGTGGACTCGGAGGCCGAGGTCTGATGAGCGTCATCTTCAGCCGGGCGCCGCTGCGGATCTCACTCGGCGGAGGCGGCACCGATCTGCCCTCCTATTACCGTGAGCACGGCGGATTTCTCGTCGCCGGCGCGATCGACAAGTACATCTACATGCTGATGCACACCGTCTTTCAGCGCCGCTACCGGATGAAGTACTCCGAGACCGAGGACGTCGAGGAGATCGGGGCGATCCGCCACCCGATCCTCCGCGAGACCCTCCAGCGTCACTGGCGCGGGAATCCGCTCGAGATCGCCTCGGTCGCGGACGTCCCCGCCGGTACCGGCATGGGTTCCTCAGGCTCGTTCACGGTCGCGCTACTGAAGGGGCTGGCCCACGCTCGCCGGACCTCGATCGCCCAAGGCGCCCTCGCCGAGACCGCATGCGAGATCGAGATCGACGTGCTGAAGGAGCCGTGCGGAAAGCAGGATCCGTATGTCGCGGCCCACGGAGGCATCTGCGCATACACGTTCACGCCGGACGGGAGCGTGGCGGTCGAGCCGCTGGAGCTCTCAGCACAGACCCTGCGGGGACTCAGGGAACAGCTGCTGCTGTTCTACACCGGCGAGGCGCGGGAGGCGTCGGCCGTGCTCTCAGATCAGGACGAGCGGACCAAGACGGGCGATACGGAGATGCTCGAGAACCTGCACACGACGAAGGAGATCGGCCTTCGCAGCCGCAAGCTGCTGCTGGAGGGGGACCTGTTCGCCTACGCGGAGCTGATGCACGAGCACTGGCTGAACAAGCGGCGGCGCTCGCCGGGCATGGCAACCAGCCGGATCGACGATCTCTACACGCTGGCGCGCCGCAGCGGCGTGGTCGGCGGCAAGCTCGTGGGCGCGGGCGGTGGCGGCTTCCTGCTCGTCTACGCGAACAATCCGTCCGATACACGTCAGGCGATGGCCGCCGCTGGAGCGACCGAGCTTCCGTTCGACTTCGAGTTCGTCGGGGCATACTCCAGCGAGTACGCGTGAGGTCAGCCAGACCTCCGCTCTCCGTGGGGATCGTCGGGTGCGGGTTGATCGGCCACAAGCGGGCCCAGTCGCTGGGGACGCAGGACACGCTGCTCGGGGCGACGGATCCGGCGCCCGGTCGCTCGTCAGAGCTGGTGGGGGTCCACGGCGGGCGGGTCTGCGCCGATATCGAGGAACTGCTCGCGCTGGAGCCCGATGTCGTCGTGATCGCCGCAACGCACGATCAACTCGCACCGCTCTCCGAGCGGGTGCTCGGGGCCGGCGCCCACGTCCTGGTGGAGAAGCCGGCCGGCCTCGGCACCGGTCAGGTCGAGCGCCTGATCCGGGCCGCGGACGCATCCGGGCGGCGCGTCAAGGTCGGCTTCAACCACCGCTTTCATCCGGCGCTGGCCGAGCTTGCGGCCGAGGTCCACTCGGGCGTCCACGGCGAACTGATGCACCTGCGCGCTCGGTACGGACACGGGGGTCGGATCGGCTACGACCGGGAATGGCGGGCGCAGCCGGAGCGTTCCGGCGGCGGTGAGCTGATCGACCAGGGAATGCACCTGCTCGACCTCACCCACTGGCTGGCGGGTCCGCTCCCGCTGCACTCCGCACTGCTGCGCACGCACTTCTGGGACACGCCGGTGGAGGACAACGCCGCTCTGATCCTGGGCGAGACGGACGACCGGACCGCAGCATGGGCGATGCTGCACGTCAGCTGGACCGAATGGAAGAACCTGTTCTCAGTCGAGGTCTACTGCCGTACGGCAAAACTCCAGGTCGACGGGCTGGTGGGCTCATACGGAGCCCAGCGCCTGCGGATCTACCACATGAGCCCGGGGCTCGGTCCGCCGGAGCTCGAGGAGCACTCTTACGGCGAGAAGGACCTGTCCTGGGCGACCGAATGGGAGCATTTCGCTGCCGCGATCGAGTCGGGCGCGCCGTTGCTGGGAGGACTCGAGGACGCGCGCTACGCGTGGGCGAGGGTCGAGGATGCCTACGCTTCGGCCGCTCCGTACGCCGAGATGCGCAGCACGGTCCCGTCGTAGTGCCCGAGGGGCTCCCGCCGATCTGCATCCTGGCCGGTGGATCGGGCACACGTCTGGGCTCCAAGGTGCGAGACACCCCCAAGCCGCTGCTCGAAGTCGCAGGCGAGCCCTTCCTGCATCATCAGCTGCGGCTGCTCGCTCGATACGGGGCGCGCGAGGTAGTCCTGTGTGTCGGTTATCTCGGAGAGCAGATTGAGCAGCGGATCGGGCCCGAGCGCTTCGGTCTGCGGATTGCCTACAGCCACGACGGCGCACGGCCCCTCGGTACGCTTGGCGCGGTCCGACAGGCAGCGCCCCAGCTCGGCTCACGCTTCCTCGTGCTGTACGGCGACACGTACCTGCGCATCGATTATGCGGCGGCGGCGCGGGCCTGGGAGCTCAGCGGCCGGCCCGCACTGATGACCGTGCTGCGCAACGAGGGTCGCTGGGATGTCTCCAACGTGTCCTTCGACGGCGAGCTGGTCACCGCCTACGATAAGCGCGAGCCCACGCCGAGCATGGAGTGGATCGACTACGGGCTCGGCGGGCTCGACGCCGCAGCGCTTCAGGCGGGCGAGGAGATGAGCGATCTGTCTGATCTCTACCACGAGCTGGCCCGTCGCCGGAAGCTGTTCGGCTTCGCGGCGAGCGAGCGCTTCTATGAGATCGGAACCCCGGCGGCGCTCGCCGAGACCAGTGCATTCCTGTCGCGTTGAGCATTTCCGGGGTGGTGAAGCGGCGGGCGTCAGGGTGTGGTAGGCGAGCTCTCCGGGGTCTCGTCGGCAACGTCGTCCCGTGAGACGGACGGCCGCCCCGGGACGCCTGCCGCTCGCCGGTAATCCGGCCGCGTTGCGCCGATCAGGCCCACCGGCCCGAGCAGCGGACGCCGCAGCCACGGCCGCGAGGCGATGCGCATCAGCCCGCGCTGCTGTTCACGCGTCAGCAGCCCTCCGCGGTCGATCAGCGGCAATCCATAGTCGACCCGCTCCTGCAAGTCGACGAAGCCCGCATGCAGGTCGGTGCGGTGCTTATCCAGGTCGACGATGAGCTGCTCGCGCGTGAGCTCCTCCCAGGCCCGCGGCGCCGCGGTCTGGTAGGGCGCGGCGATAGCACGCCGGTAGAGCTCGCACAGCCGCTCGATGACCGCCTCCCATCGGCAAGCCTCAAGTTTCCTGGCGAGCGACGCGAGGTGGCGTTCACGCGTCTCGCCGGCCCCGAGCAGCGGGAACGCCCGGTCAGCACTGGCCGCTGCGTCCCATGGCACGATCGTGGCCGTCTCGGATCCGATGACCTCGGCCAGTGAGGTGGTGGAAGCGTGCAGGCAGGGGATGCCAGCTGCCGCGGCCTCCAGCGGAATGAGCCCGAACCCTTCGTAGGTGCTGGGGGCCAGCAGCGCCTGGCCGTTGGCGAGCAACCAACGCTTCTCGTCCTCGGCCACCGGTCCGAGGTCGAGCACGCGGTTGGCCAGCTCGGGCCTGGCGCGCAGCAGTTCGACCTCTGCCTGGGCCGAGGAGCCGTGGGGAACGTGCGCTCCGGCCAGCACCAGCAATCCATCCCAGCCGTGGCGCCGATGAAGCTCGTCCGCCAGCTCGAGCGCGAACAGGCGATTCTTGTGAAGGTAATCCGCACCGATCATGACGAGCAGGTCTCGTTCGGCCGGCGCGCCCACGGGCCGCCGTGCCGTTGGGTCCTCGCCCGCGGGCTCGACCCCCACACCGCTGATGGCCGTCCGCGCGGGCTCGACCAGGTCCTCGGCGAACGCATCACGGCGCGCGTGCTCGGAGAAGAACAGCACCAGGTCCGCTGCCGATAGCGCCAGACGGGTGGTGCGGCGGTATCTGCGCCAGTCCTCGGGCGAGGGGTGATACGTCGGGTTGCGGTAGGCGATCAAGTCGAGATGGCTGACCACGATCCTCTCTCCGAGCTGGCGCAAGAGTCTCAGGTCCTCCGGCACAAACACCTGCTGGGGTCGGTGGGCGATGTCGGTTCGACCGAGGCTCGTGAAGACCTCGTCTGGGGTCACGACCCCGGCGCCGGCCTGCTCGAATTCGGCGAGTAGTTGCGGCGACACGCCCTCGCGGACCACCGCCCGCACGGCGGCAAGGCCTGATCGCGCCAGCGCGAGCACGAGCCCGGCCACGTACGTCTGGGTGCCTGAGGCGGTCGGACCCAGCGCCCGCGCATCGATCGTGACCGACAGTTGCGCCCCCGCGGCTCGCGCGGCGATGAGTGAGCGCCGCAGCGGTCCCAGCTCCAGCGCCTCCTCCTCCTGGCGGGCTGCCTCGATCCAGGGATGCAGACGGGCCACAGCCTGCATCTGGTCCTGCGGACACCGTAGAAGGTCGTCGGCGAGTCGCTGTACGCAGACGTCGTCGGCGAGCACGCACGACAGCCCGCGAGCGAGCGCTCTGGCGGAGTATTCGGCCAGCGCGGCGGCGGGATGGGTGAGCGACTCGTCGAACGGTCCAAGGAGCTCGATGGTCGACGCCCGGATGCAGGCGCAGTGCGGCCGTAGCGAGAAGATGCGCGGGTGCAACGCCTCCGGCGCGCGTCCGGCTGCCCTTGCAGCCGGGAAGACGGGATCGCCGTCGAAACCCGGAAACATGGGATCGCCCGGTCCGGCGGCGAGGGCGCACGCCGCGGCGACAGTGTCGTCGGTCCATGCTGCGGCCCGCAACCGCTCCAGCCACCCTCCAGGGAGCTCGCAGGCCTCGGCGACGATGGCCAGATCTGCGGTGCCGATGGCCCGCACCGCCTCGTTCAGCGTTCGAGCCAAGCCCGCCTCCGGCGCACAGGTGAGCCTCGTGATGCCCTCGAGCGGCAGGCGTTCGAGCGATCGGGGCGTCATCACGGTGGTGTCCGCCGGTACGGTCGAGATCACGCTGCGCAGCGTGGCGGCGGTCTGGTCGTCCGAGCCCGAGGGCCAGACGACGACGACGGGCAAGGTCTGGAACGCGTTACTGAGGGGAGGGCGCGTGGCGGGGACTGACACGGGAGCCGCCAACGGTACCCTGCGCCGGTGAGTGTCCGCATGATCATCCCCGCCGACAGCCTCTCGTGAGCCGTCCGAGCTACGGAGGGCGCTACCAGGTCGAGCCCGTACCGCCAGGGCCGGAGGGCGAGCAGCTGCGGGACTACCTCGGTCGGATGAGCGCGTGACTCGACAGCAGGCGATCATCGAGACCGAGGCAGTCGTCATTGCCGGGCATCCCGAACCGCTGTGGCGCTTCTTCCCCCATGGGGAGCTCAACCACGACCGCACGGTCCGGCACTATCGCGCGATCGTGCGGGCGATCAAGAATTGAACGTCGTGATCGTCGCCCCATGCCACGTTCCGCTCGTGATCGGCGGGGCTGAGAAGCTGTGGTGGGGCCTTCTCCAATACCTCAACGGGCAGACCCCTCATCATGCCGACATCATCAAGCTCCCGGGACCTGAGCGCGACTTCTGGGAGGTGGTCGAAAGCTACCGCCACTTCTCCGAGCTGGATCTGCGCCACTACGACGCGATCATCTCCGGTAAGTACCCGGCATGGATGAGCGACCATCCACGCCACGTCATTTACATGCTCCATCCGCTACGGGGCCTGTATGACACCTATCCGCCGGGTCTTCCCCCAAGTTGTGAGGTGGAGCATCCGGACGTGCGGGCCCTGGTGAGGCTGGCGCGCTCCGGGGAGCATTCGCGCGAAGCGCTGGGTGAATGCTTTGAGCGGGTCGAGCGTCTGCGTTTTCCACGGCGCCCGCGCCGGTTCGCTCGCCGCCCCGTCCCACCGGAGGTGTTCGCGTTTCCCGGACCGCTGATCCGTGAGATCGTGCACTTTTGTGACGGGGTCGCCTTTCGTTCGGGCGCGATCCGGCGCTTCTGCGCGATCTCGGCGACGGTCGCGGGTCGCGAGGGATACTTTCCTCCCGGCACCGACGTCACACCCGTGTACCCGCCCTCTGACCTCACCGGCTACCGCCGTCCGCGTCGCGGGCGCCACCTGCTCACCGTGAGTCGATTGGACGCTCCCAAGCGCGTTGATCTGCTGATCGAAGCGATGCGATACGTGCGTGCGCCCGTCGAGCTGCTGGTCGCAGGCACGGGGCCCGATGAGCAGCGCTTGCGTGAGCTGGCGGACGGCGACCCCCGGATACGGTTTCTAGGCTACGTCAACGACGAGGCGCTGCTCGATCTCTATTCGCAGGCGCTCGCGGTGCTGTTCGCGCCGGTACAGGAGGATTTCGGCCTCGTGGCGCTGGAGGCGATGGCCGCCGGCAAGGCCGTCGTCACAACCAGTGATGCCGGAGGACCCAGCGAACTAGTCGAGCACGGGAGGACCGGGTACATCACCGATCCCGAGCCCCAGGCGATCGCGGCGCACGTCGAGCGGCTACTCGCGGATCGGCGGCTGGCTCGGGCGATGGG
>OBLU010000788.1_pt1 | contig 29686 bp, 30 predicted proteins | sample 1518681 | NCBI WGS metagenome assembly OBLU01 (sample SAMEA3539304, study PRJEB22396) | soil metagenome | biome: tundra; feature: field; material: soil | place: USA | collected 2010-05 | depth 0.15 m
GGTATGTTTATCTTAAAAATCCACGCTTTGCTCTTAATGCCTCAACTAAATTCAAGGGATTATATAATCTGTTGATTAACAAGTATTTTGTGGATGAGTTTTATGATGCCGCAGTTGTTAACCCTATTGAAAGAGGTTCAGATAGGTTCCTGTGGAGATTTACTGATGTGGAAGTTATTGATGGTATCGTTAATGGCACAGCCTCACTTATAAATTTTATATCAGGTAAGATCAGAAAGATTCAGACAGGCGTTACACAATTCTATGCAGTCATTATGATGCTCGGAATTGTAATTGCTTTGTTCTGGATTATTATGAGTTTATAATTTATGGAAACGAATCAATTACTTACATATGTCCTGTTTACTCCATTGATTGGAGCATTGCTTCTGCTCGTATTTCAACGGGAGCACGAACAAGAGATACGCATATTCGGACTTGCCATTTCTATAATCACGTTCATTCTCTCCCTGATGGTCTTTGCAAAATTTGAAAGTCTGAATCCAGGCTTCCAGTTTGTACATAAAATACCATGGATCACTAATCTTAATATTAGTTATCATGTCGGGGTGGATGGTCTCAGTATGCTTCTTTTGCTTCTTACGACTTTTATAACTCCGCTAACTCTGCTTTCCAGTTGGAAAAGTATAAATAAAAAAGTAAAAGAATTTACTTTCTTTATGCTTCTTCTCGAAGTAGGTATGATAGGTGTGTTTGTATCTCTCGACCTCTTCCTCTTCTATGTGTTTTGGGAAACAATGCTTATTCCGATGTATTTTATAATTGGTATCTGGGGAGGGGAGAGGAGAATCTACGCATCAGTCAAGTTTTTTCTGTTCACCATGTTCGGTAGCCTGCTGATGCTCGTTGCTATTATCTGGCTTGCGGTTAGTGCCGGTGGAGTTGTCGGTCATTTTACTACAGACATAGTTGAGTTATATAGTGTAGGTCCTGCTGCAGCAAAGAACTTTCAGAATTGGATGTTCCTTGCATTTACTTTGAGCTTTGCAATTAAGGTTCCTCTGTTCCCCTTGCATACTTGGCTCCCCGATGCCCACGTTGAAGCCCCTACTGCTGGGAGTATTATTCTTGCTGCTGTCCTTTTGAAAATGGGTACGTATGGATTGTTAAGGTTTTGTCTTCCCTTATTTCCTGAAGCTGCTATTACATTCGCTCCTTATATATCCGTCCTTGCTGTTATTGGGATTATCTATGGAGCGCTCATCGCTATGGTTCAGAAGGATATGAAGAAACTTGTGGCTTATTCTTCTGTCTCCCATCTTGGGTTTGTTGTCCTTGGTATATTTGCAATGACTCAGGAATCTATTCAGGGCGCTGTAATTCAAATGGTGAATCATGGGCTCTCAACAGGAGCTCTCTTCTTTCTGGTTGGTGTAATTTATGAAAGGACTCATACTAGAGAAATTTCCGAATATGGCGGTCTTGCTAAGATAGTTCCCTTCTTTTCTGCGGCTCTTTTAATTGCTTCCTTATCATCAATTGGACTCCCCGGATTAAATGGTTTTGTTGGTGAGTTTTTAATTCTGCTAGGTTCATTTAAGTCCCCAGTACTTAATTCCTGGGGCTTTACTGTATTTGCAGCATCTGGTGTAATATTCGCCGCTGTTTACTTACTATGGATGTACCAAAGGGTGATATTCGGAGTTGTAAAGAATCCTAAAATGGAAAAAATAACAGATATGAATTCCAGGGAAATTATCGTATTTGCTTCTCTTTTAATATTTATAGTGTGGATAGGAGTTTATCCGTCAACATTCTTAAAAGTATGCGATAAGTCAACTGCTAGGGTTATCCTTCAGGTAAATACCCCTCTTCCACAGGTGAACTTAAAATGATAGCTCATAGATTAAAATAATATGATAAACGATATTCAGGAATTCTATAGTATTCTCCCGTTCATAATCCTCGGTGCTGGGATATTAATCTCGGTGCTTATCGAAATTTATTCTAAAAATAGCGAACGCATTCTTCCATGGTTTTCCATTATTATATTTGGTGTCGTAGGATTTTATTCTCTGTTCACTGTAAACTCTGTCTCTGTTATTATGCAGAATATGCTTCAGACAGGGGGTATTCCGAATATCTTCCATTTCATTTTTAACTTCGGTGCCGCTGTTACATGCCTCCTGTCAATAGATTATATAAAGAAATATGGCGTGTATTTTGGTGAATATTATATTCTCATTCAGATATCAGTCCTTGGTATGATGTGTATGGCTGGAGCCAAAGATCTCTTTATGATCTTTTTGGGACTTGAGATTATGTCTGTTAGTTTTTATGCTCTCGCTGGGTTGAATAGGAAAAGATTGAATGCCAACGAAGCTTCACTGAAATATTTCCTGCTCGGTGCTTTCGCAACTGGATTTACCGTCTATGGAATTGCCCTCATATATGGTGCCTCACATTCAACATCAATCGATCTTATTACTGCCCAATTTCCTGTAATGTCTGGAAATATACTATTCCTTGCTGGCGTACTTTTATTCTTTATTGGCTTCTCTTTTAAGATTGCTGCATTCCCGTTCCATATGTGGGTTCCGGATGTCTATCAGGGTTCAGCTACTACTATAGCGGGTCTTTTTTCTACTGGTGGTAAAGCCGCTGCTTTCAGCGCTATCATCGCATCCCTTTCTGCGTTGTTCGGAGGATCATTGCATATATTTCTGCCATACCTCGCAGTTATATCTCTTTTGTCAATGTTGTTCGGCAGCATTGTGGCTATCGCTCAGGATAATATTAAAAGAATGCTTGCGTATTCCTCTATCGCCCATGCTGGATATCTGATTATTGGTCTTGCATCTGGTAATCATTTTGGGATTGCCGGTATAGTGTTTTATCTTACCGCTTATACTTTTATGAACCTTGGTGCTTTCGGAATTGTCTCTATGATTGAAGGAAATGATGAGACTAATCTGGATATAAATTCTTATGCTGGATTATCTGAAAAAAGCCCTATGCTTGCGCTTCTTTTATCAGTGTTCATGTTTGCTCTGGCAGGACTTCCTCCATTTGCCGGCTTCTTTGGTAAATATTATGTTTTTATATCAGCCGTTAAAGCTAATATTACATGGCTGGCTGTTATCGGTGTAATCTCAAGCGCTATTAGTGTTTATTTTTATATACGAATAGTTGTTCTGATGTACTTTAGAGAATCACAATCTGAATTTACTGTTCATTATAGAAGTACAGGTTTGCTTGCAGTATTTATATGCTTTTTAATTGTTATTCTGCTTGGAATTGTACCAGGATCAATTATAAATTTAATATCTTCCTTTTTGTAAAAATGGTTAATATAATTATTCATTATTTTGAATTATAATAAAAGTAAAATTTTATGATACCATTATATTCGACATCCCAGATTAAGGATTTAGATAACTACGCAATCAATAAAGCCGGTCTACTTGGAATTCTATTGATGGAGAATGCTGCTTTAAATATTGCCGATGCTGTTCTTGAAAAATTATCATCCCTGAATCTTGGTAATAGAATAGGAATCTTATGCGGTAAGGGTAATAATGGAGGAGATGGTTTTGCCGTTGCACGCCATCTCACTAATGAGGGCTTCGAAGTTACTGTAATATCATTAGGCAAACCGGATGAGTTATCTCCCGATAGCAGGTTGAATTATAATGTTCTGAAGAACCTTAATCATCCCAATATAATCATTATCAGTTATAGCTCCATTAAGGATATCAAGTATTTTAATAAATGCGATACTATCATAGATGCTATTTTGGGTAGCGGTGCAAAAGGTCCTCTGAAAGAACCTTATTCATCGATCATTAAAGAAATTAATAAGTTAAATTTATTTAAGATTGCGATTGATATTCCTACCGGTCTCGATGCCGATAAAGGATATGGCGAATTGATCTTTAAATCTCATCTGACAATTACTCTCGCAGGTTATAAAAAAGGACTCTTCTTTAATGATGGCTATGCCTTCGCGGGCGAAATCCTGAAGAAGGGGATAGGGATTGATGAGTCACTGCTTGAAGCTTATCATACTGATGATTATTTGATTGAACCTGAAGACGCCTTTGTTCTTTTACCCTCTAAAGGAAAGGACATCCATAAATACTCCGCTGGTAAGGTGCTTACTATTGCTGGTTCTGTTAACCTGCCTGGCGCTTCTCTTCTTACTTCAAAGGCAGTCTTGAATATAGGCGCTGGTGCTTCCATCCTCGCTTTTCCCAAAGCAGGTAGAGGACTCATTGCACCTTCATTATCTGAAGTAATTATGGAAACCTATGGCGATTCAGAAGAATATCTGGTTCCTAAAAATATTTCTTCATTGCAGAAAAGAATTGATTGGGCTGATGTAATTGCTATTGGTCCCGGACTGGGAAGAAATGAAGAAACTCAAAAAACGGTAATTAAGATTCTTAAAGATAATCCATCCAAAAGATTTGTCGTCGATGCGGATGCAATCTTTGCCTTAAAAAATGGAAATTATAAAAAGGTTAAGCTGAATAATTCTATTCTTACCCCTCATTATGCCGAATTTTCCAATTTATTAGGAATTGATATAATTGAATTAAAGAAAGATTTATTAAATTTCGGGAAGAAATTTGCCCGGGAAACCGGTGCGGTTCTTGTTCTTAAAGGTGCCCCGAGCATTATTTTTAATTCGGACGGCGAAACATTTATAAATAGTACTGGTAATCCTGGTCTCGCTAAATTTGGTACTGGGGATGTTTTAACCGGTGTGATCGCAGGATTATATGCACAGATTAAAAACGCAGAGGATGCAGCCGTTTGTGGTGTTTATCTCCATAGTTTAACAGCTGATCTCCTGGAAGATAAAATGACCGAATATAGTTATACTGCTACGGATATTATAAATAATTTATTTGAATCAATTAAATTTCTAAGGAAATCATTTGCTTAAATATTTTGAACAACATAAAAAGTATCTGGTCTATATGCCTTTGATACTATACTGGCTCTTAATTCTTACTCTAACTTCTTTACCGGGAGCATATGTACCCAATGTTCATATCAATGATAAAATCGAACATTTGCTCGCCTATGGTGGACTGGGTTTTCTACTCAATCTTTCTCTCCGTATACAAAATAAATTTATGATTGTTAAGAAATTCCCTGCTTTATTTACTATTCTGATTGTCTCTTCTTATGGTGCTTTGGATGAATTGCACCAATTATTTATACCGGGACGGACATGTGATATTTTGGATTGGAGAGCGGATACAGCAGGAGTTATAATTGGCGTTATTCTGATGTCACTGCTGATCTTGGTTGTAGAAAAAAAACACGCCTGATATATCCCTTATATTTTTTTAATCTTTTCTATTATAATTATATTTAATTGATATGAAAAAGATTAAAAGAAACAATAATAATATCTTCCTGAGTATTGTGTCTGTCCTGATTATTTTGATCCACCTGCTTGTAATCTTTTTCGTAAAATATAAAATTCAATATCTCTCTCTCGACAATTTTAGGTTGGGCTATATTGGGAATTTATTAAATCTTTCTTTTGGTGTCCTTATCATTCTTGGACTTATTGTTAATATATTCTTGAAATCCAGAGTATCTGACCGGGCTATTTTGTCATATATTGTTATAATGACCATCTTTCTTTTGGCTGGTATTATAAATTCCTTCATCAAATTTCCTATGCCAAAGATTTACATGTTTGAACATCAGTTCCGGGATGTATTGACTGGATTTCTTTTTTCAGCTTACCAGTTTGTGAATTTTATTCTCCTTTTTACTATCTGGCTGAATATTATCGGAAGAAGGGAATTATTATTCCTTAATGCCTCCTTGAATGCAGTTGTATTAATTATTCTCTTCCTCGTCGTTGCTTTTGTTTATGTTAATCAAAGCAAAACTGTTGGCAAATTAAATAATACACGGGATAATGTTGCAGTCGTGCTTGGTGCTGCAGTTTGGTCCAATAATATACCAAGTCCTATGCTTGCCTCAAGAGCTGAAAAAGCTTATGAGCTATACAAACAAGGATATGTTAACAAGATTCAGGTAACAGGTGGGAATGCTCCTGGTGAATTAAGCGAGGCTGAAGTTTCCTCTTTGTATTTAAAACAAAGAGGAGTTAATATGAATGATATCTGGCTTGAGAAAAAAACTACGAATACTGCCGAACAGGTTAGATATGTCAAAGAAGAACTGATAAATAAAAAAAGGTTATCGAATATCATCTTTGTCTCTAATTCATATCATCTGACTAGGATAAATGAGATATGCATCTTTTATAATGTTAAAGCAGGTATTCAACCCTCTAGTCTCAATCTGAGTTTTGATAGCAATATTTATTATAAGGTCAGAGAATGTATCGCACTTCTGGTTTTCTGGTTCTTTGCCCTATGATATTTAAGATAAATTAGGTCAAATATTTGTTAAATTAGCTTTATATGTTCAGGAAAATATTATTTCATTATTTGCTCGTACAAATATGTCCCAGGTTTTCAAAAGAAGAATAGTCAGAGAAAAAGTACTTCAGATTCTGTATGCTTATGAATTGAATAGGGAATCGTTACAGGCTCTGGTAGATGGTGTTCTCTCCGATGTTGATGATAAAACTGATAAGGATTTTGCTGATACCCTCGTTAACAGGGTGCTTATACATCAGAAGGAATTGGATGTTAAAATCAAAGAGAGGGTTGATAACTGGGAACTCGGAAGGATTGCTTTGATAGACCTGATTCTGCTTAGAATAGGATTATGCGAACTCTACTATTTTCCTGAAATCCCACCCAAAGTTTCTATCAATGAGGTAATTGAAATTGCTAAAGAATATAGTACCGCTGGAAGTGGTAAATTTATAAATGGAATCCTCGATGCCGTCCTTTCGGAATTGAAAGAGTCAGGAAATTTGAATAAAACAGGTCGTGGATTACTCCAGGAAACTATTACTAAAACTCCTCCTAAAAAATAGGTTCCATGAAAAATAAAGGGAAGATATTTGCATGGACCCTCTTCGATTTTGCCGATAGAGCCTTCTCCGTAATTATCGTTACAGTTGTCTTCTCTAAATACTTCAGCACTTATGTTACCGGTGGAAGAAATTGGCTATGGGGACTCTCAGTTAGTATCTCCATGATATTTGCCGCTATCCTAAGTCCCCCTATGGGAGCTATCGCCGATACCTCACGTAATAGGAAAAGATTTTTGTTGTTCCTTACTTTGCTTTCCATCATCTGCACTGCTCTTATGTTCTTCGTTTATAAGGGTGATATCCTTCTGGGTATGGTTCTCTTTGTCCTTGCTAATATTGGCTTCGAAGCTGGACTTGTATTTTATGATGCCTTCCTTCCCGACATTACTGACAAGAAAAACTTTGGTAGGGTATCTGGATATGGATACGCAATGGGATATGTCGGGGCTTGCGCTGTTCTTTTAATTGTAATGTTCCTCTTACCATCAGCCTCCTCTCCCCAATATTATTTCTATATCAGATTATCCTTTGTTGTTGCCGCTCTGTTCTTCTTAATATTTTCCTTGCCTATATTCCTTTTTTTGGAAGAACCCAAAAGAGAAGTTGTCAATAAAACTAACCTTATTAAAAATGGTATCAAAGAAAGCTTTGGTACTTTAAAAGCAATATTTGTGCAGCATAAATATCCGTCTATGGCAAGATTCCTTTTCGCCTTTTTCCTCTATAATGATGCTATCATTACTATCATTGCCTTCGCTTCAATATTTGCCTCTAATGTTCTTAAGATGACAGATGCTCAGGTGATTTATTTCTTTGTAATTGTTCAAAGCACTGCATTTGCCGGCTCTGTTATTTTCGGGATAATCTCAGATCATATCGGTCCTAAAAAGACAATTACTATTACACTAATAATCTGGATTGGAGTTGTTGTTGGAGCCTTTCTTGTTCAGACTGTCTTTCAATTCTATATCGTTGGACTATTGGCTGGAATATCTATCGGATCATCTCAGTCCTGTAGCCGGAGCCTTATGGCTTTAATTACTCCTAAAGAGAGGGAAGCAGAGTTCTTTGGCTTTTTTGATGGTCTCTTTGGTAAATCATCTGCCATAGTTGGACCATTATTCTACGGTATTGTAGCTGATCTTTCTAACAATAGGATAGCGGCTCTTGCTATAGGAATATTCTTCCTTGCAGGAATGCTTATAATACAGAAGGTTCAGGTTCCTCAATTCAAGACAGTAAAAAGCTGATATTAAATAATGAAAATCGAAAAGAATAAATCGCTTAAGAATAATAATACATTTGGTATAGATGTTTCCGCTCGGAAATATGTTGAAATATATGATGAAGATGAATTAAAACAACTGCTCTCCCTCTCTGAATTAAAAGATGAAGCTAAATTAGTTCTTGGAGGAGGTAGTAACATATTATTCACTCACGATTATAACGGAATCGTGATTAAGAATTCAATCCCCGGTATTAAGATAATCTTTGAAGACGAAAAGCTCTGCCTTGTTAAAGCTGGTGCTGGCGTTATATGGAATGATCTTGTACTCTTTGCTGTAGAAAAAAACTTAGGAGGCATCGAAAACTTAATATCTATTCCTGGTACAGTAGGTGCCGCTCCTGTTCAAAACATCGGCGCCTATGGAGAAGAATTGCAGAATACATTCCATAGTCTTAAAGGGATTTACATTGAAACTGGTAAAGAATCAGTATTTGAGAAGGAAGAATGTAAGTTCGGTTATCGTGAAAGCATATTCAAAGAAGAGCTTAAAGAGAAATTTATTATCACCTCTGTCATCCTTGAATTATATAAAAACTCTCAGCCTGTTTTTAATTATGGAACGATTAAGAACGAACTGGAAAAATTGCCAAGTGTAAATTATTCAATAAAGGATGTTAGCGATATTATTGCTAAAATTAGAAATGACAAGCTTCCTGATCCCACAGCCATAGGTAATGCTGGAAGTTTCTTTAAAAATCCCGAAATAGATAAAGATCAGTTTCTTGAACTAAAAAAAGAACATCCTGAAATCCCTTGTTTTACTTCTCCTCACAATAAAGTTAAAATACCGGCTGGGTGGTTGGTTGAAAAATGCGGTTGGAAAGGGAAAAGAATAAAAAACGTCGGAGTTCACGAAAAACAGGCTCTTGTTCTTGTAAATTATGGATATGCAACCGGTGAGGATATTTTATCTTTGGCTCAGGAAATCAAAATATCGGTAATTAAAAAATTCGGTATTGAGTTAACAGAAGAAGTTAACATCTACTAAAACCAGTTTATTTTGCCCTTAGTATTCGTACCTGCCCATAATCAAAAACTCTCCAATCCTGTATGTGTATATGCTAACAGCAGATTAAATATCCGTTAGTATTCGTACCAGCCCAAAGCTATAAACTTTTCAACAAACCCCATTTGTCAATTAACAACAGTTCCAATATCTGTTAGTATTCGTACTGGCCTATATATTAATGCTCCCCGGTATGCCGGATATGTCCATGATAATAGAATTAAATCCGACTCATATATAGCTCAGATACGAGTAATAATACTCTTTTAGCGCACTTTAGCGCATTTTAGTGCACTTTAGCGCACTGTAATAACCCACATTCTTCCAGATCATCTTTATCGTCTTCATATTCTTGTGGAAAAAAAGGAATTGTAAAGTCCTTTTCCTCCTCTTCTTCTACTATAATTTCAATCCAGGGAAGTTCGATGTTCATATTTAATCCTTAATAGTCAATTGTCACTGATTTAATTATATAAAAAACTAGTAGACTCCCTTGTGATTCCCTTCACGCTTCCAAATAATATATGGTCTTGACATCTAATCATTTGAATAAGCCTTCATATTTAAGTAATTTAATAATGCTAGGTAATTAAAGTTCTATAAATTGATTAGTATGAATATATATTAAGTATGTAAAATTTTATAAGGAGATTTAACTATGTTGGAAGTTGGAAAAAAAGCACCCTCATTCAAATTAAAAAATCAGGATGGTAAAACCATATCATTAACCGATCTGAAAGGAAAAAGGATCGTCCTTTATTTCTATCCGAAAGATGATACTCCAGGTTGTACTAAAGAAGCTTGCAGTTTCAGGGATGAATTCCCTAAGTTCGGTGACTTGAATGCTGTAATTCTTGGTGTTAGCCCTGATTCGGCTGAATCTCACAAGAAATTTATCGCAAAGTATAAACTCCCATTCGACCTTTTAAGCGATGAAAATAAAGAGGTCGTGGAAAAATATGAGGTCTGGAAAGAAAAGAATAATTACGGTAAGATATATATGGGTGTGGAAAGAACTACTTATATCATTGATGAAAACGGTATGATTAAAAAAATATTTAATCATGTTAAAGTTGAAGGACATAGCGCCGAGATTCAGGAAGCATTGGAAAGTTAATTATGCTTTATATAACACGACGTGAAAGATTTAGCGCAGCACATAGGATGTTTAATCCAAAATTTAGCGATGAGGAAAACTTACGTGTCTTCGGCCCATGTAGTAATCCTAACTGGCATGGTCATAATTATGTTGTGGAAGTTATGGTTGCCGGTGAACCTGACACTGAAACTGGATTTGTTATTGACATACATCTTCTGAAAAAAATCATAAGAGAAAATGTTATTTATAAGGTGGATCATAAAAATTTGAATCTTGATACAGATTTTATGAAAGGTATTTTGCCTTCTGCTGAAAATATTACTGTTGCTATATGGAAACAGCTTGCCAATAAAATTCCCTCCGGCAAACTCTATTCAGTTAAGCTATATGAGACAGAAAATAATTATTTTGAATATAAAGGAGAATAATTTTTGGATCAGGTTAAGGTACAGGGTATTATTTCTGATCTTCTTACAGAAATTGGAGAGGATCCGATTCGTGAGGGTTTGTTAAGTACCCCTAAAAGAGTTGCAAAAGCCTATGAATTCCTCACTGCAGGGTATCATGTGGACATCGATAAGGTAATGAATAAAGCTATTTTCATAGAGAAATATGATGAAATGGTTATAGTAAAAAACATTGATTTTTATAGCCTATGCGAACACCATATGCTTCCGTTTTACGGTAAAGTTCATGTAGCATATTTACCCGATGGTAAAATTGTTGGTCTAAGTAAAATTCCTAGAATTGTTGAAGCATTTTCAAGAAGACTGCAGGTTCAGGAAAGAATGACTCAGCAGATTGCCGATACTCTTAAAGAATATCTTAATCCAAGAGGTGTCGGGGTAGTTTCAGAGGCTTACCATATGTGCATGATGATGCGCGGTGTGGAAAAACAGAACTCTTCCGCAACTGCAAGTGCTATGCATGGTATCTTTAAGTCTGATGCAAGAACAAGAGCCGAATTCTTAAACTTGATTAGGACTAAAAATCTTTGATGTCTAAAAAATTATCAGGTGTTTGGATTACTGGTGGAAGTTCTGGCATTGGAAAAGCCGCAGTTAAGGAGTTTGCACGCACTGGCTCCCGGGTGTTTGTCTCTGCAAGACGTACAAGGGAATTAGAAAAACTTAATGAAGAATTGCAAAAAGAAAAATTATCTGCAGTCATCTTCCCTTGCAATGTTGCCTCATCTGTTAATGTGGACCAAACAATAAAAAAAATAATTGCTGTGCAGCAGATTGACTGCCTTATTAACAATGCCGGAATTACTTCTTTTAAGGCTGCAGAGGATAATTCTATTCATGAAATAAACGATATTATAAATACTAATCTTCTGGGTTCTATTTATACTATCAGGTTTCTTTTACCTCATTTTATCCGGCAGGGGAAGGGGACTATCATAAATATCTTATCCTCTGCCACTAAAAAAATATTCACAAACAGCTCTGTATATACTGCTTCTAAATTGGGCCTGTTGGGATATACCAATGTCCTGCGCGAAGAAGTTAGAAAATATAACATTAGGATTATTAATATATTACCGGGGGCTACTGAAACACCAATGTGGCCCTCTCAAATAAGGAAAACAAATTCTGCTAGAATGATGACTGGCGAAGAGGTTGCGCGTCTTCTTGTCTGGGTATATCTTCAGGAGCGCAACATGGTACCGGAGGAAATTACTATAAAACCTGTTGAAGGTGATCTATAAAAAAAAACCGTCTCACATTAGAATGAGACGGTTTTGGACTACGTTACTCCCCCTTATTTATTATCATTATCTTTTTTATCCATCATGGGTTTCTTACCGTCGGACCCTTTATGCATCATGGGATGCTTCATACCACCGAATCTTTTATGCATCATTGGATGTCTGCCCCCCATCAACCATTGTGGATTATCCTTCACTATTTTCTTTTGATCTGCTGTCAGCGTCTCCCAAAGGTCCATTCTATGATTTGCATTTGCAAGAGCTATCTCATCTTTTATCTTATTTGCTTTTTCAACACCGGCTATTATATCTTCTCTTGTAAAGTTTTCTTTATTTCTAATACTCTTTTGGTCTATCATGCTCTTCTTTAGCTCGCCTTTCAGGTCTATCATCTTTTTCATATGTTCAGACCTTAAAGATTCTATCTTAGCAACCTGCTGATCTGTAAGATGCAGTTTCTCGCGCAGGAATCTCTTATGTCCTTCCATACCTTGGTGCATTCCTTTCTTAAATTGATGGGGTTTGTTTACATTTTCCTGCTTATTGACGACTCCTTTCTTATCAACTGTCTGGGCATTTATGAAAGATGTGGCAATAACAATAAAAAGAGCTGAAAGAACTATTTTTATTGATGTCATTTTATATTACTCCTTAAGTAAAAATTTGTAAATTTGACAGTAGAAAGATAGATTAGGTTTAAAGAAAATTATTTAAACCCGTAATACTTTATTCTTGTCGAATAATTGAAGAAATAATAGTGTATGCCTGAAAATACTGATTTTGAGCTGGTAAAGAGATTTCTTGACGGGGATGAGAGTTCCTTTAACAGGCTGATCAATAAATACCAGCAAAAAATATATTGGCATGCTCGAAGAATGACTGGTTCTCATCTCGATGCCGATGAGGTTGTCCAGGAAGTTCTGCTTGTTCTTTATCATAAACTGAAGGATTTTCAATTTAAGTCTTCTTTGTATACCTGGATATACAGGATTACTTCTACTAGAAGTATAAATTATTTAAATAAACGCAAGCTTAAGAGAATATTATATTTTGATGACATAAATACTGCAGAAACAGGCACCAAAGAAGATATTGTTGATGATATCGATATAAAGGATAAAATAAAAAAATTGGATCAGTTTTTACAAATACTTCCTGCTAAACAGCGGGAGATATTTATTTTAAGGAATGTTGACGGTTTGTCTTATGATGAGATATCGGAAATTACTGGTAAAAGTATCGGTGGACTTAAGTCAAACTATTTTCATGCAATAAATAAAATTTCGGAGATGATGAAAAATGAATTCGAAGAATGACCGCGTTTTAAGATATCTTGAAGGAAATTTGGATGCAGAGGAAATAATTCGGTTTGAGGCCGAATTGAGAGACTCTCTTTCAATGCAAAAAGAATTATCAAGATACAAGAATGTCTTTAATGAATTCTCCGGTTATAAAGAAATACCCGCTGATGATGATTATTTTAAAAACATGGTGCCAAGATTTAGATCAGAGCTTCCCGGTAAATTAAAAAGATTTCCGCTCCAAAAGGTAGCCTTTGCTTCCTTTGGATCTTTGATTATTGTTATGTTTCTGTTCCTTCTTCTGAACAGGACTAACCAAATCCCTAATATTACGGATAATCTTAATGACCACGACTTAACTGAACTATGGGATAAATTTTCATCAGATATACTGCCTGCAGAATATTCTGCCGATATTACTATAGATTCTACAATAAATGCATTATATTTGAATGAACTGAATATTTCTCCGGAGACAGAATCGTACTATTTTGCCGACAGGAAATCCGATGTAACCACTATTGTTAAAGATATAAATGATGAAGAGGCGGATAATATTTATAAGGAAATTATCAATAAAAAATATTTCTGAGATATTAAAATGAATAAATTATTTTTTGTAATTGCATTGTCTTTTATTTTTACTGCTGCAGTTTTACCGCAGGATAATGGACAGGAAGGAGGATCTCATAAAAGAAGAGCTCCGATGAAAAAAATAGAAGAGCTTGAAAAGATTAAACTTCTGGATGTACTTAACCTTGATGAAGCTACCTCTGTCAAATTATTTACTCGTAGGAATGTCAATAGAACCAAAATTTGGGACTACGAAGATAAAATAAATAATGACTTGCAGAATATTGAGTCTGAAATAAAGAAAGGGAAAGATAAGGATGTTACTAAAATTCAGAAGCTGAATGAAGATTATTACAATCTGAGTATGGACGTTGAAAAAGAGAAATTGAATTATATGAGATCATTATCCGATATTCTGACTCCTGAACAGATTGGAAAGTATATAGTATTTGAAAGAAAGTTCAGAGAAGAAATTAGGGATTTACTCATGAAAGAAAGAATCAAACGTAATAGGGGAAAATAAAAATTAGAATTAGCATTTAATTGCGAAATAAAGTTGATTTTATTGTATACCATGTCTATTTTTCAACTTCCAATTTGCGGAAGTGGTGAAATTGGTATACACGCTACTTTGAGGGGGTAGTGCCGTAACTGGCATAGGGGTTCAAGTCCCCTCTTCCGCACTAGAATTGAAAGGCTGTTTTTAGACAGCCTTTTTTGTTTATTCAAAAACTTAAAATAATATCATTAGGTCCAGATTTAACGCACTAATAGAACCTTCCCCGCCTTGTTTTCCCCAAAGGTTTAGCATATTATATTTTGCGCTAATATCAAAAGTAATTAAGAAAGGAATACTAATATCCACACCTGCCCCTATATCAAGGCCTGTTCTTGAAATTGCTGGAGATGAATACTGGTTTAAAATAGAAGGTTGATAGCTAACTTCTCCTATATTATTAAATCCCAGATCTATTGCTAAATAAGGGCTTATTGGGCCTGGTATTATGGAATACTCGGCGCCTATTCCGGCTGAGAATATTTTCTGCGTAGTACTCCCGGTAAAATTGGCAAATGAATAGCTGCCGTTCAATATGTAATATTGGATTGTAATCACAGGTGTCAAAGGAAAAAGCGGAATATCTAATTTTGCTTTAGCTGCTATATTATAACCGGAATTATAACTAAGTCCTGAATTACCGCTGGAAATTGTGGAAATCCCACCTCCTATTCCAAATTTTAACCCTTGTGTAAATGATGAAGTCGTTAACATCATAAAAATAATAATTAAAAAAGAAAAATATTTTATCTTCATAACTTTCCTCATGGTTATTAAAATTCCAGTTTATAAAATTTAAGAAATATTTTCTTCATTTCCTTGAAAGAATACTTCAATATCTGAAATGATATATATATTTATTAGTTTTATATTTGAGAACCACAATTTATCGTTAATATTTATAGTAAAAAAGGGTTATCTTTTGTCTCAAAATAGGTGAAAATGAAAAAAGCTCTTATTCTACTTCTATGCTATATCACATATTCATTTGGACAATCTTTATCTGAAAAGTTTGACTTAGCAATGAATTCATATAATTCATCTCAATATGTGGAAGCAAACCGCTTGTTCGATGAATTTATGAAAAAGCATACTGACCTTGACGAACTTTATGCTACTGCCGAATATTATTCCGCAATGGCTTTACTCAAAACCGGAAACATCGACGCCTCCGCCGTCAGGTTTGAATACTTAGTTAAAAATTTTGTATGGTCAGGGTTTAGGGATAAGTCATTATATGAGCTGGGTTTAATTTATTTTGATCGGAAAAATTATACATCAAGTAGAATGAACCTTAAAAAACTTCTTGATGAATATCCTGAAAGTGACTACTCTGGTTCTGCTTTATATTGGATAGGGGAATCCTATTCCAGAGAAAATAAATTGGAAGATGCGGTAAATTTATTGCTTCAGGCAATTCAGGATAAAAAAAATAATAAATTTATCGATTATACAATATATACTCTTGCCTCAGTTTACGAAAAGAAAGAGGATTATGATAGCGCTGTCCAATATTACGATCAGTTGATTTCTTACCATAAGGATAGCCCGCTGGTTAATTCTGCAAGAATAAGAATAGGGATGTGTTATTTTAAGCTGAAAGATTATCAGTCTTCCATAATCGAATTAAATAACCCCGTATTATCAGGTCTTCCAGCCGATCTTTATTCCGAAAGTCTTTATCTCCTGGCAAATTCATATTATCGGGTGCAGGAATATGCTAAAGCCGAAATAACTTACAAAGAAATTATTCAAAACTACCCCTCTGCATCAATTGTAAGGGAAGTTAGATATGGGCTGGCATGGACATACTTTCAGCTTAAAAAATATAATGATGCTTTCGGGATATTTGATTCCCTCTCTTACGATAAAGATTCCCTTGCCGTTAAATCTTTCTATTGGAAAGGGGAATCGAAAAGATATGCCGGACAGGAATTAGACGCACTCGATATCTATTTCGAATTTCTGAAAAGGTTCCCCGATAGTAAACTGTCAGAAGGTGTCCAGTACCAGATGGGTGTTCTGTATTTTAATTCAAAGAAATATGATCTTGCAGAAAAATATTTGAATACCGCCATAAACTCCTATGACAATTCAGTTAAAGCCAGAGCCTTTACTATACTGGGCGAAATCTCCCTCCAGAAAAAAGACTCTCCTGCAGCGAAAGGATATTTTAATAATGCATTGAATATACCCAACATTGAAGTCGAACTTCAGAATAGATCATTACTAGGGCTTGGTATAGCTTGCTATTATCTGAATCAGTATCAGGACGCAGTCGCCAGTCTAACTAATATTGATAGTAGAGATCCTAACTTTGAAAAGGATAAACTCAATTTCTATATTGCTGAGAATCTGTTTGCTTTGGGCAATTATGAACAGGCGGTTTTAAGATATAATAATGTGGATCAGAGAAATAATCAGTTTGGCGGTCAGGCTTTATACGGTAAAGCTTATTGTTTATTTAACCTTAAGCTGTATGATCATGCAGCAGAGATATTCTCCGAGTTCATTAAGAAGTTCTCTTACGATGAAAAGATAAAGGATGCCGAATTGCGCCTCGCCGATTGCTACTACGGTAGTAAAAATTATTCCGCAGCTTCTCTTATATATAAAGATTTGTTCAAATCGGGTAAGACAGGGCTCGACAATCCATTTACATATTACCAATATGCACAGTCACTCTTTAAAGGAGGAGATGCTAACCAGGCCATAGTTGAATTCAGGAATCTGCAGCAAAAATTCCCCGGATCACCTTATGCAGATAAATCCCTTTACCTTATCGGCTGGATAAACTTCCAGCAAAATAATTATAAAGGTGCCATTACCGAATACTCTAATGTGCTGCAAGTATATCCCTCCACCTCATTAAGACCTGCCATTTATTATTCTATCGGTGATACATATTATAACATGGAGCAATATGATTCTGCAATTGTTAATTACCAGCGGGTTCTATCTGAATTCCCTTCATCAAATTATGTATTTGATGCAGTTAACGGAATACAGTATGCCTATATTGCTCAGGGAAAACCCGAAAAGGCAGTATCCCTTATAAATGATTTCGTTAGCAAAAACCCTAACTCAAACTTCTCTGATAAACTCTTCTTCAAAAAAGGGGAAATATACTATAGCCGGAAACAGTATGATAAGGCAAAAATAAGCTACAATGAATTTATCACTGCTTTCCCGCAAAGCAATCTTATCCCCGATGCCTGGTATTGGATGGGCAAGAGTTCTCGCAATCTTGGAAAGGATGATGAGGCTTTACAGTATTTTAACAAAGTGTTCGAAGATTTCCCTGATAAAGAATCCGCTGTTTCTTCTGTAATTGAAATGATAACTATTTATAATAACCGGAAGGATTATAATTCCGCCCTGGCTATGTTAAATAAATCTCTGGATAAACTATCCAAATCTCCGCGTTTGGCGGAACTGGAGTTTATGAAAGCTGAAACACTAATAAATAAAAGTGAAATTGACGGCGCCTACGAAGTATTAGTGGATATCGTACAGAATTATAACGGGAATATTTTTGCGGAGAAGTCTAAGATAGAATTGGGGTTAATAGACCTTGCAGCTAAGAGATACGACAACGCTGTTAACTATTTCAAAGGTCTCTCCGAAACTAGGAATGATGAACTTGGAGCCAAAGCACAGTTTTATCTCGGCGAGTTATATGCTGACCAGAACCAATATTCGGAAGCTGTTACTGCATTGGTCCGTGTAAAAACAGTGTTTTCCGCTTATGATGAATGGCTTACAAGATCCTTTCTCAAACTGGGCGATGTATATATAGAAATGAAAGATTACAATAAGGCACAAGAGATGTTTAAAGTTGTTCTTTCCAAACATAAGGGCGATGCTTATGGCAAGGAAGCTCAAATAAAACTGAGGACTTTAAAATGATGATGAAAAAGATATTAACCTTATGCATTGTAATCCCCTTTATTTGTTTCGCACAGGATGAAAAGAAACAGGATCAGAATGTAGAACTCCCCGATTTCGTTATTACTGGTACAGAAGCTGTCTCTGTGGAAAAAGCTAAGAAGATGGAACCTGATTTTGGATCAACAATATCAGATGAATTCCTTAAACCTGCCTTCTCCGCTGAACAGCTTGAACTAAGGAACTTTGTTAATCCGATCAAAGAAAATATTAGTTTGAAAGATTCAGTTCAGTATAAGAATGGCAGATTTAATGCTGGTGTAGGTTCGCTATTCATGCCTAAAGCTGATATACTTGTTACTGCTCCCTTTAATGGGGGAATCTTTGAATGGTTCGCAATGACCGACAACAGAATGGCTTATATAAGCAACAGTGATAGGTATAACCTGGGTGGGGGATTGAACCTCTCCTTATTTACTAAGAATGATAGTTCCTTCCTTCCTGGCACTGAAATTAAATTCCATGGTAACTATGATTTAAGCTCATATAAATTTTATGGATCGGCTGTAAATCCTGCCCAAAGAAGAACCCTCAACGGAGGGGATGTCTCTCTTAATGTTAATAATTACCTTAATGATTATTTCGTCTTCGCGGCTACTGTGGAAAATGAGTTTAATTCACTTAAGGACGAAAACTTTTCTGAGAACTTTCTGCAAGTCAAAGGTTATGGCAAACTTACTCTGTCTGCCTTTAACCTTAGCTGCGATCTTATATTAAAAGAACAGTTCCTTACAAATAATACCATTAACTCTTCCCAAAATGGCTTTGTGGGTATTGCACCCAAAATAGGATTAAACATTTCCGAAATCTTCAAAATAGATTTCGGGTTGAATTATTCACAGTCAATGGGAAATATATTCTTCACTCCCTTCATTTCAGCTGCTCTGAAATTTAATAATTATATCTCCTTCTTCGGTGAATATTCACCCCATGCTGATCTTCTTGGCGCTTCCTCGTTCCTGCATCAGAACCCATATATTAATTCCCTTACTCTCTATAATGCGTATATACGCTACGACAATTCAATTAAATTAGCAGTCAAATACGAATATGAAAAATATTTTCAGATAAATAGCGGATTCAAAATACTCTCTTCTACCGAAATGCCCTACTATAAAAGTTCAAATGTAAGTGGTAAATTTGATGTTGCTTTTGATGATGCTAGCATCTACTCAGCATTTGCTGATATGCTCTTCCATATGGGTCCGTTAGGTTATTTCTATGGTAATGTTGAATTTAGCACTACTAATGATACAGCAGGTCACAGTTTGCCCTATGTACCCGCAACATCTGCTTCTCTCATTTACGGATATAATTTCAGTACTATAAAACTGAATTCAGAAATAAAACTTAATTATACTTCCGGTGTTTACACAGATATTCCCAATTTAATAAAATTAAAAAACAATGTTGATTTGGGACTCAAATTCTCATATCAATATAAACCGATGTTTCTCTTTACATTGGAATTTTCTAATTTACTGTTTCAGGATAATTATAAATGGGCAGCTTATAAGGAAATGCCATTTAACGTTATTGCAGGTATTAGTTTTATATGGTAATATTTATTTGAACTATTTTATATTATGACCAAAGCAGAAATTATAAGAAAACTCGCTAAGAAAGTTGGCGTCCAGGATCTTGATGCTAAAATATTTTTCGAAGTATTTCTGCGGAAAGTATCTCTGAAGTTAAATCCGGGCGAAACTATTAAGATAAAGAATTTCGGATACTTTCAGATGCGCACTGGTAAAATAAATAAAACATCTGAAGGTAATCCAGCCCCGCTGTTGGCCGATCTTATTGTATTTTATCCGCTCCTGAACGAACAGGATGAATCTTTTGAAAACCTCATCTTTAATATTCCCGGTAAAAAAGAAGAAGAGTTCAATGTTATTGATTCTTACTTCAGCTTAAGTTTTGGTAAACCGGTCATTCCTCTTAAAGACGCAAATAAATCTGAATATTTTATCCCTCCTACTGGTAATGAACTAAGAAGACTATTTGATTCCAAAGCCGATAAGCTTATACAGGAAGGAGAAGTAGTGAAGAGTTTTACTAAAGAGGATGAAATTTTGTTAATTGATCCTGATCTTATTGATCCCAATCAAATGGAGATGAATTGGGATGAAATAAGTACTGACCATGATTCCCATGATAATATTATTGCTGACACAGATCAAACCACACCAAAAGAATCTGATGCTTTCTCTTGGGATTTTGGCGATGAACTTGAAAAGCAAATTGAGGAAGAATCCCTCCTTGATATTGAAAACGGGGATAATCTATTTGTTGATTATGATGATCTGGAAGATATAAGCTGGGATTTTGGCGAAAATCTTAATGACAATGAAGAATCACCCATCCCTGTTACAGTTCGGGACGAATCAAAAAAGGAACCGGGTGAATTCCAGAGAGTTAAGTCCTCTGTTTCTGATCTAAATATCGATCATAAAAACACGCTCCCCCTTGATCATGTTTCCGCTGAGGATTCGGATCTTCTTAAAAGTATAAATGAAGAATTAAATGAAGAGGGCTTTGCCGAAATAAAACACAATCCGCGTAATTATCAATTTGAACCAGGTATATTTGAAAAGTCGGATAATGATATAGGTGTCCCTGAAAATGAAGATAAAAAAAATGAATATAATAGCGGCGAAACCATAAATCCCGAACCTGTAGTTGAGGAAAATAATTATCCTGAATTGAAGTATGAAAATCACGCACAACTGATTTCTGATACTATGCCCGTAACAACTCCAGGAAACCTTCGTTATTCCAACAGGAAGGGATTAGGAATTTTTGTAATATTTGCTCTCATTATAGTCCTAAGTGGAGCCGCATTTATCTACCTAAAGTTTATAAATCCATATTATTCTGGCAGTAAAAAAGTAACCGATGCTAAAGTATCCGTATACAATACTCCCTCTGTCATTATTGAAAGAGATTACGAAATCCCTGTTACATACCCCTATCCAAAGGACAGTAATATAGTAACTTCTTTCGACCCCATCGATAAAAGCGCATTTGAGCAAACTGAAAATAATAAAAACAATGATTCAATTAGCACTAATCTGAAAGATCAGACTAATACAAATGTCCCGGTAAAACAAACTGCTCAAACTAACATAAGTAATAATGTTAATTCATCCGCTGTTAGGGTGAAAGATTTTATATATAAATTAGGTGATAAATTCCTGGTACAAATATCAGCATGGTCCTCAGAAAAAAATGCCCTTAAACATGCTTCTTATTTAAAGGCAAAGGGATATCAAACCGAGATCGTAAAAGCTAACGTCAATAGTGGAACTTGGTACAGAGTAAGGGTTATAAACTTTAATTCGGAGAACGAAGCGGAAAAATTCTACAATAAGTATAAATAGGTATTAGCTTATATGAGATATCGCTTAGTTAAGAACTTCTCCTTCTCGGTTTCTATTGTATTCCATCTGTTACTTTTTACAGCCTTTCTTATCTATAATTTCACTTCTGATAAAACACCTCAGCAATTTTATGAGATATCCTTTGGCAATGGAGAGGGCACAGGTTCATCCGGCGGATCAGGCACTGAAATAACTCCTAATCTCGTTCCGCCTCAGGATTTAACTAAACCGGTTGAGAATAATAAGGATATCAAAGGTGTTGACCTCCAAAAATCTAATGATAAATCAAATTCTGAGGTCACCGAAAGAATCGGCCGGAAAAAGAATTCTACCGATAAGAATGCTGAATCTGAAAACCTCGCCTCTGGTATAGGTAATGGCACTGAAGGACCTGGTGGATTCGGATATGGAATAGATTGGGGAGGGAAGGGGACAAGAAAAATCTATAGCTACGCGCTTCCTGCATATCCCCCTGGCGTCGATAAAGAGATAAACATTAAACTTCGCTTTACCATACTCCCCGATGGAACTGTGGGTAACATAATCCCCCTCACAAAAGCTGATACTCGTTTGGAAGACGCCGCTATAAATTCTTTAAGGCAGTGGAGATTTGAAGCGTCCCAAAGCAAATTGGAACAGGTGGCTGTTATTGTTTTTCCTTACCGTCTTCGGTAAAAATATCACTGTAATACATTCTATAAAAAAAATATTCTCCTATAGTAAGTATTACAAGTGAAAATGCATCCCTGTCAAAATAAAGACCGAATCCATTTGGATCCATTAATAACTTTGCCAACATGCCTGATATTGACCATCCGACTGCAAACAAAATCCCTATAAGCGCTATATTCATGAAACCGGCAGACAGTTTTTCATCCTGCCATTTCTTTGTAAAGACTATTAAAGAGAAAATGAGATGACCAAAGAAAATAAGCGCGGTAATCATTGCTGGGGTTTAGTCCTCTTGTTCAGGTAATTCATTCCTATAAACCCGCCGATTATCCCGAATATAATGTCAACAACAATATTAGTGGCAAGAATTGCAAAGGTATATAAAGCAGAAAATCCTGTAGTCTTTATTTCCGTTGCCATGCTTCTGTATATAAGTATTGCCTGTTCCATAAACTGTTTAAATGATGCCGGAGCCTGGTTCCTTAAAACATTCTCTATCCCCGGAAGCTCCGTTATAAAATCATTACTATGAGTAAATAAAGTAATTATAGTCTCAAAAAGTGCGGAAAATACAGCCGCCCAAAGCCCAGTTAATAGTCCGAATAAAAAAGCCTCCATCCCCTTAATAGGCAGTTCCGCTTTATTCAGTTTAACATCCAGGATTAAAGCATAAACTGCCGCAAAAGGAACTATTACACAGCAACCTACATGTTTTACCAGTGGAATTGACATCAAAACTGCGGCAACAAATCCCGTCACAAGGGAAGGCAAATATTTATTTTTCATTAGGTAGTATTAAAGTCAATAAATAGTTATCAAATTCATTTAAAATATATATAAATGTAACCGAACCTGAAAATAATCCTGTCCCAAAAGCAATAATTTTTGAATATCCGTATAAACCTGTTCTATAAAATAATATATCCGCAAAAATCATTACAAATGATATTATTATAAGCTTAATTATATGTTTTGGTATAACTTTAATAAAAATTGAAATAAAAGAAAATATCAGTACTCCGGTATAAATACCCAGACATCTTGCGCAAACAAGAAATTGATGCCCTCTGATTTCAATAAGCTTGTAACTTTCCTGGTGACATATATTCGAATAGGCCTTCTTAATTAGAGGGGTCAAAACTATAAATCCGCTTGACGAAAAAATAATAGGAAAGGAAAGACCAATGTACCAGGCTGCTGCAGATATAAATATAATTACTCTTAATAGTGTAGCTTTTCTTGCAAGTTTGTATAAAATATTTCTCAGGGTCTTTGAAATATTTGTATCTCTTTCGATGTTAAAACATAAAGCTTTTTATTAAAAATTAGCGAACTTTTGATCTCCTCCTTTACATTATCTAGATCTATCTTGATATTTTCCAGCTGACCGGTTCTTTGGGAAAGATCATAATAATATATATTATCTTTGGAGTTTATAGTCAGGTTATTAAAAATAATATTAATAGAAGTAAAATCCTCCACTCCCGTTATTTCTCCTATGCCGTTCCCGAACTGGTCATAGGTCAAAATATTTTTTCCGTCCACAACATATAGATTATTATTATCATCACATGCCATCGCTACGGGATTATTTAAAGCATACTTGCCATAATCATACCCGCCGAAATTCTGAATAAAATTACCGAACAGGTCGAACTTTAATACTCTCTTATTTTCTGAATCCAGTATAAACAAGTCTCCCTGTGGAACAATAACGCAACTCAGCGGGTATCCGAACCTGCTGTTTTCATCATCATTATCCCTTGTATAAAGCGAAGATACTGGATTAAGGTCCTTATCAAACCGTTTTATACTATGATTATTTTTATCTGCAATATAAATACTAAGTGGAGTGGCAAAAATATCTACCGGATTATCAAATGTTGCTTCCCCCCATCCATGACCTCCTGTAGTCTTATAGACTTTCCCTAGAGTATCCAACTTATATATTTCATCATTCCCCGAGTCCGTAATAAATAAAAACCCCGCTGCACTAATGTGAACTGATGAAGCATTATTGAACGCACCTATAGAACCTTGGTAAATATAAGTTTGTGGGAACGCTAACGATTGTAGCAAAACAAATAATATGGCTAAAAAAATCATCGGCATATAATATTGTTAGATTATCATAACTAAAATGTAAAAATTACCTGCTTATTGCAAATTTCTTGTAATCCTATTCTCTGTATTAGATGAGTATGAGATGATCGAGAGATGAGCGACTCAGATACGGCTCAGTGCAAAATGCTAAATGGCCCCAAACTGCCCCCTAGAATTTACTTTAACCCCTTTCACACCCCTAACCATCTCCCCAAACCTGTAAATATTACCTTCATCATCCAACCGATTTACCTCAACACATTTTGTTATTTGAAGCAGTATAATTAATTTAATACGTCCGCCTGATGATCTGATTCCCTTTTTAGGGACTAATAAATATAATTTTGACTTGTTCCATTTCCCCTAACCTGGAGAACAAACTATGAAGCTGTTAAATTTAATCTTTATCCTCTCCCTCATTTTTACTACTAAGTTTAATGCGCAAACTGTCGACCTGGATAGCCACAAACTTCATATAGGCGATTCCTTTGAATCGGTTAAAAAACAATTTGACCCAAAGTTATATAAGTTTATAACTGATTCATCAAGCTATCCCATTTATTCCTATCTCTATAAACACATTAATCAATTCAATTTCTCTTTCAAAATCTATATCTCTGAAAATATGCCCAAATGTAAAATTAACAATAGAATTTAATGGCAAAAACAATTGTATCTTATCTGAAACTATATCGAAGGAAGAAGATACCACCTCCGGTTCCTATGTGCTGCTCTATTATGATGCCAAAAATTTATTCGGTAAAGACAAAATAATCTATAATGAATTTCCCTCTGAAAAGGAGGCAGAAGCTAAGAAAAATGAATTTGATATGGGATATTTTATGAAGAATTATCTCCCTCCCACGTCCCGGATTGTCAGATTCCGTAATGAACAATTAACAGAATTGCCAGCCCTGAAATAGTATTAAAAAAGAGTGCGGCGTTTATGTAATGCTCTTGCATATAGCTGCTCTCCTCTATAAATATCTCTTTTATTTCTGTCGTTTCCAATTGCTTTCTTAATATTCATTCATAAATATTGAATCATTTTTTCCCCATATTTTTATAGTTATAACTTCTTCATTATAAAGACGATTATAAATAGATGTTAAATAGTCGTCAGTAAAAAATATACGACTGATTGGTGCTAGGGCATTAAAATCTAATCCTACTGTTACAGTATCGCCATTATTTATTTTTGTCTCAATTTCTTTCTGCTGTTCCCGACGTAAATATTTTGAATGACCTCCTGAATACCAGTCTGTAACTATTGGGTTAGTGGAGTATTCAACTTTTTTTGCGTTTCGCCAATTGCTGAACCTTACCTCCTTTCGAAACCATGCGTCTTGGTTGCTTTGTAAACCTTCTATCTGCAATAGGCAATAGATAATCAAAGATATATAACATAACCGTAATAAAAGGAACATACCACCACCTTGATGATTTAAAAACTTGTTGAAAAGTCCAATGCCTTCCTGCGTCGGGTCTTATTAAATAAATAACTGCTACTATAACTACCGCAGCTATCGCTATAATCATCTTTGTTCTTTTAGAGAATTTCCAATTAACTAACCTTATCCCGATAATTGAAATGGGAGTAGTTAAAAGTGCGGGGATATAAGCATACCAATACCTCCATCCCAACACAACGAAGAACCCCGCCACTGCATAAGGTCTTGCCATTCTACTCCAAAAAATGAATAAGGGGAAAACCGCAACAATTAACGCTGCGCTTAATTTTCTTTTCTTTACAACTATATAAATAGCGGGAATAGTCATTGTGCCAAAGAATGCCGATATACTTCTTAACCAGAATTCACTACTAAAACCCAATATATGACCGAGGAAGATAGGGAATGTCTCTTGAGTGTAGTTGCCTTCTTTAACCCAAAACGCGAAGAGGCTTTCGTCACTCCACAATCCCTTTGCGCCCAAGTCATAAAATCTTAAAAACATACCTATTGCAGTTATTAAAAGCAGTAGAACTCCGTTCTTTCCAATATCCTGAAAATTTAATAATTGCTTCAAATCTCTCTTATCAGAAATGAAAGGAATTTTTAACATAAGAACTCCTTGAGGTTATCAAAACTTAATAATACTTCTTGATAAAATAAAAGTTTTTCTAAAATATACTATATAAGGCGCTGTAGCCAAGGGTCCTAAGGCAAGGGTCTGCAAAACCTTTATTCGTTGGTTCGATTCCAACCGGCGCCTCTAAAAAGCTTGATTTCGGAAGATTTCAGGCTTTCCCTAACCTAATTTTGTATATTAAATTCATTTTATAGAATATATAATAAAATCATTTATTATTTTACAATAAAGACTAGTATTCAGGTCTTTGAGCATGTTGAAAATCTTGAAACTGTTCTTAAAGAAATAAATAGAGTTCTAAAAGACAACGGGAAAATGCTTTGTTCTTTCCCATTTAAGTTTTCATATCGGGAGAATCACTATGGGATACCCCTTTCTCATTGGTTCAAACCATCCGGCAAAATTAGAAAATTATGGGTGTTGATATTTTATAAGCTAGGTTTTGGTTCTGACCGGAATGAAAATTTACAATATGATGAATGGTATAAAATAGCATTTGGTTTTATAGATAAATTTTGTTTTTACAGAACAAGAGGAGAATTTTTTGCTTCTTGTAATAGAGCAGGTTTTACAGTTCACAGTCGGGATAAGGAAAGACTACTGTTTCGTCTTAAACATAGTAAAGGTCAATTCTCAAAGATGTTGGGAGCTATAATAAATGTTATCCCAAATTGGATTATTTTATTTTTATTACAAGGAAGAGGCTCTGCTTGTTTAGAATTAATAAAAACTAAACCTAAATAAGAACTCTATTCTGATTTTCCTACCTTGCAATTCCATTAAAATATTTAATGTGATAAAATCTATCTCTATTGAACAGAAAAAAATGTTTCATTTTGTTTATTCCTTCTATTCACAGAACATTTAAAGCTAAAGAAAGTGTTAAGTAAACTGTTCAGTAATATGGGATGTTTTTTGGAAAATTAACACCGTATCCTTAATTTTACGCCTCTGCCTCATGGTGTAATTGGCAACACGTCAGATTCTGGCTCTGAAGAGTCTAGGTTCGAGCCCTAGTGAGGCAACAATTCAATATAGGCGCGTTCGTCTAGTGGCTTAGGACGCCGCCCTCTCAAGGCGGAGACCACGGGTTCGAATCCCGTACGCGCTACAAGTTATGCATATCCAACAAATCCCCTAATAATTCCCATAATCTAATTGAAAATAAGAATTTCTTAAGTGGAATTGCATTGTCTCATATAATGATTATTTACATTTCTACTTAATAATAAAAGCAACAAATCAGCAGATATAAAAAAAGGTTCGTACCTAATAAGATACGAACCTTAAATAATGAATTATTACTTAATTTATTTCAATAACATCATCTTCTTGGTTGATGAGAAATTATTTCCTGTCGCTTTATCACTTGCAACTATGCGGTAAATATAGACTCCTGATGATAAATTAGAACCTCCGAAATCAACACTATAATATCCTGCTGACTGTTCCTGATTTACCAATTCGGATACCTTCTGACCTGCTATATTGTAAACTTCCAAAATAACTTTTGCGTCTATTGGTACCAGATAATCTATCTTTGTAGATGGATTAAATGGATTAGGATAATTTTGACTGAGTTCGAAATTCTTAGGTGAAACAACTTCTGTTTCAACTACCTGGCTGTATTTAAAAGAACCATCATTATCAATCATCTTAAGTCTGTATTGATATTTGCCTGCCTGAAGGTTCTTATCTGTAAATGAATAATCTTTAGGAGAATTACTTAATACAGCAGCTTTAACTGAACCAATTGATTCCCAGTTAGCATTGGATGCCCCTCTTTCGATGTCAAATTTATAACTGTTCTTTTCTGTCTTTGTTTCCCAGTTAAGCTGAATATTCCTTCCATCTGTATTGGAAGTAAAAGTAAAAAGTTCAACAGGTAATAGACCCTGAAACGTAAAAGTAGTTTTTTCAAGAACGGTAGTAGGGGTTGCAAGAACAAGTTTTTGGTAATTATCAGGCTGAATGGACCGTACATATGTTGTGCCCAGACGTATAGTTACACTTGCCGATGCAGTTATTACAGCTTGATAGTCTGCTCCTACTGTTACTGTCATAACAGGGGTGTTGCCATTTGAACCGGTAATTGCTGAACTGTTGCTTAATATACCGGTTGGACTTGCTAGGGTTACAGTTACTCCGGTTATAGGATTATCGTTTTGATCTAGTGCTGTAACATAAAATTCACTGGGAATGCCGGTAGGACTGATTACAAGTGATGCATTTTTTACAAGATTTCCAGCATTGGAATTTGCATCAGCTATTATTTGCTGTGCCCTTGCTAAAATATCAGGATTATCAAGGAGTGTAGTAACATCTACAGAATCGCTGAAATGCCAGAGTGCCAGTTGTACAGCTGCGGCTTCTCTTTCTACAGCAGATAACGATCCGATATATGGGAGATTTTTAAAAGGATAATAATTATTTAAGATATATGTAATCTTTGAGGATGTATATCCGGAATCCGTGTATGTAGTTGGATCCGAAGCCCAAAAATACAGCTCATGAGCAATATCAACACAATAAAATTTGGCGTCGTTGCCATCTTTATTACCATCAAAGGTGCCTGCCCAAACATATAACTGGCTGCCACCATAAGGACTCGTGAATTTTACAGCAACTACCTTGTCTAAACTGAGAACTTTTGCTGTGCTTAAACCTAGTATACCGTTCACTTTAGCAGTATTTGTTGAGGCATTCATTGTATTTGTAAAAACAAATGCGATGATAATTGTTAAGAATAAATAGAAAATAGTTTTCATGAGTAGCTGCCTTTTTGTTTATTTAATGATTTCAAGTTTTTCTTCTAATAGCGGTATATCTTCAAAAGACATACCATATAACAAATGGCTGTTTTAACTCATAATTATAAAGAAATATGAAGAATTCAGTAAACTTTACCGGTCACAAGGTCATTTAAAGTAATAAAGTAAAGCGATCTGTGGTGGCATTTATATTGATTTTTTCATCTATTTTGATGAAAAATTTATGGCGGGATAAGAGAAC
>OBLU010000791.1_pt1 | contig 29661 bp, 18 predicted proteins | sample 1518681 | NCBI WGS metagenome assembly OBLU01 (sample SAMEA3539304, study PRJEB22396) | soil metagenome | biome: tundra; feature: field; material: soil | place: USA | collected 2010-05 | depth 0.15 m
CGCTCATCAACACATCTTACCAACTCATTCAACATGCGTGATCGGGATGATCATTCATATCGGTAAACATTCTGGATTGGCAGAGTCCATTGTACTGGCCGCTGAGCCATCTGAAAGACCCAAACAGAACTGGTGGTGGCAGCAGCAGTGTACCGAGTGGCAGCAAACGACTGTATCCAGCATTAATCGAGGTCACCACCGTTCCAACTCTTCCGCATCCAGATCAGGAAGTAGTCTTAGCGAAATCTCCTCAAACGTCAGCAGCGGTACGATTTCACTTTTCACCCTCCTCAGCTCTCGTGATTGAAGTGCTGTGAGCGCTCTGTGAAGTACAGGTGCTCTAAGGCATGCGTGCCGCCTGAAGCTTTTTCCATTGGTCGGGGAGCCAGTTGGGCAGTTCACTTTTGCGCAGCTGCGACAGGTTCGTGAACAGCTGCGTGAGATACAGCTGGGGGTCTATATCGTGCCGGCGGCAAGTGCTGGTGAGGCTGGCCAGGATCGCCGCCGTTCTGCCGCCGCGCGGATTGCCGACGAAGAGGCTGTTCTTGCGATTGAGAACGACGCGCTTCATCTCGCGCTCCGAGACGTTGTTGTCGATGCTGACCGCACCATCCGAGCAGAACACGTTTAGCTCTGTCCACTGGCCCAGCGCGTAGTTCACCGCTTCGGCCATGGGATGCTTTGGCAGCAACTGTTCTTTCCACTCAAGAAGCTTCTCACGCAGTAGCGCCAGCACCGGCGCCGACTCTTCCTGGCGCAGTTCTAGCCGTGCCATTACGGATAGATCCCTGGCTTGCTTTTCTACAACGTAGAGTGCACGCACCAACTCGATCGCTTCCCGAGCGATCTCGGGAGCGGCCTTCTCGGCCTCGATCACCTTCCGTCTCAGGTGCGCCCAGCATCCGGCACGCGTGATCTCGTTGCCCGCAACGACGCCGTTGTAGCCGCAGTAAGCGTCTGCAAGCAGAACCTGACGATAGTCTTTCAAAAAGTATTTCGGTCCATCGCGGCCACGGTTGAGCGTGAAGTCGAACACGTTGTAGGGATAGCCATCGTCGCCGACATAGATCCACATGCGAGCGTTCGCGGTTTTGCCCTTGCTCAGCATGGGCATGATCGTATCGTCGGTGGCCACCACGTGCGAGGCTCGCACTCGCTCCGCCATCAGCTTCCACAGTGGTTCGGCCAGATCGGCCATATCTCCGCACCACACCGATTGCGTTGCCCGCGAGATCTCGAATCCCTGCCGCTCAAAGATGTCTTCCAGGCGGTATAACGGGATGTAGTCTGAAAATTTGCTGGTAGCGATGTACGCCAGCAGTCCCGGCCCGGCCATGCCCTTGTCGATTGCCATCTCCGGCTTGGCTGCCGTTTCCATCTGTGGGCTATTGCCGTTGCTCTCGCAGTCCGTGCAGGCATACTTCTTGCGCACATGATGGATGCGTCCGAAGTGGCCGGGTAGATATTCCACCTGCCAGCTTTCGTCCGTGCCGATCTCCTTGCGCTCGATGCCGCAACAGGGACAGGCCCGTTCAGCCGCACTCAACTCGTGGACGTGGGTAGTTACAGGAAGATTCTCGAAGTTGGCAAGATTGCGTCGTCCTTTACGCCGCTTCACACGTCGAAGTTCTTCCTGCGCCTCGGTGCGGGATGGAAGATCGTCCGGATTAACAGGCTTCCGATCCATCTCCTCTGCGAAGTTCAGAAGCAGCTGTGCCAGATCGGCGGATGATTGCAGACGATCGGCGCGAGGACCGTAGTACCACTTCCTGTAACGCTCCAACTCAAGTTGCAGACGCAGATTTTCGATGTGCAGTTCGGCGCGCTCATTGAGCAGCGCAGTCACCATGGTCTTCAAAGCTTCTCTATCGTCCGGTAAGTTGGACAGCGTCTCAATCACAACTAAGTTATGCCATAACTTCCTGCGGATAACTTACCTTTGGCAGTTCTTCCTTAGGACCATCTGCCACCGAATCAGAATTATTGTCCACTTCCATCTGTCCCTTGCACTCGGCATCAACCTCGGAATGAGCAGGTTTCGGCTTGTCACCACCGCGATCCGCATGCGAGTGCAGGTTGCCAGCTTCACAGCGCGGGTATTCTCTGCAGCACTCCTCCATCCAGCCGGCGCTGTGATCACGCGAGCCTTGACCGGTTGAACGGTGGGAAGCGCCTTGATCCAGAAGGACTGATGGATCTCTGACTTCCACTCCGCCCTGTCGACTGTCCACGGGCGTGGTTCCACTGCCGTCGGCCTGGCTGACATCCAGTTGAACATCGATGTCGACGATCTGTCCCGTTTCGGAAACCCGAACCAGTGGTAAGCGCGGGGCTGGAGGGACAGGTTTGCTGCCCGCGAGCCTTTGCCGGTACTCCTCTCCACTCGTGCCCGGTTTTAGCTCCAACGCTGGTTGTGGGTCTCGATGGGAATCTCTCATCCGCTGGCCGTCACACTGACGCACGTCAGTTCGATGGATAGGTACTAGACCTGCACCACTGGCCTCCTCCACCGTGAGGCATTGACTAAGGCCATTAAACCGTTCAGGCGTTTTGTCTGCCTCCAACGGGGATTCATTAGGAACCTGCACTCTAGCGGCGTCGAAGAATGGAGAAGGAACAGGGGGAACAGAGTGATCAGGATCGGAAGGTGACATTATGGCGCGATTTGTCCGTGGAGCGATCAACCCATCCACGATCTTGCCTGTCTCCGCAATCCGAACCGACGGCAAGGATGGAGGTGGATCAACAGGTCTGCCCGCTCTGACCCTAGTCCAATAGGTCGGAGTAGGAAGCGGAATGTGGAGAGCCCTGCAAATGCTGCGAATGGTCCCAGCATTCAACCCGAGCGCCTTCGCGGCACGCACCGCCCCGATGGACCAGACCAGTTCATAAATCTGAACTCGATCATAGCGACCCATTAGGAGCCGGGGTGCCACAAGAAGTGAAACGGCAGTCGCCTCCAGATCTGCACTATCCGGTCTCAATTTGCTGGTTGGGCCTGAAGTCGAGGCTTCAGCCACATCGGATCCGCACCCAAAGGCCGGACCGTCAGACTCGCCTTGCACTTCTTCTGAGGAAGGCCGCCCCTGACCTAGATTGCTGCTGCTTCTCGATGTGGGTATATGCTTCGGGACTGGTGAGGGGTTTACCCTTTGCGTTCCACCTGCAATCGAACTTGGAGAGTTCGAGGCAAGCGCCTCTGCCTTTTCTTGCGGTGACCCCGTGTCCGGCGAAACTCCCAACATCGGCTTAAGAGCGGCGGTAGTGTCTCCCTGATCCGGGAAAGTTGTCCGAGGAGATAACATCACCTCCGGGAACTCAAATCCCGAGGCGATTAGAGTTCGAAAATCGTCCTCTAGTCTCCGCCAGAAATCTTTCCAGCCGTGTCCATCAGTTTGGAATCGACTCGGCTCTTGCCACCGTCGCTGTTCCCGATCCTCGCAGCGTCTCCCTTAGACCACGGTGATCCGATAGGTCCCCGCCGGCGTCGTCGATAATGTCGCGATCACCACTGCGGCGCCCCGCCGAGTAACTGCATCGACCCCCGCTTGGCGGCACTCACCGAACCGTTGCTGGCCGACGAAGCAATGTTGCCGGTAAACCTCAATTGCTTTGACAAACTTCCAGTTCTGCACGTATGCTTCGTTGTCGGGAAACGTTTACTCGGGCGCGTGTCAGACTTGCGACTTTTGCATTGCGGTCCGCGCGCGCTCGGTGGCCGCAGCGAAAAGTTGCCTCTTGGTCAGTTCGCGATACGGGAAAGGGATTCTCTCATGAAGACAGTCTCTAGAAGGCGATTCCTCAAGAAGGCGGGCCAGTCGGGTCTGGCCCTTGCTGCTAGTTCCCTCTTTGGCAGATTCGGTATAGCCCAAAGCGCCCAGCGTGCGACTCGCGTCATCATCGATTCCGGCCGGCAAATTGCGCCAATCGATCAACATCTCTTCGGCTCCTTTCTCGAGCATCTCGGGCGCGCCATCTACGAAGGCATCTACGATCCCAATTCGAAATTCGCCGACAGCAATGGATTCTGCACCGATGTGATGAAGGAAGTCCACAACCTGGGAGTACCGATCATTCGTTATCCCGGCGGCAATTTCGTTTCGGGCTATCACTGGCTCGATGGAGTCGGTCCGAAAAAGAACCGGCCCACTGTCCTCGACCGTGCATGGAACACGCTGGAGACCAACCAGTTTGGAACCAACGAATTCATCACCTGGGCGCGCGCCGTCGGTACCGAGCCGTTGTTCGGGCTCAACTTTGGAACCGCGTCAGCTGAAGATGCGGCCGCCCTGGTGGAATATTGCAACGTACCCAATGGAACCAAATGGAGCGAACTGCGCCGCTCGCACGGATATGACCAACCCCACAACGTGAAGTACTGGTGCGTCGGCAACGAGATGGACGGGCCATGGCAGATCGGTCACATGCCGGCCCGCGAATATGGAATCAAAGCCACGGATGCCGCCCGCCAGATGCGCGTTCTCGATCCCTCAATCAAACTCATAGCCTGCGGTTCAAGCGGGCCGTTCATGCCGACTTATATCGAATGGGATCGCACGGTGCTGGAAGAGTGCTATGACGAAGTCGATGGCATCTCGCTCCACCGCTATTTCGGGAACACCGAAGAAACAAGCAATGACAGCTCTAAGTATCTGGCAATGAACCTCGCGATGGATCGCCAGATCGAGGAGATAGCAGCCGTTTGTGACACCGTCCGGGCACACAAACGCTCCAATAAACAGTTATTTCTGTCATTCGATGAGTGGAACGTCTGGTATCGCGCCCGCGGAGGCGAAGCAACGGACGGACACAGAAAAGTGGCGCCCCATCTTTTGGAAGAACAATACAACCTGGAAGATGCCCTCCTCGTCGGTGGCCTCGCAAATTGCCTGATCCGGCATTCAGACCGTGTAAAAGTAGCCTGCCTTGCGCAGCTCGTCAACGTGATCGCGCCAATCATGACCAACGAAGATGGCATATTGCGCCAGAGTATCTATTACCCGTATGCCTGGGCCCTTAAATACGCTCACGGGCGTGCCCTGAGCATTGCTCCCGAAGGCCCGACCTATGAAGTTGCGGCCCTCGGGCGGCCCATTGAAAGCATCGGCCTCCCTTCCCCGGGATTCGGAGACGTGCCGTACCTCGACATGGTGGCGACTCTCGATCCAGAAAAAAAGACCGTCACGATTTTCGTGCTCAACCGTGACCTGGAGAATGCGCGAGATCTGGAGATCAACTGGCACGACCTGGTCCCCACCGGGGTCAACGCATTCGAAACGATAACCGGGCCCGACCTGAAGGCGGTCAACACCTTTGCGGATCCAAAGCGTGTGGTGCCGCAGACGCTCGAGAATCCCAAAGCCGGCTCAACGATGTCATTGAAATTACCGGCGCGGTCGTATTCCGTCCTGTCGCTCTCCATCTGATCGTCCCGCCCTCGTGAGAGAGCAGAATTCGTGAGCGACCGCCAGGAAGAACTCAATTCGAGGAGACTTGAGCGATACACTCAAGAGAATATTGCGCCAAAGAGCGGAATAAGAGGGCAGTTAGAGACTACAAAAACGCGGATGGCACATCGTGTCAGCAAACCCACAAGCCGGAATCAGGCGCCTGTTTACGTTTTTAGCTCTTCTAAGTTGCCTGCCTGCGGCGATCGGGCAGACGGAGATCCCTCGTGCGCAGCCTGCGGTTCCTGAGAATGCAGGCTCGACACTATCCGCAAAGAGCGAAACAGTTGGGTTGCCCTCCCGCTATCCACAACTGGTCGATATTACAGCTTCGACGGGAATTCAATTCGTACATGTTTCGAGTCCCGAGCAGAAATTCATCGTGGAGTCGATGAGCGGAGGCGTGGCTCTAATCGATTATGACCGCGATGGCTGGCCCGACATCTACTTTACAAATGCGCAAAGCGTCGACACGGCTCTCCATGGCAAGAAGGCGCGAAGCGCGCTCTATCATAACAACCACGACGGGACATTCACCGACGTCACGGACAAGGCCGGCGTCGGGTATCCCTGTTGGGCAGGGGGTGTGGCCGTCGGAGATTACAACAACGACGGTTGGCCCGACCTATTGGTGACATGTTTCGGCGGAGTGGTTCTCTATCGCAACAACGGCGACGGAACCTTTAGCGACGTGACCAAGGCTGCGGGGCTGGGCGGCGACACCGAGTGGGCTACGGGCGCCGCTTTCGGAGATTACGACGGCGACGGCTGGGCCGATCTGTTTATCTCGCACTACGTAGATTTCCACCTGGATGACCTCCCTGGATTCGGTTCCAGCATGACTTGCAAGTACATGGGCATTGACGTACAGTGCGGGCCAAAAGGATTGAAGGGATCTCCGGACAATCTTTACCACAACAACCGTAACGGCACGTTTACTGATGTTTCGAAGAAATCTGGCGTGGAAGATCCTGAGCACCGATTCGGCCTGACGGCAGTCTGGTCTGACTTCAACAACGACGGCAAGCTCGATTTGCTCGTCACGAACGATGGTCAACCGAATTACCTCTATCAGGGAAATGGCCGCGGTTCATTCGAAGATGTGAGCTTCACCTCCGGGGTCGGATTGAGCGAAAGCGGTGCGCGTCAGGCCAATATGGGTGTTGCTTTAGGCGATTATTTGCATACGGGCCGCATGTCGATTTTGATCTCTCATTTCGACATCGAATACGCGGCCTTCTATCGCAATGATGGCGATATGATGTTTACCGACATTTCGATTCCTTCTGGAATCGCAAGAGGTACCAAGGGGTATGTCGGTTGGGGCGATGCTTTTGTCGATTTCGACAATGACGGCTGGCAGGACTTTTTCCTTGTCAACGGACATGTGTATCCCCAGATTGACAGCGTTCCGGACGGGCCCCGATACCTTGAGCCTAAATTGCTCTTCGTGAATAAGAGGGATGGTTCGTTCAAGGATATGAGCCAAGAGGCAGGAGCAGCCATTCAGATTCCGCAAGTGAGCCGCGGAATGGCTATCGGCGACCTGTTCAATGACGGCAAGCTTGAGGCGGTCGTTGAAAACCTCGTGGGTAAGCCCATGATTCTGCGTCCAGAGGGTGGTCCGCAAAATCACTGGATCAGCTTTCAATTGGAAGGTGTGAAATGCAATCGCCTGGCGTTGAATGCGCGCGTGCGAGCGACAGCAGGAGACCTGGTGCAGCTCGGCGAGATTGTAAGTGGAGGGAGTTATCTCTCACAGAACGACCTTCGCATCCACTTCGGGTTAGGCGACCATCAACGAGTAGATAAGGCCGAAGTCCTGTGGCCGGATGGAAAGGTGGAGACTCTCACTAATCTGGACGCCGACCATTTCTATAACATCCGGGAAGGGTCGGGCGTAGTTTCTTCCAAGCCGCTTGACGCCGCCGGGAATCGGCCATGATTGCTTCACGCAAATCAGCTTGGATTTTCGCGCGATGAGACTCCTGCATCATTCGCCGCTCAACAAAATCACGCAGAACAGTTGGTGGACTTTCTCTAGTTGCTAAGTGGGGTGCCTGCCGTATCCTCGGTCGGCTTCCCCTTGTCCTGGGCCTTCTTGAGCTTGGTGAAGATCGTTTCGTCGGCGGCCTTTTGCAGGCTGCGGGTCTTTTCGAATTCGACCTTTGCCTCTTCTTTCTTCCCAGCCACCTGGTAGAACCGTGCCAGTCTCCAGTGAATGTTTACATCATTGGGGTTCAACTTCTCAGCAGTCTTCAATTCCCGCAGCGCGTCATCTTTCTGTCCTCTATCGCTATACAAGATGCCCAAATCCAGGTGGGCCAGCGCAATTGTCGGATCGATCCGGACTGCCTTTTCAAGCAGCGGAGGCGCAGCTTCAGGATGGTTCATGCGCATGTCTGTATCGGCTAGATAGGTCAGGGCGTCGGCATGACCCGGATTGTTAGCAAGTTCGTCCTTGAACTCCTGGGCAGCTCCCTCGTACTGCATCAGGCGCCACAATAAATAACCCAAACCAAAATGCACGTTCGGCATTTTCGGGTCGGCCTTGGCGGCGGCGCGAAATTGTTGAAGGGCGCCCGCATCATTCTTCATCTCGTCGTACGCCTCACCGGCAAGCATGTCGGCTTCTGCCGATTCTGCATTCAACGTCAGAATCTGGTGATACACATCGAGGACGCATTGATACTGTTTTACCCAAAGACAACTGTGCGCCAATACCAACCGGAAAGGCAGATTCTGCGGATCGCGTTCGGTTGTCTCTTTCATAAATGGAACCGCCGCTGCATATTCCCCTAACCCATAGTGCGACAGACCTATCAGCGTTGTCAGTCGCAGTCTTTCGGGTGAGGATGGAGGTTCGTTCTTCAGAATCGGAGTGAACGTCTGAATGGCACCTTTCAGATCGCCGGATTTGAAAAGCGAGAGGCCAAGGTCCAGCCGGACTCCAGGAATCGCCGGATTCAACGCCAGAGCTTTCTGATAGAGGGGTACAGCCTCCGTATATCTTTCCTGTCGCGCTTCGAGAAAGCCGAGATGGGCATAGGCCTCGGCGTTTGCTGGATGAGCTTTAACAAAGGCACGCCATTCAGTCTCGGCGGCAGCAGTGTTGCCCTGCTGCTCCAGTGCGATGGCCGTCTGGCGCAGATCGTCCGCGGTCCCTGCCGACTGTCCCGGGCAACTGATCGCCAACAAGGCAAGTGTGATTGAAAAAGCAAATCCCGGTAGCGCAAATCGCTTCACGCACATCTCCAATGGCATTTTCGCTTGCCGGCAAGTCACCGCGCAATACCCAGGCAGCGCGCTGCGCAGAGAAGAGAAAGGGCGCGGCAGGAGTGACCCTGCTGCGCCCCGGTTAGCCCCCCTCAGTGGCTAGAATACGAACTTCCCGCCTAACTCCATCAGACGAGGTCCGTAATCATTGGTAATTGCTCCGAAATTTTCGTCGTGGTTGTTGGTATCAATGCCCTGAAACTGCGTGTGGTTGAAAGTATTGAAGGTTTCAAAACGCAGTTCAATTCTCGGACCTTCGCGGGCGGTGAGCGGAATCGCCTTGAACAGCGATAGATTCCAGTTGAAGAGTCCTGGCCCCACCACCGCATCTTTTCCGGCGTTGCCAAAGCCTTGATTTGGGCCGCCGTTCCACGGAGCGACCGGATCAGCGAAAGAACTTTTGGTGAACCAGGCGCCGACCTGCTTGGGGTAAGAGACTTTTGAAACCAGGTCTGGACGGTTGCCAGTGCCTCCTCCCAGCCCAGTAATGTCAGAGCCGGAATAGTGAATGAACTGAGGCACTCCTGTGTGCGCCGCAGTAATTCCGGAGATCGACCAGCCTCCAAGGGCCACGCGAGCCGCCGTGTTCGAGCTGTTGGCAAAGAACGGCATTGCATAGACGTAGCTCACGTTGAGGTTGTGACGCATGTCGAACGTTATGTCCGACCCACGGTCGTACTTCGGGTTGAACGGATTGGACAGCCCATTCAAGTCGTTGCTTACTTCGTCGATGTTGTGCGACCAGGTGTAGGCCACTTGGGTCGTCAGACCATGCCGGTTCTCTGCCCGTATGCCGGCCTGGAATGAGTGGTAGTCGAAATTGGTTTCGTTTTCCTCCTGGTTGATATTGCTGAAACCGGGAAAGATCCGGTAAAGGTTCGCGGGGAGCGTTCCATTGGCCACTCCCTCTCGGGCAAAGTAAGGATTGGCGGGATTGCTCGCGTCAGCCAGGGGCAACGTGTTGATCTGCCGGTCGTCGTTCTGATCCCAGCCTATCGACCCGACATACTGCACCTGTGCAACGATCGATGTAGCAACCTGGCGTTGTATCCCCAAGCTGAATTCCGCCGTCCCAGGAGGCGGATAGTTGTACTTGATGTTGGTCAGGGTAGATGGAAACGACTCGGTAGTCGTCAATCCCGTCAACGCGCTTGTGTTGGGGTTGGAGAAGTAAACGTTGTTGGCTGAAGGTTGGTAGGCAAATGGTGGATTCAACGCCGCGTTGTAGACGTCGTTGCCCTGGACGCGCTCATAAAATGTTCCCAACCCACCCCTGAGAACCGTCTTTCCGTTTCCGTGGAGGTCATAGGCAAAGCCAATTCGAGGTTCGAACGTGTCGTATGCGTTTCTGACGTTCCCGCGTGGGAAGCCGTTGACGTCCGCTTCCTCGATCCCATTGAGATAGAACTGTTGCCCGTTGAATGCAGTGAGAGAGGCGGGGTTCAAGGTGCCGGCCGCCGTGACGGGATTACCGAGCGCATAGAGATAGTCCGCGGGCACGAAATTCGCGAACGAGTTATATCGCTCAAAGGCGTGCGGCAGCCCGTCGTAACGGAGGCCAATGTTCAGGGTCAACTGGGGAGTGGCGTGCCAATTGTCGTTGAAATATAACCCATAGTTGTTGTTGACCCAATGTTTGTCGTAGAGGAACTGCAGCTGGGTAAAGCTGGAAGCGTCCCCGAGCAGGAAGTTGATGTAGGAGTCTCCGGAAAAGCTGCTCGAGTTGAAGACCGCGGTTCCTTGCGTGTTGGCCTGCAGTTGCTGGTTCTTGTAGTCATGCAGCAGGCTGAAGCCGAATTTGAGCTGGTGTCGACCCTTGGTCCACGACAGATCGTCCCGGTACTCAAAGCCTTCATATCCGTTCTTCCATGGATAGTAGCTTTCACTCCAGTTCACGTTGAGTGGCGAGCCTTGCAGATCGATCTCCGGCATGTCGTTGACCGCCGCATCACCGACCGGGAAGAAGCTTGTTGCTGTCCACCCGGCAGGCTGAAGGAACGTGCCGCCCGGACCTTTGATCGGAGTGAGAGTAATCTTGTTTCCGCTGTAGAGGATTGCGGTTTCGTTGAGCAGGTTGGGTGAATACGTCTGAGTCAGCTTGATGACCGCCGTATAAGACGGATTGGTCATGGCCGTGCCCACGGTTGGATAGGTGCTATCTCCCCACAACGGTGGGAAGTAGTTTTGGGCAAGCGTGTCATGGAGGTAATGGCCCATCAGCTGGTACTTGCTGGTGATCGCGTGGTCGATGCGAACAATGTCTTCACGGACCTCGGTTGGTTGAGGGATGGACGCAATGTACTGTGTGCCGTTATTGAAGTTGGGCGTCGGGAAGGTGCCCGCGTTCACCTCGAGGACCGAATTCGGATCGATCAGGTTGGCGGGGATTATGTTACCCGGGAAAGCCTTGCCAGGTGTCAGACCGTCGGTGGCGTAGAGTGCAAGCTTGGCTGGATCTGTGGTGACTGGAACGATAGGTGCAGCGCTGCCAGCCGGAACGGTATAAGCCAAAGGCGCTCCCGCCGTCGGAAAGTTACTCGCGAGGATGGCGTTCTGAATTGAAGGCTGGCTGCCTTGAATGAGTCTTCGCCATTCTTCATTCCAAAAGAAGAATGTCCGATTGCGTGCTTCATTGTAGACATGCGGAATCCAGAGCGGGCCGCCGATATTGCCGCCTGGCTCGTTCAGCTTGAACTCCGACACGGATTTGCTGAAGTAATCCGCCGCATCGTAATCCGTATTCCGATTGAACTCATAGAGCTCGCCGTGATAGTCATGCGTACCCGATTTGAGCACCATGAGAATGGTTCCACCGGAACCGATACCGTAATCGGGGCTGTAGTTGCTGTCGAGAGTCTGGAATTCCGTGATCGCGTCCTGAGATGGCAGGTTCATGAAGCAGCCGCCGCAACCGCGATCGTTCTGTTCAGCTCCATCCAGCAGGTAGATGTTGTGCGTCTGTCGGGTCCCATTGAAACTGATGCCGTTTGAGGATGTCAGAGCATTGACGCCACCAAAGGCGGGCAAATTGTTGGCCACACCCATTCCAAGGGCGGCAAGCGAAGTGATATTGCGGCCGTTGGTTGCAAGCTGCGAAACCTGCTGGCCGCTGATCAAAGTACTCACTTCGCTGGTTTCAGATTGAACCTGCAATGCGTCGGCTTCGACGGTCACCGTCTGTGCCTGGCTGCCAACGGTGAGGATGACGTTTTCTTCCAGTGTCTGAGCCACGTTCACCACGATGCCGGTCTTGGTGTACTTCTGAAAGCCGTTTGCGGACCCGCTCAGCGTGTAAGTGCCAACTCCCACGTTCGCAAACCGATAGGCGCCCACCCCATTCGAGACCGTATCTCGTGTTTGGCCGGTTGCAGGGTTCATTAGCGTGATGGCAGCGTTTGGAACGACTGATCCACTGGCATCGGTTACGGTTCCGGTGATCGTGGCGTTGTCCTGGCTCCAAGCCGCTGGCGCTAGCACCAGAAGCATAGCGACGAACACAAATAGCAGCGAGAAAAAGCTCCACTCCGGCATCCCGGCAGTGTGCATTTTTGCGCAGCTTTGCATTTGGGTTTTGGGATGATTCATGGGTTTGCCTCCTGAGCAAACGGTTACCGACTTGCTTGAAGCTGTATACGTGTCTTCGAGAGGTTCTCGTCTTTTTGCGAACTTCTACGACTTGATAGGAGAAGTTCTGACGGGCACTGCCGCTACCGGCGTCTTACCGGCAGGTCTTGATCGTTCTGGAAATCAGCCGATCATCCCCATGTCCCATTTGGGATCGTGGGATCATCTGGCGAACCGTGTTCCGACCGTGTAGGGGTACCTCACCGGTCCGCCCCGTGCGACCTTTAGCAAATCTGTTTCTCGGGCCCACGCAATTGATCCCGGAGACCGCCCGGGAATCGTTTCCTGATGGCTGCTCTTCTACGCCGCGCTCTTATCGTTTGTCAAGTCAAAAGTTCAGGCCCAGGTGATCGTCGCCGACATCGGCGAAACAAGCGGCGCTCGACTTGAATAATCGCTTTATTTTGGCGAGCGGAGAGTTTGCTCCGTCTTTCCCCCGTCTCTGCCGCCTGGTGAGACCTGGGTGCCGACCGGACGAGCAAATCCGCATTCGCGATTGGGATACGTTTTCTAGTTTGCAAAATTCGCCGGCGGGTTTTGCCTCCACGCAGCCCCTCGGGGGGGCCTAAAGCCCATTCATGGCCGGAGCAACTTATTCTTATGAAAGCGTTTACATCTGCGTGACGACGATCACACCGTGACGTGGAGAATTGCGCCTATTATTTCTCGCTCGTGGGGAGTTTCTATTGCAAGACGGGCCTTATTGGAAGGTTTTCCATCCTAAATCTACTGCCCGGAGTTCTGCAATCGGTTCATCACAGTAGTGCAGATTCAGAAGTGCAGGCATAAACGTCATCAAGACAAACTGTTGCCTCGCGGATCCGCGAGAACCGCACCAGAAGTGTGCGGAAACGGGGCTGCGCGCAATATTAACCGATTCATGTGAGGCTATTGTGAAAGTGATCAAACAACTAGGGGTACTGTTGCTCCTGAGCTTCTGCTTGCCTGCCAGTTATCTGGCGGCACAGGAGTTCACAGGACGCGTAACAGACACCAGCGGCGCTGTTCTTACCAAAGCCGCAATTACCGCGCACAATGTGGCGACAAATGTGGATACAGCAACCGTTACAACGGCATCGGGAGACTACACGATTCCCTATCTGAAGCCTGGCAACTACACGGTTTCGGTCCAGGCCAACGGATTTGAAACAGGTCTTCGCACTGGTCTCGAACTACAGGTGGGCCAGACAGCAACTGTCAACTTCGCGTTGAATGTTGGCCATGCCACCGAAACTGTGACCGTCCAGGGCGATTCGCTGGTCGATTTTGGAAAGGCCGACATCGGTGAGGTGGTTGAGAACACGCGCGTCACGGAACTTCCGCTGAACGGGCGCGATCCCGGATGCTTTCGATCCTCAGCGCTGGCGCTATCTGGACTGGAAGCGCACAGTGGCAGCGGCCATTCGATGACACGCAGGCGAACCTTGCCGTCAACGGCGGCCAGGGGGGAAACGTCTCGCTCATGATGGATGGCGTCTCCAACTCAGCTTCGCCCATCAACAATGCCGGACAGGCGAACATCGCGTATGTCCCGCCGGTAGATTCCGTGCAGGAGTTCAAGATCATTACCAATCCCTATGACGCGCAGTACGGGCTGATGGCCGGCGCCGTGGAGGACGTGAGATTGAAGTCGGGCACCAACAAGCTGCATGGCGACGTGTATGAGTATGGCCGCCGCACATGGCTCGACGCCAACACCTGGCAAAACGACTACACGATCGCCAAGGCGTTGCCCGGTACGAACCTCAAGCCATATGAGACCCCGACAATGAAATGGGATCAGTATGGCGCAGAACTGGATGGTCCCGTCGTGTTGCCCAAAATTTACAACGGGCGCGACAAGTCGTTTTTCACGATGCAATTCGAAAACTGGAATGAGATCGAACCAAACACGATTTACGACTCCGTTCCGGGCGCGGGCTGGTCAAATGGCGACTTCAGCAACCTCGTTTATTGGAACGGAACCAACAAGGACTATGAGCCGATCAGCATTCTTGACCCTTTGAATATCTCGCAGAACGCGCAAGGGGCGTGGGTTCGCGTACCCTTTGGTCCCAATGACAGCATTAACCCAACTTCCGCGGCCAATGTGATGCCGGCATCGCGCATCAATCCGGTGGCGCAGAAGATCATCAGCCTGTATCCCAAGGCAAACACCACGACGGCCCCGGGCTCCAATCCATTTGCCAACAACTACACCGTTCCTGGGAACGATATAGACCGTTATCGCAATGTGCTGGCGAAGTTTGACCAGAACCTGTCGTCAAAGGATCGGTTGAGCCTGCACTACGGATATTGGGAACGTGTCGAGGTTCGCAGTTACGACGGCTTTACCGGGCCGGAGCAGGAAGGGCAGTTGCCTCACGGCGAGCGCAGCCATACCTTTACGCTCGAAGAAACTCACACCTTTACACCAAGCCTGTTTTTCGACTTGCGCGCCAATGCGTCTGTGCGAGCCGATTACAGCTACAACGGGCCTCCTTTCGATCCGACAACGCTGGGCTGGTCTTCCCAATTGGCGCAGTCTATGGGACCAGCGGCTGCGGCTGAATTTCCTTACCTCAACATCAGCGAATTTGCCAGCATGGGCACCAACAGCAACGGCCAGAACGTGAAGAACTCTCTTGCACTGTTCCCGACCGTCACCTGGGTCAAAGGCAAACACACCCTGCACGCCGGCCTCGATCTGCGGTTATGGCAGATCGGATACGACGTCATCGGTGGCGGCAACAACTTCTGGATTGACCACAGCTGGACTCAGACCGAATGTGGAAGCTGCGGCTCGTGGGATCCGGCCAGCGGCAACTCGATTGCCTCACTCCTCCTCGGCAACCCGACCTCCGGCAGTAATCAAATCAACGTGAAAACCTACTGGTCTTCGCATTACTGGGCGCCGTTTGCTCAGGACGACTGGAAGGTCAACCGGAGACTGACTCTGAATCTTGGCCTTCGCTGGGACTTTGTTGAGCCCGAAACCGAGCGGAATAACATGGCCAACGGCGGGTTTGACTCCACCGGGGTCAATCCGGTCAACTCCCTGGTCAGCTTGCCGGGCTATAGCAAGCTTCTGGGCGGCGTGACCTACCTGGGCGTGAATGGCTATGCCCGTTCGGCTTATCCGTTGTCGAAATTTGACCTGCAGCCGCGTGTAGGTTTTGCCTATGCACTCGATGACAAAACCGTCGTTCGCGGCGGCTTTGGTGAATCGGCGCGAAGCCCTGAAAACGCTCCGAACAGCATCGGCTATAGCGCCTCAACCAACTACCAGGCCAATGATCCTAACTGGCCGGGCGCGACTCACCCCAACCTTGCCAACCAGATCGACAATCCATATTCATCGGTTGTTCAGCCCACAGGATCCTCGCTTGGAATGCTGGAAGATCTTGGACAAGGTCCGTGGACCACCAATCCGAAGTACATCATTCCGACATTCTGGAACTACTCGATGGGTGTGGAGCGGCAATTCCTTAGAAACGACACGATAAACATCTCCTATGTTGGCAGCCAACTGTTCAACGGCGACTGCGGCAATGGAAGCTTCAAGGGAGACTGCCCAAATATTAACCATGAAAACGCTGCTGCAATGACGAATTGCAACCCGGAGAACGGGGGCCGTTACGAGAACTGCAACAACGACAACGTGCCGAATCCATTCCTTGGCATCAGTGCCTTCAACGGATCCGGCTACAACACTTCTTCAACCCTCAACGCACTCAACTTCACGCGTCCCTTTCCTGAATTCACCGACATGACCATGTGGCAGGCCAACACCGCGCATACCTGGTACAACTCCCTCCAGGTCACCGGCACGCACAAGTGGAGCAACTCTCTCACCCTGCATGGCACGTGGACCTGGTCGAAGATGCTGGATTCGGGCGGCGTCAACGACACAACGTTCCTCGTTCCGTTCAGACAGATCGACGGGAACGATTTCACCCACCGGGTCACGGTTTCCGGTGTTTACCTGCTGCCGGTCGGTCACGGGCGCACCTTCCTGTCCAACGCGAACCGGATTGTGAATGGCGCTATTGGAGGATGGGAACTGGGCAGTCTGTATGTTTATCAAACAGGCGCGCCCTGGTTAATTCCCGGCAATCCGAACGAAGTCTATCTGCATAGTGCTTACGTGAAGCCGCATATCCAAAAGGATGACGGGTTCATCCGCCTCGCGGCCGCATGCGCCGAGCAGTACAAAGAAGATAACTCCACGGGCGTCTACTCGCTCGTCCAGCTGCAGAACTTTGACTACGACGGAAGCTGCTCGCAGGGAGCAAACTTCATGCAGGTGCCGAGCTATGCCCCAAGTCCAGACAATGTCTACACGGGCATTCGAATTCCCAACACTCAGCAATTTGACACAAACCTCTCAAAGAACTTTGGAATCGTCGAGAGGATGAGCCTCCAACTTCGCCTTGAAGCATTCAACGTGCTCAATCACCCGCTGTGGTCGATGAATCCCGATGGCAGCACGAACGACTCGACGTTCGGCACGATTGAACGAGGTCCATGGGGACAAAGCAACCTGCCTCGCCAGATGCAGGTCTCAGCCAAAATCTCCTGGTAAGCAATTAACGTACTCAATTACCCCTGAGGATCTGCCGCAATCAAGCGGCAGATTTCTCAGGGCGCTTTTTGTCCGTTAGGGTCTTAGAGAACTGTTTCATTTTGAGAGGAAGGAAATACGCCATGTCAAAGGTGTCTCGCCGCGAGATTCTTTATTCCGGTGCGCTTGTCGCAGCCGGCAGTCTTCTCCTGAAGCCCGCATTCGCCCATAGCGATTTGCTTGCTACAGTCGTCGAAAAAGCTGAGGGAGCAGGCGTGATTGAGGGAATTCCCGAAATCGATCTAGCTCCCCGAGAGCACCTTCTGTTTGATTTTGACTGGCGGTTCCTCCACGGACACGCAACCGATCCTGCAAAAGACCTCAATCTCGGAGCCGACCAGGGAGACTTTGCCAAGACCGGCGATTTCCATTTTGCACAGCCTAAATTTGACGACTCTCAGTGGCGCACACTCAACCTGCCGCACGACTGGGCGGTTGAACTGCCATTTGTCAACGACCCCGCGCTCACGTCGCATGGGTACAAGCCGCTGGGACGCAAGTATCCCGAGACAAGTGTCGGCTGGTATCGCAGAACTTTTGACATACCCAGGGAAGATGAAGGCCGCCGCATCTGTATCAACTTTGACGGCATTTTTCGAAGCGCGCTGGTCTTCTGCAACGGCGTCTTCATCGGCCGCAGCGACAGCGGCTACGCTCCCTTTGGATTTGATCTGACCGATTTCTTAAATTACGGAAAAGCAAACTCTATTACCGTGCGCGTGGATGCGTCCTATGGAGACGGATGGTTTTATGAGGGCGCGGGCATCTATCGGCATGTGTGGCTCACCAAGCTGGATCCACTCCACATAGGTCAATGGGAAACGGTAGTGCGTACAGAGATCCAACCAGGCGGCGCTAGGCTCAGTCTCAACACATCTGTCGAGAACACAGGAAGCGCAAAGGAAATCTGTAGCGTGCAATGGCGGATCATCGACGAATCGGGAAAAACGGTCGCAACGGCCGAGTCTCCGGATGCTGAGATTCCAATAGACGGCAAGCAGATCTTCACGGCCCCCACAAAGCTTGTTCACCCCGCAATCTGGTCGCTTGAACATCCGACGCTCTACTATGCCGTTGCGACAGTTGAATCGAATGGCAAGGTGCGTGATCGCGATCGTGCCAGCTTCGGTATTCGTACGCTTGCCTGGGATCTTGACAAGGGGTTTCTGCTCAACGGTGTTAGGACGCCGATTCAGGGCACCTGCAACCACCAGGACCACGCGGGCGTTGGCGCGGCTGTGCCCGACCGCCTGCAGGCGTTCCGGATGGAAGTGTTAAAGGGAATGGGGTGCAATGCGATTCGGACGTCTCACAATATTCCGACGCCAGAGCTGATCGAGGCCTGCGACCGGTTGGGCGTGCTGGTTATGTGCGAAACACGGATCATGTCGTCAAGCGATGAAGGGCTGGCGCAGCTTTCGACAATGATTCGCCGATTCCGCAATCATCCTTCCATCTTCCTCTGGTCGATGGGCAATGAAGAATGGGAACTCGAGCGAGACCTCGCGGGACCGCGTGTCATTCGCGCAATGCAGCAGCGCACGCACGAGCTGGACCCAACGCGCCAATGCACCGCGGCTGTGAATGGATACTGGGACAAGCCCATGGCGCCGTGCCTCGATGTAATGGGCTTCAACTACAACTTGTCGCAAATCGATCAGTATCACAAGGATCATCCGAAGCAGTTTGGGATTGGCACGGAGATAGCCAGCGCTGTATTCACTCGCGGAATCTACAGCAATGATAAGCTGCGCAACTGGGTAAGCTCCTACGACAAGGTCTATGCCGACACCAATGTTGACGAAGGGCAGGCCTGGTGGAACTTTTATGGTTCAAGGTCCTGGCTGGCAGGGGGCTTCGCGTGGACCGGGTTCGACTATCGTGGCGAGCCGTCGCCCTATGCCTGGCCAAGCGTGAGTTCGCAGTTCGGCATCGTGGACACGTGCGGTTTCCCCAAAGATACCTACTTCCATTACAAGGCGTGGTGGGATAACAAGCCGCTCCTGCACCTGTTGCCGCACTGGAACTGGCCAGGGAGAGAGGGCGAAGAGATCCTTGTTCAGGCAGAATCGAATCTTGACAGCGTCGAATTGTTTCTCAACGGGAAGAGCCTCGGCTCGAAAAACGTAGTTCCCCAGTGTCACCTTGAATGGAGGGTGAACTACACTCCCGGCGTGCTTGAGGCGCGAGCGAGCAAAAATGGCAAAGTCGTGCTGACAGAAACTCGCCGCACAACAGGGCCCGCAGCGCGGATCGTGCTCACGGCAGATCGCACCGAGATATCGGCCGATGGCGAGGACATCGCAATCATCCGAGTGGAAGCGGTCGACAAGAATGGGCTCCCGGTGCCCGATGCCGACATCTTTGTGCGATTCAAAGTTGAAGGAGAAGGAAGCGTAATTGGCGTGGGCAATGGCGATCCAAACTGCCAGCAGTCGGACAAGAAGCCCGAGCGCAGCCTCTTCAACGGCCTTGCCCAAGTGATTGTGCAAGGCATCAGGAAGCCGGGGCCACTGATGATTCATGCAACCTCAGACCGTGCCGAATCGGCAATTCTCACCGTTATCACCAAAGAGGCTAAGCTTCGCCCCGCGGTGGCTACCTCAACTCGCTTAAAGAGCTGAAGTCATGCGGTGATTCCGGAGCCACCGGTGAGGCGTCGTCCGCCGGTGGCAGGCGTGAGGTAAATGGGATGGGTTGTTGGACAGTGGCGGATTTGCTGAAACTAATCCTCTCGCACTTTCGCATTGCGCGCGCTCGTGTTGGCGAAGGTATTTTCAGGGTCGCGAGCCCTCGGTACTTCCTCTGGAAGCCGGCGCTCGTGCTCTCTTTCTTTGCGATGGCTATTTTTTGCAGCGCAAAGATGGCCCCCGCACAACCGGCATTTCCGTTGCACACCGCGGGACAGTACATCGTCGATAGCAATGGCAACCGCGTACGCCTGAATGCGGTGAACTGGTACGGAGCCGAATCGACAGATTTCGTGGTTACCGGCCTCGAGGCTGTTCCCTTGCAGAGCATTGTGCAACAGATCAAGAGCCTCGGCTTCAACGCCGTTCGTCTTCCCTGGTCAAACCAGCTTTATGAGAGCAACCCGGTCGTTCCCGGTTATGCGCTCACGGCCAATCCCAACCTGGAAGCACAGAATGCCTTGACAGTCCTGGACCAGGTGATCGGCGCACTCACCGATGCGGGAATCATGGTGATTCTGGATGACCATAACAGCGATGCAGAGTGGTGCTGCAGCAACACGGACGGCAATTCGCTCTGGTACAACACCCGGTACCCCGAAACGAACTGGATCGCCGACTGGCAGGGGATGGTGCAGCGCTATCACGATAATCCGTGGGTGATTGGCGCCGACCTGCGCAATGAGCCGCGTGGAGATGCGACCTGGGGAGGGGTTCCTGCAACTGACTGGCATAGCGCCGCCGAACGCGGAGGAAATGCGGTTCTGAGTGCCAATCCAAACCTATTGATCTTTGTTGGGGGAGTCGGTGGCGGCGCGGATCTGTCCGGCGCCTCGAGCCTGCCGGTGCAGCTCAACATTGCGAATCATCTTGTGTACTCGCCGCACGACTATGGCTTCTATTATTCCGGGCTGTCCGGGTTTGACGACTACGTTGGCAATATCAATCCTCGCTGGGGATACCTGGTGACGGGTAGTAATCCGCAACCGGTTTGGATCGGCGAGTTCGGTACCTGCGATACGTCTGATACATGTGTCACCAGCGATAACTCGAGTGACCTCGGCTATTGGTTTAATTTCTTCACAGCGTTTGTGCAACAGTACAACCTCGATTGGTCGTATTGGGCCGTCAACGGCACGCAGTCAACTGGAAGCGGCCGAACCTACGGCGCGCCAGAGGGATATGGAATTCTGAATGTGACATGGTCCGGGGCCGCTCTCCCCTCGCTTGCCTCGCAGCTCGGCACAATGATCACCACGGCCCCGAGCTTTGCGATCATTCCCAACGGAACCATCAATATTGCTGCGCCGGGTCAGAATGCCTCTTCGACGATCACCATAGTGCCGCAGAGCGGCTTTATGGGGACAGTGGGACTGAGCTGCAGCGTGAGCGGGGGCGCCCCTGGAACAGCGAATCAGCCGACCTGCACGGTGCCTTCTTCAGTAACCGTAGCGGGAATCGCTGCGGCGACAACTACCCTCACAATTCAAACGACGGGGTCCGGCGCTGGCGTGTCTTCATTTTCTAATCAACTTGGCATCTTCTCGCGGGCGCTAGGCGGCATAACCGCGGCTTGTGTTCTGTTCATCGGCATTCCGGCAGGTAGACGAAGCCGGTTACTGATGTTCTTTGCCTTCCTGGCAATGGCGCTTTCAGTTTCCGGTTGCGGAGGCGGCGATGCTTCGCAGGTCAATCGCGGTACGTACACGCCGTTAGGCACCTACACGGTCACTGTTTCCGGGACCTCCGCTAATCTTGGTCCCGTCAAGGCGCGCTTCTCTGTGAACGTGGAATAACCTGAGTTGCGAGCTCCAAGTAAGTTCAGCCCCAGACTTCGCGAGCCGTTTCGACCACCAGCTGCAGCTTGGCCCACTGTTCGTCTTCGGTTATTAAGTTGCCCTCCATGGTAGACGCAAAGCCGCATTGGGGACTAATGGCGAGTTGTTCAAGCGGAATGAACCGTGCCGCCTCATTGATCCGTCTGAGCAGATCTTCTTTGCGCTCCAGTGCGGGTCGTTTGGTGCTGACAATTCCGAGCACCACGACTTTTCCTTTGGGCACAAGGCGCAATGGCTCGAATGTGCCAGAGCGCTCATCGTCGTATTCAAGCAGGAAGCGATCGACTGCCAGTTCATGGAAAAGACGTTCGGCGATGGCGTCGTATCCGCCTTCCGCATACCAGTGACTGCGATTGTTCCCACGGCAGAGATGCATGGCGAGGATAACGCCGGAATGGCGAGCGGCCGCGAGGCAAGTGTTATCGGCATTGAGAGAAGCGGTAAGCATCCGCGCGGGGTCCACGCGCAGTTCCTTCTCCATCCATGCGGTCCACTTGGGATCGAGATAGTAGCTGTAGCGCGGAGCATCGATCTGCAGATAAGAGACGCCGCTGGTGGCAAGAGCCCTGATGTCCTCCGCCATGATGACGGTGATCGCATGAAGCAAAGCGTATGGATCCTGGTAGATCGCGTCGGTGATGCCGTATTTGAATGAGATGGCCGGGAATTGCGTCGCACTGGGAAGCGTAACCTTGACAGGCCCTGGCGCGTGTTCTCTCAGGAAAGGAAGTTCCCGTCCTGTTAGGGGCTGCCGCTGCTTCAGCGTCGATGTAACGATGCCATTGATGCTGCTGACGGTTGCGCCGGAGTGTTGCGCCTTTTCGTCATCGTCCTTCCATTTGCGCGGCACGGCGTCGCCAAAGTCGAACCCCTCTACGGCGTCGGTGAAATCACTCATGAAGTTGGTGCGTCGCAGTTCCCCGTCAGTGAAAACGTCGAGTCCGATCTCTTTCTGACGCTGCAGAACTTTCAGGACAAGCCGGTCCTCGACGACTTCGAGCTCCGAAGGAGCGATTTGCGACGTGCGCGCGTGGAGCAGTTCCGCCGGGCGAAGCAGGCTGCCGACATGATCGGCGCGAATGACTGAAGGCATATGCAATTCCTTTCATGATGCCGCACTGTGTGAGTGCGGCATCAGATGAGTATGTTGCGCAGGGTTCGGGCGCCTTCATGCAGTGCGGGCAGACAGCGTTGCATGAGCGTGACGCGGTCGACACGCGAGATGTGAGTTCCTACGTTGATGGCCGCTACAACGCGATTGCCGCGCGTGGAAACCGCAACGGCGATGGATCGCAACCCGGCTTCGAGTTCCTCATCGACAACGGCGTAACCGTCCTTTCGCACCTGGAGAATCGCCTTCTTGATTTGCGGGATCCGGGTAAGGGTTTTAGACGTGTAGGCCCTGGGCTTCAGATCGCGCAGGTACGCAGCGAGTTCCTCATCCGGCAGCCCTGCGAGCAAGACGCGCCCCATCGACGTGCAATAGGCGGGCAGGCGGCTGCCCACTGAGAGCCCGGCGGCAAGAACACGGCTGGCGGCAGACCGCGCAACATACACGATCTCCCCGCCGTCAAGCATGCTCATCGAAGATGACTCGTGCAGCTTTTCGGTGATGTGTTCGAGGACGGGTCTGGCGGCTTCAACCACGGAAGAGGACGAAAGGTAAGAGAAGCCGAGACGCAGCACTTGGGTCTTGAGCCGATAGACCTGCCGGTTGCGCTCGGCGTAGCCAAGCAGTTCGAGAGTGAGCAGAATACGGCGAATGGATGCGCGGGATAGCCCGGTGGACCGGGAGATTTCGATGATGCTGCGCCCGTCGTGATGGCCCTCGAAGCTCTCGATCACGCGAAGGCCGCGAGCGAGAGAGAGTACGAAGTCTGGGTTTCCCGCCTGGGAGGCGAACTCGTCGGCCGGGGTCTCGGCTACATCGGCGGTGGCAGATTTGCTCATCGGAGAATTTTTCCCGGAATTCCTGGAAGAATTCATTGTGGGCGATTATCGCACATCTTGTACAAACTCGTATATTCAGGTAATAATACGGCGGTCAGTCCAGGGAGGGGTGAATGGCGGAGTGGCTCACGTTGGCCGAAGCGATCGCTGCGCATGTCCACGACGGCGATAGCCTTGCAATGGAGGGGTTTACTCATCTCATTCCATTTGCGGCAGGCCACGAAATCATCCGCCAGCGGCGGCGAAACCTTTCTCTCGTCCGTATGACGCCGGATATCATCTACGACCAATTGATCGGGGCGGGATGCGCAGCGAAGCTTACCTTTTCATGGGGCGGAAACCCGGGCGTCGGGTCACTGCACCGCTTCCGCGATGCCGTAGAGAATGATTGGCCCCGCCCGCTCGAGATCGAGGAGCGCAGCCACAGCGACTTGGCCAATGCATATGTTGCGGGCGCCGCAAACTTGCCGTTCGCGGTTCTGCGTGGGTACACGGGATCGGATCTTCCGCGGGTCAACGACCGAATCCGCAGCATTACCTGTCCATTCACCGGAGAGGTACTCACAGCCACGCCATCGGTGCGTCCGGATGTGACGGTGATCCACGCGCAGAAGGCGGACTGGAAGGGCAACGTCTTTCTGTGGGGAATCCTCGGCGTGCAGAAGGAGGCCGTGCTGGCCGCAAAGCGGGCCATCGTCACCGTTGAAGAGCGCGTGCGCTCGCTCGATGCGCCGCCGAACGCGTGCATTCTGCCGGGTTGGGTGGTGACTGCAGTATGCGAGGTACCGCGTGGAGCGGCTCCATCGTACGCGCACGGATACTATGAACGCGACAATGTGTTTTATAGGGCTTGGGACCAGGTTTCCCGCGATCGAGAGCGCTTCACGGCGTGGATAGATCGACACATCCGTAACACGCACGACTTTGCTGAATACCAGAAGCTTCAGAACGACGCGAATGCGCAGGCGGTGTCTCAGTGAGCGCAGCCTACTCCGCTGAGGAGATGATGACGGTGACAGCCGCTCGCATGCTGCGCAATGGCGCAGTCTGTTTCGTGGGAATTGGGCTGCCATCCACCGCGGCAAATCTCGCCCGGCTGACCCATGCGCCGGATGCGGTGCTGGTATATGAATCGGGTCCGATCGGCGCGAAGCCCGCAGTGCTGCCGCTATCGATTGGCGACGGCGACTTGGCCGAGACCGCCGATACGGTAGTCTCGACGCCGGAGATTTTTCGCTACTGGCTGCAGGGCGGGCGCATTGACGTGGGATTTCTGGGCGCGGCTCAACTGGATCGCTTTGCAAACATCAACACCACCGTGGTCGGCCCCTACGCGAAACCGAAGGTCCGCCTGCCGGGAGCAGGTGGAGCGCCGGAGATCAGTTCCTCGGCCAGGGAGGTTCTGATTATCGTTAAGCATTCGAAGCGCACTCTCGTGAACAAGGTCGATTTTGTGACATCGGTCGGGTTTCTGACCGGAGGAGACGCGCGCGAAGAGCTGGGTCTGCCGGGGAAAGGACCAGCGGCGGTCATTACCGATCTTTGCATACTTCGGCCCAACCCAGGATCACGGGAATTGGAAGTCGCGAGCGTTCATCCGGGAGTGGATCGAAAGACAATTGAGGAGAGTACGGGTTGGGAGATTCGATTCGCAGAGGCGTGCGGAGAGACTGAAGCTCCGAGAGACGCGGAGCTTGATGTGCTGCGCGAACTCAAAGCGCGGACTGCAGCGGCTCATGGCGTGCAGGGAGACGAAGCATGAGGCCTGTGTTCGTGTGCGATGCGGTGCGCACGCCAATTGGCCGTTATGGCGGCGCACTGGCGCAGGTTCGCTCAGATGACTTGGCTGCGATCCCTATTTCCGAGTTGATAAAACGCAACCCCGGTGTCGACTGGAGCGCATTGGACGATGTAGTGCTTGGATGCGCGAACCAGGCCGGCGAAGACAACCGGAATGTGGCTCGCATGGCTTTGTTGCTGGCAGGCCTTCCTGAAAGTATCTCGGGAACAACCATGAACCGGCTTTGTGGATCGGGAATGGATGCAGTCGGAACGGCGGCACGTGCAATTGCCTGCGGAGAGGCGGACTTCATGATTGCGGGCGGAGTGGAATCGATGTCGCGTGCCCCGTTCGTGATGGGAAAGGCAGAGGTCCCGTTTCAACGCTCGGCTGAAATCTTCGACACAACGATTGGTTGGCGGTTTGTCAATCCGAAGATGCGCGCGATGTACGGAACGGATTCGATGCCGGAGACAGGCGAGAATGTAGCCCGCGACTGCTCAGTGGAACGAGCCGCGCAGGACGCGTTTGCGTGGCGCAGCCAAATGCGTGCAGCCCACGCGATGGAAAATGGATTCTTCGCTGAAGAAATTGTGCCGGTAGAAGTGCCCGAAAAGAAGGGGACAAGCATCGTGTCGCGGGATGAGCATCCGCGGCCGGACACCACGATCGAGAAGCTCGCCGCACTCGAACCACTCTTTCCGGGTGGCACCGTAACGGCGGGGAATGCCTCGGGTGTGAATGATGGGGCAGCTGCGATGATTCTTGCCTCGGAAGAGGCGACCGTTCTATATGGGCTTCGCGCACGTGCACGCATTCTCGGTATGGCCTCCGCCGGTGTACCACCCCGCGTGATGGGCATTGGGCCCGTGCCGGCGACGCAGAAGCTGCTTTCGCGTATAGGTAAGAAGATCGCAGATTTCGATTGGATTCAGTTGAACGAGGCGTTCGCGAGCCAATCGCTCGCCTGTCTGCGGCAACTGGGTCTGCCCGATGATGCCGAGCATGTAAATGCGACAGGCGGTGCGATTGCGCTCGGCCACCCGCTGGGAATGAGCGGTGCGCGGCTCGTGATGACGGCCGCGCATGAATTGGAGAAATCCGGCGGTAAGTTCGCGCTGGCGACAATGTGCATCGGCGTGGGCCAGGGTATTGCAATCGCACTGGAGCGAGTTTGAGGAATTAGATGAGCGACCGATCCATGGTGGAACTGGCCCCGCCGGGCACGCAGCCTGAATATCATTTCCCTCCCTACGTGTCGTCGATTGTGCGTTCGCCGCGCATGCCCCTGGTATTGTTGCCCAAGACTCTGACAGAGCGGACTGGACCAGTGTTTGGGCATGGATTGATTCGCGAACGCGATAACGATTTGACCGCACAGCACGTTGCCGATCCCATTGGGGAACGGATCTTCGTGCACGGCCGTGTGCTCGATGAAGACGGTCGGCCATTACGCGGCGCGCTGGTCGAAGTGTGGCAGGCCAATGCGGCAGGCCGCTATAGGCACAAGGTGGATGCGCATGATGCTCCGCTCGATCCGAACTTTACAGGTGCGGGCCGCACGTTGACCGATGAACAAGGGCGCTACTGGTTCAAGACCATCAAGCCGGGTCCCTATCCATGGGGCAACCACTACAACGCGTGGCGGCCGGCACACATTCATTTCTCGCTTTTTGGAGCATGCATTCTTTCGCGGCTGGTGACGCAAATGTATTTTCCAGGAGACCCATTGCAGCCGCTCGATCCAATCTTCAACAGCATTCCCGATGAAGGTGCGAGACAGCGCCTCGTTTCGCGCCTCGATATCGACCGGTCGGAGCCCAATTACATGCTCGCGTACACATGGGATGTTGTGCTGCGTGGGCGCGTCGACACGCCGTTTGAGGGGGGCCATCGATGAGCGGTGACTCTTCAAGGGTTCCGGCCGGTTCACAGACAGTAGGGCCCTACTTCAGGATCGGACTTGACTATTTAATAGACCGAACCCCGACCCTCCCACTCGACACCAGAACGATTGAGATTCGCGGCCGGGTTCTGGATCGGGATGGTGCGCCGGTGCCCGACGCGATGCTGGAGTTCTGGAGCGCCACACGGACTTCAGATCGATTTAGCGGCGAAGAGGTGAGCCCCGGTTTCCCGGCAGGATTCAGGCGCGCGCCGACTGATATGGAAGGAAGGTTTTCCATTGTGATCGAGCGACCCGTGCCGGTGCCGCTGAACGGTGAGCGCACGCAGGCGCCGCACATTCTTGTGCTGGTGTATGCGCGCGGACTGTTGCGACACCTGATCGCGCGTGTATATCTGGGTGATCAGCAGGCCAATGACAACGATCCGGTGCTCATGCTGGTTCCCGAAGAGCGGCGCTCTACATTGATTGCCCAGCCAGATGAGAGTCGAGCGGGATTATACCGGTGGGACGTAGTCCTGCAGGGAACATGTGAGACAGTCTTCTTTGCGTGGTAGAGAGCAGGGTCTCTTCGCATGAGCGATGACGGAATGAACTCGTTTCTTTTCTCGACGCCTGAGATGACGCGCGTATTCTCGCCGGCCGAGCAGCTGCGCGCCATGACTCGCTTCGAGTGGGCGCTGAGTTGCGCACTGGAAGGCAATGGGCGAGCCGCGGCGGGCTCCGGGGCCGTGCTTGAGCAGTTGCTTAAATCGGATTTCGTTGACATGGATGCCCTGGTGCGCGAAGCGAGGGACTCGGGGAACGTCGCTATCCCTTTCGTCAGACAGCTCACTGCGGCTGTGCTGGCGCGAAGCGAAGCAGCTGCGCGCTCGGTTCACCTGGGCGCGACCAGCCAGGATGTTCTCGACACTGCGCTGGTGCTGCAGATGCGCGAAGCTTTGACGCTCCTTCAGGCTGCATTGTCGCGGCTGGATGCAGCCTTGTTGGATCAAGCGAGAAAACACAGAGACACGTTGATGCAAGGGAGAACATGGCTGCAACCCGGTCCTCCGATCACCCTCGGGTTGAAGCTTGCGGGAACCCTGGCTGCATTGCGGCGCAACGGGGAGCGCATTCGCGCAGAAGCGAACCGAGCACTTGTGCTCCAGTTCGGCGGAGCGGTGGGCACACTGGCTTCCCTGGGGACGGCTGGAGGTAGGATCTCGGCGGACCTGGCGCGGATTCTCGAACTTGCTGAGCCGGGTCTGCCGTGGCATACGCAACGCGATCGTCTGGTTGCGATAGTGCAGGTGCTTGCGCTTCTGACCGGGACCCTCGCGAAGTTCGGCAGGGATGTTGCGCTCTTGATGCAAGGCGAGGTCGGCGAGGCATCGGAAGGCGGCGGGGAGGGACACGGCGGCTCGTCCACGATGCCGCACAAGCACAATCCCGTAGCCAGCGCGGCCTTGATCGCGATCCACGCGAAAATGCCCGGGCTCGCGGCGACGATGCTGCATGCGATGTCGCAGGAACATGAGCGGGGACTCGGCTTGTGGCAGGCGGAGTGGGATACCGTCCCGCAGGCTTTCCGGCTGGCGTCGGCCTCGATCGCGTATGCCGTCGATGTCGTCGAACGACTGAAAGTCAACCCTGAACGGATGCATGCGAACATGGAAGAGACGCTCCAATTGCCGCTCGCTGAAGCCGTGACGACGGCGCTGGCGCCCAAGATGGGACGAGTTGCGGCACACGATCTTTTGCGCAAAGCCACCGATCGGGCGGTTGCGGAGAATTGCCGATTGTCCGATGTACTGAAGCAGATGCCCGAGGTGAAGGCGCACCTGAGCGATGCCGACATCGATAGATATCTCGATGCCCGTAACTACCTCGGCAGTACCCAGCGATTCATTGCACGGATTGTGGGGGATGAAGATGCCCACCGCTGAGAGCAGCGGAGTGCGCCTGCATTACGAGGTGAGCGGGAACCCGCGTGGGCCTGTTTTGGTGCTTGCCAATTCGCTCGGATCGGATCTGCGCATGTGGGGCAAGGTACTGCCCGCATTTGAGAGCAAGTTCCGGGTGCTTCGCTTTGACATGCGCGGTCACGGAGGGAGCGAAGTTGCGCCCGCGCCCTTCACGATTGAGCAGTTGGGGCGCGATGTATTGCGCTTGCTGGATGAGGTGCACGCCCATCGAGCGAGTGTGTGCGGGTTGTCACTGGGCGGGCTCGTCGCTCTTTGGCTTGGAATTCATGCGCCAGAACGAGTGGACCGTTTGATCTTTGCGAACACTGCGGCGCGCATTGGCACTCGCGAGATGTGGGAGCAAAGGATCGCGATCGCGCAGAACGCGGGCATGTCTCCGCTGGCTGAGATGATGCCCGAAAGATGGTTCACACCGGCCTATCGTGCGCGCCACGCCGATGAGATGGAACGCATCCGCGCGATGATCGCGGCGACCGATCCCAGTGGGTACGCGGCGTGTTGCGCGGTTCTGCGCGATACCGATCTCCGCGGTCAAATCGCGTTGGTGGAAGTGCCGACCTTGATCATCACCGGGACACAC
>OBLU010000792.1_pt1 | contig 29654 bp, 22 predicted proteins | sample 1518681 | NCBI WGS metagenome assembly OBLU01 (sample SAMEA3539304, study PRJEB22396) | soil metagenome | biome: tundra; feature: field; material: soil | place: USA | collected 2010-05 | depth 0.15 m
CGGCCTTCCAACATGCCAACAAAAATCAAAAGTGCGAAAAAGTCTGGACACTACCACCCAATCACGCCTTTCCCAGATGGGTTCTCTCATCGCTTCTTCACCAAAACTCTCCGTTGAAAACGAGCGCTCACAACACACACACTTGTTATGAAATCGTTGTTGCAATTAAGTGAAATAGTTGTATGATGGCTTCGTTTGAGAAATCGGATGGGCGATTTCGGTTCGGCTTGGAGGATGTAAACGGGAATCCACAGCGTCCGAGATTCTTTGAAACCTGAACTGAAGTGAGCTACCGGCCGAAAGCCAGTGCAGGAGAAGAAGTGGGCGGATTCGTGAAGCTTTTTTTGTCCATGTTTCTGCTAATCCCTGTCGCAATGAGCCGACAGGGTAGTAAGGAATTAGCGCCCAATAAGCTTGAGCCAAGTTGGGATCCCGTGACTTTGTCAGCTGCGCACGAAACGATTCCAGGCCTGAATCAGTTTGAGCTCGAGAAGTCGTCTCTTGCAGCTGCAACAAATAACAATGACCCCGACGGGTGTTGTATCCAGTGGGTACCTGGCCAAGCAAAGGGCTGTTCGCAGACCAAACAGAAGCAATGCAAAGAAGATGCTGACGCAGTGAATGCGAAGTGGTCCTGGCACGCGGGTGCCTGTACTGACGCCGATGGCTGCCACTGAACCTCACAGCGCAGACACAATGCTAATTCTACTGACCTTGGAACTGAGAAGAGGATTGTGAAGACTCTTGGACAGTCTGGATCGGAAAGAGCCTTCTGGGATGTGCTTGAGTTGTTGCCATTTCTTTGGAGTTGTCTCCCTGATGACAGTTTGCCCAATTAACGAAGAAGTCACTTTCACGCCGGGCAATCGAGACAGTGTTCTGTTATGACAGAGTTAAGGTCTGGAATGAAGCTGGACCGAGAATGGTTCCGATGCTAAGACGAATAATATTCTTGAAATGCCAAGTCTCTTACAGTTCCATTACAGTTGTTCTCCCAATAATTAAAGGAATCCGAGCACAGCGACGCTCATGGTTACTCGCATCATCCGCAGTTTCCCGACTTGTTGGCTTTCGGATGGATGATAGGAGGTACTATGCAGCGATTCGCTGCTTTGTTCTCAATGAAAGCCTATAGGATCATCCTCGCCGTGAACTTTCCGGTTCTAGTTGCTGCTCTCACCTCATGTGTTTGTCTTGGGCTGGTGGCGAACCAAATCGGTGATCCTGTGCAAGGCGCCCATACCTCCGCAGATACAGAATTACTCCTAGGAGCCATCCATGCTCAATGGTCTCAAGAACAACATGCGATTCTCGCTGGGGCAAACCCAAACATCAGAGACAAGAGCGGTGAACCGTTTTTGAACTGGCATATGCGAACCGATCAGACCGTCGATCACCTTCGTTTTCTTATTATTGAGCACGCCGCCGATGTAAACATAAGAGACTCCAAGAATGGCATTACGCCCCTTATGTTAGCTCGCAACCCAGAATCGATTGCCTTTTTAATCTCTGCAGGCGCCAATTTAGAAGCGAAGGATATTAATGGTCTAACGCCGTTATTCCATACGCTCAATCAATGGGCCTATCTATCGAATGGTGGGCTCTCTGAGAGCACCGTCGATAGTAATGTCAAGAAGTTACTTGACAAAGGGGCTTCTCCAACCACGAGGAATCTCCAAGGAGAAAATGCTCTCTTCTACTTCGTCAGGATGGGTCACGAATACCATAAGAGTTGTGTAAACTGTCCGGACGCGGACCCAAGCGTTATTGTTCGGGCTTTGGCGCGAGCAGGAGTGGACCTTAATGGGACAGTACAGCTCAAGGGCTACCCAGCTCGGTCAACCTTGATTGGTTACTCTGCTATCGATTATCCGGACGTAACGATGGTTAAGGCGCTCCTGGCAGCAGGCTCGCATCCTGACGAGCTTGGGAACTGGTTTTTCTTCAATAACGTTCAGCAAGCATGCCCTGAATGTGCAACATATGCGAAGCAGGCCTATCCGTCCGTTTTCGTCCCGAGACCTGCGGTTTGGTATAACACAGGGCCAGCACCACCGAGACTTCCCCTTGCTCCTGCACCAGGCGAGAAACCGGAGTGGCAGAAACACTTGGATTGGTGCACCACAAACAGTGATGCTGGTGGGTCCGTTGATTGTGTTGCTGACTATTTGACTACGTACCCACAATGCGTGGCTAGCGGAGGTAGATCGTGTCTAATGTCGATTGCCAAAACATCGGCGCGTGACCACGACTGCGAAAATGCAATGAAACTCGCCTTGCTCTGCCAATGTCAAAATGCAGAGGCCTCTCGAGCTATCTCTGGCGCTGGTGAATACCAAGTTTGTCAGTATCTAGGACCGCCCGATCCGCCTAGATTTAACCCGGGTCCGCCACCTCGGAGGCCGCCGGTGACAACTCCACCTCCAACGATTGACTACTATGTAATTTGGAGATATAGCTGCCAATATGCCGATCGCACTAGCGCCGGAGACTGCACCATCACGCAACACAGCGGAGTCTCGTGTCAGGACGCTCAGCGCGTAATTGCACAGCGAGCTCAGAGTAGCGACGTATGCAAACGATGCGCTGACGTAACGGATAATTCCAAACACGTTGTAGGAGAGCCCCAACGGGTCACGGGGGGAGGCCCCTGCTCTGGGCAGTAGCTCTGTGAACGGGAGTCGCTGTGTGCGAAGCTTGCGATGAAGGTCGACATAGAGAACAGAGACGGGCTAGATTTACAGAATCAAATGTACGGAATTAGGGTGCAGGTCAGGAGGTTCCTAGCTAACCGAGTTCACACCTTCATACCTTCATACCCACGGCCCGCATTTGTTCGTCGCGATGCTCGGGACAGGGGGCAGGAGAGCAATTCGACCGAGCACTCGCTGTGATCGCCAACCACATCGATCAGTACCTTTTCGCGGCGCAAAAAGTCTCCACCCGTGATCCTGCACCCGTGATTGACCCGTCATACCCGTATTTCGCCGTGTTTAGGCAGTTTGTGGTAGGTGGAACTATCACAACCATTGAATTTCAAATCAGTAATAACGGCTCGGGTGGAAACGCCTGTTGGATGGCGGACGGGTACTAGGCCTCGGTTCGTCTACGGAGGATGGGTTGAAAAAGGGTAAGATTTTTCGCTATTCCAGCGAATTATTTTCCCAAACTCAACCCGAATCTCGTTAGGGGAAAGAACACTACCTTCGAGTCAGCCTTTCCCGGCGAGTCGCTGTATCGTAGAAGACCCTTGATGGCATACGTATGGACCCTCGCGAAGTCCACACCCAATGGACTTCCCTTACCGTCGCCGAGCACAATGTTGCTGATTGAATAAGATCTACTAGTTGCCAGTCGCCAACCCCAATCTATTCACCGGAACGTAACCAGAAACAATTCTGTTGCGAACCGAATATTGGACACGGCACGAGTAACTTGGTGCATTAGCGTCAGGCACAACTACAACTGGACTTGGGCTTGGACAGGACCTACCCCAATAGGCAGTAGCAGTATTACCAGCAGCAGCTTCATGATCACGTCTCCTTTCATCGACTGTTCCACAGTTCCACTATGTCGGCGATTGCTTCGTCCACTGCGTCGTACAGTTTACCTAAGTCGTTTACCGAGGCTGGAGTACAAGAAACTCACAGCCGCTTAGTCTTTTCAGTTCTTCCCCAGTGGAGTAAAAACTTCAAGAAGTCCTTGCCCTTCAATGTAATCTCTACCATCTCGCTAGGATGAATTGTGAGTAACGTATTTATTGTTAGGTACGCCATCCAGTCATCAAATGAAATGTCTTTGTATTCAGATTCGTACTCTTTCGCGGCTTCATCATAGAACTTACGAAATGTGCTAGTCGGAACAAGTCCATGCTGATTATTTAATGCTGAAAGGGCGAGTAGCTGGCTTCTAAATAATGGCCACCATATGTCGTTGTAGATTATGCTTATCGAGCCAACGGCCAAAATATCAAGGTAGAAGGATTCCTTATCTTGAGGGCGAACCCGCTCGGCTTCGGTTTTTATGCTGTTCACGCCTACATCCTGCAATGGGCTGTAATAGGCGGTGCGGAAAAAATCTACTGAATTGAATGTCCCCGGATCATGGGGAACACCTCGGGACAAAGCATTCGAGGAAGTTTGCAATTGCTGATTGGGTTTCTCTTTTTTCCAGTAATGGCCGATTAACCATGAAACTCCAGCAACACAAAGAAGAAGCAACGGAACATAGTTTCCTGCTCCATTAAAATCAGGTAGATGCGAAGCTGTTCTAGGGGCATTTGACAACGCCTGCTCAGTAGCCTCAAAGACAGCAGCGACAACTATGCACGATATAGTCACAATGTTGCTCCAAGCACGTAGCACCGAACATACCTCCGCACTGTCCCCAATAGGACAGGCATGAGAAAGGATACGTCCGGCACCCCCTTGCGTCGATATGGCTCTGGGTTTTGAAGTTGTAAAGGCGGGAAAGGGACTGCGGATTGAAATTGACCTTCTACCAAAAATCCTCACCCGTGATCTTGCACCCGTGATTGACCCGTCCGGTCCGTGTCGTTCGCCTTGTGATTTAGAATCCTGCCATGGTCCGAAAGCCTGACCAAGACGGCTACTACTGCCCACCTGGAACCTGCCACTACAACATCCAATTCAAGGGAGGCGTACTCCGGAGCCGGATTACTGTGAGAGGCTTTCAGGGACTCCTACCCACGACCATTGATTGGGTCTGGGTTGTAGAAGAGAAGCGTCGTGCCACCCTGGACGAAATTCGGAAGCTGTGTAAGGTTGCTCCAAAGCGATAAGGGGAAAACCTAGCCTTTGGGGTCATTCGAGGCAATCAAATACAGCCAAATTTCCCTGTACCTGTAGATGGGTCCCAGGTGGCTAGGACCAATTTCCACACCATTTGATCGTTAACAACTGCTGAATGGTGAATAATGGATCCCAATGCGAAATCAAGCACTTAAGAAGACGAAGTCCAAGAAGCCCACGATCAGGTTCGAAGCAGTCAAGATCGAACCCCTCTTCGGGGTGCTCGATGCCGTAGCTTGGCTGGATAGTCCGTCGGCGGGAAAAATTGCCATCTACTCAGACATTGATCCCCGAACGGCGGGCAAGATTTTGAAGAACGCCTGCCTAATCGGCCTTCTGCAGTCGCCTGACGACTCTTCGTATGTGCTTGCCCAGCCGTATCCCTACAAAGGAACTGCGGATGAGAAACGGAAGGTCGTGCGCGAGGCCCTTCTCCGCCATCCGCTGGTTCGCCACATACGTGAGTTCTTATCGCTGGGCGAGGGATTACAGGATGCAATGCGGAAAGCTGCTGTCGTCGCCGGGGAAACGAACTATGACAAAAACGCCATCGCTCCACTTATAGGGTGGGCGAACTCGGTAGGTGGTGTGCTGGACCTCGGGGTGAGAGTGGAACGTCTCGTAGACGCGGCTGTGGTCACAAAGGAGGCCAGGCATGCAGACCACGAACACGAACGGGTGGCTTTCATTTCTCACAGCACCATCGATAAGCCATTCGTGAGACGACTGGCAGCCGATCTCGTTGCACATGGTGTGAAGGTTTGGTTGGACGAGCAGCGTATGATGGTTGGCGACTCCATACCTGAAAAAATTGCGCAGGGACTGGCTGAGTCAGATTTCTTCTTGCTTGTCGTGAGTCAGAACTCCATTGAATCACAGTGGGTAAAGAAGGAGTTGAGCGGTGCACTTGTGCACGAAATCGAGCGTCGTAAAGTGACGGTTCTTCCGGTTAGGGTCGATGATGCCAAGGTACCGGACAGCGTCATAGACAAGGTTTACGCAGACTTCAGAGGCTCTTATGAAGACGGCTTCCAGAAGTTACTGAACTCTATCAAGGCACGAGAGGTAGTTCAAAATGACTGAAGCTGAGAAGCCAACCGCGAAGAAACCGCCGAGGGGTGGCCGCAAAGGCGGAAGGGGATATCCGAAGGTCAAGCTGGGGCAGGCGATTGCCTATGCCAAAAAGCTGGTCGGAAAAACCCATACTGGCCCTATGCCGGCATCGACTATCCTTCCCGGAGTGTTCGGAAATGCCGGCCCCATTGGCAAGGTTAGGGCATCGGCTCTCAAACAGTATGGCCTACTCCTGGGCACTTCCGCCGCGTACAAAGCCTCACCGTTGGCGAAGGACATAGAAGCTGCCCCAGACGCTGAAACAAGTAGACCGTTGCTACACCTGGCATTCCGAAACTCAAAGCTGTTTTCCGAAATCCTTGATACCTTTCAGGGCGATACAGTTTCTAAAGGGAAGATAGAGCAGAGGGCAAAAGGGCTTGAAGTTCATCCGGAGAGCGCCCAAGAATGCGCACAAATATTCATGGACTCGGCGGTATTCGCTGGAATGGGCACTGTTGCTGGCGATTCGATTTCTTTGAATATGTCCGAGGTCAAAGCTGCTCTTCAGCTACCTGGCGATGAAGGCACGGATGACTCCGATACTGACGATAATGGCGGTGAATCGGAAGAACCGGCTGATACAGAGGTTGCGGGTGAGCAAGATCCGACCGTGAAGGACGGTGCTGGAGGACCGGCAGCAAAGTCGGGACAGAAGGCTAATGTCAATTTGAATCTGACGGTCGACTCGACCACCGATCCTGAAAAGTTGGAGAAGCAGTTAAGGCTTTTACGGCAATTCGGGATGCTGTGACCCTGCGAGCGGGCTATTGAAACTGCAAGATTTATCAGAGGGTCACTTGGGGGTCGAGTCTTACACCTGCACTGCGTTTCCAACGAACAACAGGAATAAACGCAGCCCAAACATCGCTGCCGTTGGCGGTGCCAACAAGTGGGGTCTGTGAACTGAGCCCAGGGGAGCGCCGGAGTGCTTTGATCTTTCCCTGGCCACTCTTCTCCATTTCCCAATTTCGCGCTCTAAGTGACGATTATGGTTCACTTCCCCAAAAGTAGCCCAGTCGCGACGCAAGGAAAGCGCCATGCGGATTTGGGTAAAACCCTAAATTTTCTGCAACATACCCTCAAGAACCCGAAATATCAGGGAACTGACGATGTTTACCATTATGGTTCGATGTTTACTATTATGGTTCATTATCGACTGCTAATCTTCTTTATCGGTTGAAGACTGCGTTCTGATTTTATATACTTCGCTATGCGAAATGTGTGGACAACGTTAACTCCTTAGATTATAGTTTCCCTAATTGGGGGGCATCTCATGTATATCTCCGGCGATGGATTCATCGTTCTTCTGGTGGGAATGTTCACAATCTTTGTTCTGTTTATCGCATTGATTGTCCCCAAGAGAGACAAGTAGCCCTTCTTCTATCGGTTGGGGCGTGTGTCCACCTATAGGCGAAAGATCTACTTAAATAATCGATCATTTTGCTGCAGATGGCTCGAATTCTTCGGGTTTTTGAGAATGTGATATGCCTACCCTTGTGAGCGTGGAATTGCGCGAAGTAGTTCGCTGCGACTATTGCTCACTGGTTCAATACATGCCCCCCAACTCCCTTTGCAGAAAATGCCGAGGACCTTTGGATGTCGAAGAGCCCGCACCGCTGGCCCCCCAGCTTGTGACCACTCCGCCCATCCCGGTTTCGGCCGAGGCGGGAATGCAGATCGCAGGACATGTGCGCGAAATTCGTAGGGCGCGGCACCTGAGCCAGCTTCAACTGGCCGAGAGCATGAAGGTGCCTCGGACCTACATTTCAAAGATTGAAATGGGCAAGGCCATTCCGACTCTGGGTTCGCTGGAGCGGTTGGCCAATGCCCTCGGGGTGGACGTGAGCCAGCTGGTGCGCGACTCCCGGAGCCGTCGTGACGAGGAAGTTGCGGCGATTCTCTCCGATCCGCTGCTGGCTGAGATCGCGGCGTTGCTGCCGCATCTTGACCAGCTGCATCGCACATTGATCTATGGGTCGGCACGCGACATGGCCATGGGCCGCCGCCGCACAGCGTAGGATCCCCATGCGGGAGCTACTGCCTGCTATGTGCGTCAGATGGCCACGATCCAGGGTAATCCGTCCAAAAACCGGAGCGCGGTAGAGCGCCCGATTCCGTAGCGTTATTAGCGTTATTTTTGAGGCCAAAGAGGGCAAAAAGATACCATAGACGCTAAAGGAAGCAACCGGACGCGCTACTCTAAGCCTAAGCAGGATCTAGATTTACCAAAGCTACAGGGATTATCAGAATTGTTTGGTGCCGAAGAAGGGACTCGGCACCTTTGCACTCATTGGGGCATATCCTGGAGCCCAGGGCGTACGTGCCCATCGTCCACGGTCCGCATCTGTGGCGCTTTCACCTTATGGGGTACCAACTTTCACCTTATGCGGCCAAACTTTCACCTTATGCGTAAACCTACACACTCTTCTTCTTGTGAGAAGGGCTTTTCCTAGGAACATCCGCTGGTTGAGCCACAACTCATGCAGCGATAGCAACTACCGTTGCGAACCATAATAGCCCCGCAGGTGCCGCAGCTTGGTGCATCGCCCATGTCATACATCTCGCGCATGGCGTCGGCCGTGTGGTAAATCCCGCGGTCCTGCATAGCTGGACCGTGTGTCGGGCTGGCGGCTGAGGAGCCCGAAGCCTGAATCTCCGGCGCGATGCCGCCCCCCGGCGCCGATGTGCTGCCCATTCCCTGCCCGCTTGCCAATTTCCGTGCCACTTCCTCGGCTAGTCTGGACAACTGAGTTGGGGAGATGCTGCTTCCTTCCTCCGGTTCCTGCTCGGGGATCAGTGTGGGCGAAGAAGGCAATTGCGCTGCTTGCGGTGCCAGTCCCGCGAACAGCATCAACTGTGTGCCGGATAGGAAACGCAGATTGAGCCAACGGAAAATGTAATCCATGAGGCTCTTGGCATAGCCGATCTGCTCGTTGCCCGTCCAGCCCGACGGTTCGAACCGTGTGTGCGCGAATTTCTCGCATAACACCCTGAGCGGAACGCCGTGCTGCAGAGCCAGCGAAATCGAAGTTGCGAACGCATCCATCAGGCCCGAGACGGTCGAACCCTCTTTGGCCATCTTGATGAAGATTTCGCCCGGCTGGCCGGTGGGATAGAGGCCTACCGTGATGTAGCCCTCGTGCCCCGCAATGGAGAACTTGTGGGTGATTGAGGCGCGTTCCTCGGGCAGGCGATGGCGCACCGCGCGTGGAGGTGCATTCAGATCCTGTATCGCCTCCTGCTCGAATGCGGATACAGGCTTCGGCATAGGTGCAGCGATGACCTTGGCCATTTCACCGAGCACCTTCTCGAACGCGGCGGCGGCGGCGATCACTTGCTTCGCGGTCACCTCAAGCTTTTCGCCGATCTTCGTCTCCAGGGTCTTCAAGTCAGCTTCTGCAGCGGCTTGGCCGGCGGCCAGTTGCGCCAGCACGCGGCTGCCCGCAGCGTCCAGTACCGATGGTTCGCGCTTCGCATCCATGCTGGTGTTCAAGGGCTGTGTACCCTTGGAGCCGTCACGGTAAATGGCCACCGCCTTGATGCCTTGACGCCAGCTCTCGGCGTAGGCTTCGGCCACATCTTCCACCGTCGCTTCGTGAGGCAGATTCACCGTCTTTGAGATGGCACCGGAGAGAAACGGCTGCGCCGCCGACATCATCTTGATATGCCCCATGTACTGAATGGAGCGAGTACCCTTGGCCGGCTTGAAGCTGCAATCGAACACCGCGAGATGTTCCGGCTTGATGCCCGGCGCACCTTCGATGGTGCCGGTCGCGTCAATGTAGCTGACGATGGCATTCACCTGGTCGTTGTTGTAACCCAGCTTGAAGAGCGCCGCGGGTACGGTGTTGTTGACGATTTTGATCATGCCGCCACCGACCAGCTTCTTGTACTTTACCAATGCAAGGTCAGGCTCGATGCCGGTGGTGTCGCAATCCATCATGAAGCCGATGGTGCCCGTCGGCGCAAGCACCGTGGTCTGCGAGTTGCGGTAGCCATAGCGCTCGCCATAGATGAGCGCCATATCCCAGCACTCGCGGCTGGCATCAATGAGCGCGTCAAGCTGCGGCACATTGAATGGCTCGCCGCTCACGCGCGACTTGCCGATGTTGTTTACTTCAGCGCGATGCATGCGGATCACGTCAAGGAAAGGCTCGCGATTCACATAGAACCCTGGGCACGCGCCACCTTGCCGTTCCACACCCGCGGTCAGCGGAGTGGCCGAAGCGACCGGCGGGCATTGAGCCGCTACGACGGCCGATTGCAGATATGCCTGGCCGCACATAATCGCTGTCAGAACCCCTGCCATATCGCGCCCGGCCGTTGAATCGTAAGGCAGACCCATCGCCATCAGCAGCGCGCCCAGATTAGCGTAGCCCAGACCCAGCGGACGATAGTCATGCGAGTTCTTGGAAATGGCTTCCGTCGGATAGCCGGAGTTGTCTACCAGGATCTCCATGGCCGTAATGACTACGGAAATCGCATGCCGGTAGGCCGGGATATCGAAGGTGCCCGCCGGGGTGACGAACTTGAGCAGATTGAAGCTGGCGAGGTTGCAGGCGGAGTTGTCGAGGAACATGTATTCCGAGCAGGGATTGGACGCGTTGATCCGCGCCGTGTTCTTGCTCGTGTGCCAGCGGTTGATGGTGGTGTCAAACTGCAGGCCCGGATCGCCGCAAAGCCACGTTGCTTCTGCGATCTTGCGCATGATCTCGCGTGCCTTGTAGGTCTTCACGGGCTCATGACCCTTGACCGTATATGTGGTGTAATCGCCATCGCTCTCGTAGGCGCGCATGAACTCGTCGCTGACGCGGACTGAGTTGTTGGCATTCTGGAAAAAGATCGACGAATACGCCTCGGAATCAGGGCCTGAACCGTCGTAGCCCGCCTTGATAAGCGCGAAGGCCTTGGCTTCTTCCTTGGCCTTGCAGTCGATGAACTCCATGATGTCGGGATGGTCGGCGTTCAGGATGACCATCTTGGCCGCGCGGCGTGTCTTGCCGCCGGACTTGATGACGCCGGCAAATGCGTCGAATCCGCGCATGAAGCTCAAGGGGCCGGAAGCCTGCCCACCGCCCGAAAGCGTCTCCTGTGAACCGCGGATCGATGACAGATTTGTGCCGGTACCCGATCCCCACTTGAACAGCATCCCCTCGGTCTTGGCCAAGGTCAGAATCGAGTCCAACGAGTCCTCAACGGAATTGATAAAGCAGGCCGAGCACTGCGGATTGCGGTAGCCGGTCGCAGCAAAGCGGACGCCGCCTGTGGCCGGGTCCCAGTGCCAGTTCTGGCCGTCGGAGTTCGGCTCCAGCCGGTCGCAGCCCACGTTGAACCACACCGGCGAGTTGAAGGCCACTTTCTGCGTCAGCAGCATGTGCGCCAGCTCGTCGTGGAAAGCGGCCGCGTCCTGCTCCGATGCGAAGTAGCCGCCCTTAAGACCCCAGTCGCGGATCGTCTCTGTTACACGCCCCACCAGTTGCCGCACGCCGGTTTCCCGCTCCGGCGTATCCATCTGCCCATGCAGGTATTTCGAAGCCACAATGTTGGTCGCCGTCATCGACCAGTCGAGCGGCACCTCCACGTCCTTCTGCTCAAAGATCGTGTTGCCCTTGCTGTCGGTAATCAGCGCCGTCCGCCGTTCCCACTGCACCTCGTCGTAAGGAGAAACAGCTTCATTGGAAAAGCGCCGGGTAAACGTCAGTCCACTCTGGCTGTAAGACGCCTGGAGGGAAGCGGCAGAAGTTTGAAGGTTGACCTCGTTCATTTCGATCCTTTCAATCGGAAAAATCTGTAATGCCATGCCTTTTCCAGCGCAGTTCTGCCTGGATTGAGGCTGGTCAAGTCTCTGAAAGCAGACGGGAAACGGGAGTTTGAAAGACACCGCGATTTTTTGTCGTTCAACGGTCTGCCGGTAGGCTTCTTCCGCCGGGTTTCATTACAGTCCGTTTACAGCCGCAGTTGAAAAAATACCGCTGTCTATGGTGCATGTCAACCGCAAACCACAACATCTTGTATTTTGTTCACATTCGCGGTCACTGGCTTCTAAACTCGGCCACTCTGCCTGTGGAAAGCTCAAACGGCCTTGCCGGACGCGGGTTTCGGGGCTGTGCATTGCCCCAAGTCCGGTGCAAACCTGCCGTCTCGCCACCTCTATGAGCCTATTCCCCGACCGGGGTGGCTGCAAGCCCCGGAAACGGTGCAGTTCCGTCATGAATCTGTGGAGATGTGGACAAGTTGGGACCATTTCCGCCCTGGAACGCCTTCAAATAGCAGAGTTGTATTCACTGCCCCCACCGCATAGAGTTCTGGGCATGAAGCAACTGATCGGGCTTTTCACGATGTTTGCCATGTCCGCAGCAACAGGCAATTCTCAGAACGCCGGCAAGACGGTACCGACCTTCGTCATCCAGCGGCCTACCATCGTGGCGTTCTTCGCTCCTGCAAAGCAATCGGACAATGATGCGGATACGAATGAGGTACTCGGCGACTTTCAGCTTTATGCCACAAGGGCTCATCCGCACCTGGAAAAAGCGGGGATCGACTTCACCGTGGCCACCACAGTTTCGTTCAGGGTTCGGACCAGGATGAAGCTTCGGAGTTTCCGGACAGGCAAGATTGGCGTCGGATACTATTTCATCGCTCCGGATAAGGAGCCCCACGTGGAATATGGCGTCATGACGGATACAGATCTTCTCGATCGGGCTCGGCAGTATTTCGGAATGGCAATTCCTTGATGACATCGACCGAGGAGAGGGATCAGACCCTCCTGCTAAATCAGACCTTCCTGCTAATTTGATCTCATGGTAGAAGCAAAACCCCTCGATCTCCATTGGAAGCCTGTTCCTCGTCCCTACCCAGTCACACTGCGCGGCCAGTACGTCACCCTGGAGACGCTGGATGCAACCCGGCACGGCGTGGCTCTGTTCGAGGCAGTCAAGGGCCACGACGAACTCTGGGCGTGGCTGGCCGGCATGCCTCCCGTGAGCGCGGCCTCAATGATGGAACACCTGGAGCGTTGGCAAGAGGCCGAACGCGCCCTGCTGCTGGCGATTGTGCCGATAGAAACGAGCCTGGCAGCGGGCCATGCCAGCTATATGCGCATCAAGCCGGCACACGGCGTGATCGAAGTGGGTAACGTGCTGTTTGCGCCTGCCCTGCAGCGAACCCGAGCTGCAACGGAGGCGATGTACCTGATGGCCCGCCACGTCTTCGAAGACCTGGGCTATCGCCGCTACGAATGGAAATGCAACGCGGAGAATGAGCCGTCGCGGCGAGCAGCGCAAAGGCTGGGCTTCACGTTTGAAGGCATTTTCCGCCAGCACATGGTGGCCAAGGATCGCAACCGCGACACCGCGTGGTTTTCGATGCTCGACCACGAGTGGCCTGCCCGCAAACGCGCCTTCGAGGCATGGCTTAACCCAGCAAATTTTGACAACGACGGAAATCAACGGCGAAGCCTTGTGGAGATCGCTACCGCGAAGGCCTGATTACGAAGTTTCGCGCTCAAGCCAACACGGTGGCCTCTCACAATCTTGCGAGAGGCCACCGTGTTTATGGATGTCCGCCAGTCAGGTATTGCCGGATGGTCGTGGTCGCGCATCTAGAAAACGTCGCCCATTTCCAGGCGACGTTTTCTTCGATTTACAAGACCGGAATCAGTTGCTTTCCTTGGAATCAATCCTCATTCCATAGAACGATTTGTGCACAAAGAACACTGACACCAGGAAGAATGCAACTGCAAGCACGTGCGTGAGCAGCGGGTTGCTCGAAGTGAGCGTCACTGCAAGCTCGACAGCAAGCAATCCGAACAACGTCGTGAACTTGATAATCGGGTTCATTGCCACCGACGAGGTGTCTTTGAACGGATCGCCGACAGTGTCTCCGATCACGGTCGCGTCGTGCAAAGGTGTCCCCTTTTGCTTCAGGTCGATCTCTACGATCTTCTTCGCGTTGTCCCAAGCGCCGCCGGCATTCGCCATGAAGATCGCCTGGTACAGGCCGAAGATCGCGATCGAGAACAGGTAGCCGACAAACAAGAACGGCTCCATGAACGCGAACGCAAGGGTAGCGAAGAAGACGGCGAGAAAGATGTTGAACATCCCCTTCTGCGCGTACTTGGTGCAGATCTCTACCACCTTTTTACTGTCACTAACCGATGCCTTCTCCGCGCCTTCCAGATGGATGTTCGCTTTGATGAACTCGACCGCACGGTAAGCGCCCGTGGTGACCGCCTGCGTTGAAGCGCCTGTGAACCAGTAGATGACTGCCCCACCGCAGATCAACCCGAGCATGAATGGTGCGTGCAGCAATGAGAGGTTCTGGACGTCGTGAGTCAGCCCGCCGGTCAGGGCCATGATGATGGAGAAAGTCATGGTGGTTGCGCCCACTACGGCTGTGCCGATCAGCACTGGCTTTGCCGAAGCCTTGAATGTATTGCCGGCCCCATCATTGGCTTCCAGCAGGTATTTTGCGCGTTCGAACTTCACGTCGAAGTTGTAAGTCTTCTTCAACTCGGCTTCGATCCCGGGAACATTTTCGATCAGCGACAGCTCGTAAACCGATTGAGCATTGTCGGTGACTGGGCCGTATGAGTCGACTGCAATCGTGACCGGACCCATGCCCAGGAAGCCGAAGGCGACGAGGCCAAACGCGAAAACGGCTGGAGCGAGCATCTGGTCCGCCATGGATTGGCCCAAAGTGAAGTAATAGCCCATTGCCATCAGCGCGACCATACTAAGTCCCAGCCAGTAAGCCGAAAAATTGCCGGCCACGAATCCCGACAAGATCCCGAGAGAAGCTCCGCCTTCCTGTGCCGACTTGACCACCTCTTTCACGTGAGCCGATTTGGTTGAAGTGAAGACCTTGACCAATTCGGGTATGATCGCGCCCGCCAGGGTTCCGCACGAGATGATGGAAGCCAGCTTCCACCAGAGCGTTCCGTCCCCAAGATTGGGGATCATCAGGTACGTGACGATGTAGGTCAGGATGATGGAAGTGATGGATGTGATCCATACCAGCGAGGTCAATGGCGCCTCAAAGTCCATGTCGTCGGAGTTCACGTATTTGGCGTGAGCGATTGCGCCATTGAGGAAGTAGGCGGCCGAACTCGATATCAGCATGGCCACGCGCATCACGAAGATCCAAACCAGCAGTTGCGCTTGCGTCGAGGGTTCCTTGACTGCCAGCAAAATGAATGTGATCAGGGCCACGCCGGTGACGCCGTAGGTTTCAAAGCCGTCGGCGCTGGGGCCCACTGAGTCGCCCGCATTGTCACCCGTGCAGTCTGCGATGACACCCGGGTTGCGCGCATCGTCTTCCTTGATCTTGAAGACGATCTTCATCAGGTCGGAGCCGATGTCGGCGATCTTGGTGAAGATGCCGCCGGCAATACGCAGGGCCGCGGCGCCAAGGGATTCGCCAATGGCGAAGCCGATGAAGCATGGGCCCGCATAATCGCGCGGGATGAATAAGAGAATAATCAGCATGATCAACAGCTCGACCGAGATCAGCAACATGCCGATGCTCATGCCGGCCTTTAGCGGAATCGCAAAGCATGGATACGGCTTGCCGCGCAATCCCGCGAATGCCGTCCGTGAATTCGCAAATGTGTTGACGCGAATTCCGAACCATGCCACCCCGTAGCTGCCCGCGATGCCGACCAGCGAAAACAACAAAATAATCGGCAGCGTAACCGCAATCGATTTTCCCGGCACCGGCGCCAGAACGCCGAAGTACAGCGCGATAATGACCGCGATGAAAGCCCAGAGCAGAAGAATGAACTTGCCCTGCGTCACCAGGTACGTTTTGCATGTCTCATAGATCAGTTCGGAAATCTCGCGCATCGAGCGATGAACCGGGAGGTTCTTCAACTGCACATAGATCGCCATGCCGAACAACAGGCCGCCGACGCAGAAGAGCAATCCGATCATCAGAAGGGCATGTCCGTTCATGCCGAAAAATTGCACGGTCGATAAATCCGGCAGTACCAGGTTCGCTTCGCCTCCGCCCGCGTGTTCCGGCTGCGCGTAGGCGAATGTGGGCAGCAGCAGGCCCACGAGGGCCGCCATGGTCCTGTATTGACGCTTGAAAAATGCCTCTGCGCTTTCCTTGATCGCTGAAGCTATTCTCTTTATTTCCGGCGTCCCCTGGTCCGCGCCGATGCCCTGGCGTGCGAATAGAAAAGCCACAAGGAGCGAAAATACGCTCACACCCATAAAAAAGTACTCCCAAGACATTGCAGTCACATATCCTCCCAACAAAAGGTTTGAAGCCGTAGTACAGGTTGCATGCGTAGTACGAACGACCCCGAAAAACGCGACCTCTGAAACACGGGGAAAAGTCACGGGAAGCGTATCATCCGGGTTGGGCTCTGTCGAGTGATTGCAGTCACAGGGTTGCGAGGCACTCGCAGCAATTTAGAAATGCGCGCTCTTCCAGCGGTTTTGTCACGCTAGAGAAGAGCAAGGAACGAAGGAGATTCTCGAAACTTGATGACCTCGCCCACGTTGCTTACCCCCCGCCAGGCTGCGGAAAAACTGGGGATCAGCTACCCCGCCGTCAAGCACTGGATCCTCGCCGGACGCATCCGCACCGTGAAGACGCCAGGCGGCCATCACCGCATTCCCATCGATGCGCTGGAGGAGTTTCTACCCGTAGCGCAAAAGTCTTCTCCGCGGATCAGCGGACGGAACCAGTTGCTGGGGACAGTCGTCGAAGTCAAGGTGGAAGGCCTGCTCGCCAAGGTGGTGCTCGCGGTCGGCGGTCAACGCGTCACCGCCATCATTACCGCGGACGCGGTCCACGAGTTGGACCTCAAGCTTGGAGACGCAGCTTTTGCGCTCATCAAGGCGACTGAAGTCATGATTGCGCGGCCATGAAAACGGGAGCCATCGCAACCAAGCAAAAATTGCCTCTGCATTTGCTCGTTTCTCGAGTGATTTGATCGATTTATGACGAATTTTGCGATAGAATCGACCTGAAGTCGTATCGATTTCAGGAGAGGTCCTTGAGATTCCTTACGCTGACTCTTTCCCTGCTCTTTCTGTTCGCCGCCTCAACCGCATCCCAGGCCCAGGATTGGGCCGGCCGATGGCTTGCCCGCGTTCCCGCGACGCAGGCCGCGCAGCCCCATTGGATGACGCCGATTGCGACGGTCACCCCGCGCCTGGAGCAGGAGTTTCGGTTTGATACCTTCCATCAGGTCGCCGCAACCGGAGACGTGACAAATCTGGACGCTGGCAAGGGGCTGGAACTCATCCCCACGCACAATACCGAACTGCTTATCAACCTTCCGCCCTACCTGCTGCACGAGAACCCTGGCACGCTTGATGGCTGGGGCGATGCCTCGTTCACGCTCAAATACCGCTTCCTTTCACGCAATGAAGAGAACGGCAAGGCGATCGTGACCGGATTTCTGGGTGGCAGCATCCCCACCGGAACCCACAAAAACGGGTCGATCAGCGCCATCGTCACACCGACTTTGGCCGGGGGCAAAGGGTGGGGAAAGTTCGACGTGCAATCGACGTTGGGCGGCACTCTCCCGACGAGCAGCGTGGGTAAGCTAGGCCGGACGATTGTCTCGAACAATGCCTTTCAGTACCATGCCCTGAAGCAACTGTGACCTGAAGCCGAAATCAATTCAACCTTCTGGCTTGGGGGCTCCAGCGGCGGAAAAAAACAGACCTTTTTGACTCCGGGCGTGATCTTCGGCCGGTTCCCCATTCACAAGCGAGTCGCCTTCGCCGCTGGGGTCGGCTTCCAGATTGCCGCGACTCATTACAACCAATACAACCACGCCGTCATCGGCACCCTGCGCGTGCCGTTCTGAATGGAGGTCGCGGCCTTGTTGGGGGTCGCGTCTGTGGGGCGATTTCAGTCTGTCGGAACATCAATCTTGTCGCCCGGAAGCGGAATCTGCAGGTTTTCATCCCGCTGATCGCGAACCATCCCGTTCGGGAGTGGGTGCAGCTTGAAGAGCACCAGCACGTTGCGCTCCGGGTCATCAAAGGCATGAAAACTGGCCACCTGCTCAAGCGAGTAATGCGTATGCAGGTCCGCGAGTGTGCCGGGATCGAGGTCGTTCCAGGCAGCGTACCAACCGGGCTGATAACGGGCCAGTTTGGAGGGCAGTTCCTCGGTGCCGAAGTCGTCACATAGAGATGGCAGGTGCGTCGCCAGGGTGATTTCATCGCCGCTGATGGAAACCAGGAGCCGCTTGCCGTTCGGATGCTGATCAATGTAATTCGTCAGCTCACGGGCCGCTGCAACATAGGTGTATTCCGGATGCGAGGCGTAGCTCAGAGTCCAGGCAGCATTCACGACCGCGGCCGATACGGCAACAACGACTACAGCCCAGCCCAATTGACGCGACCGGCCAGATCCGCCCAGCAGCGCCCCAGCCCCCTTTGCCACTAGTAAAAAACAGAAGACCGCCACCACCGCAAAATAGCGAGGCTGCGGATGGTTCTGCCAGGTCATGAAGAGGATATAGCCGGCCGCCGCCAGGATCGACGCGCCGAAAGCCGGGTCGGCACACAGGCTCTTGCTCCACTCCCCTTCGGACGAAGGCCTGGATCTATTCGCAGCAGCGATGCCCCACTTCAAAAGCGCACCCACCGTCACCAGGCCCGCCAGCGGAATCAGAATCCGGTCCACCCACAACCCGCCGTGGAATGACCACCACAAACTCATCAACGGCCAGTTCAGATTCGCGGGCTTGGGATAGGTGTTGATGTAGAACAGGTACTTGTAATCGGCAAAATGGCCGGTCAACACTACAAGCGCCATCCACAGGCTAAAGGTTACGGCGCTCGTTACGGCCGCAGCCGCGGCGCAGCGCACTGCAAGCTTCGGGTTGTTCCAAAGCGCCTGCAGAATGGCCCAGCTGAGCGCAGGCAGCAGAAAGAGCGCAGTTGTCTTGGTCAGCATCATCAAGGTGAAAAACAGACCGATGACGACTGAGGCCAGGATGGGCCGCCGCAACCGCGACAATCGGACGGCCAGGTTCAGTGCCGCCAGCGTGAACGCCGTCAGCATCGGCTCGAGTATCGCCAGCCGACTGAAGCAATAGAGGAAAGGACTGGTCACCAGCAATGTGAGGGCCAGCAACGCCACCCAGCGCGGTTCGCGCGCTCGCAACAGCAGATAGCTCAGCAGGAGGTTGGCAAAGAAAAACGCCACAGCCAACCCGCGGGCAGCGGAGATCGAGACGCCGGTGAAGAAAAAGAGGAGCCACTCGAGGAATGGCCAGACAGGAACAGCGGGTGCAGGATTGAAATCGCCGGGCAAATACCAGTTGCCAAACAAGTGCGCGCGGACGGCGGCATTGCCGTACCAGCCCTCATCGGTGTACTTGGCCCAATCACCGAACCATGGCGTGTGGTTTGGAAAATCGGCGGACAGATGCACGGCGTGCAGAGCCGCGAAACCGCAGATCAGCACAAGCCAGAGAACATAAGCCCAGCGAATGGCATCTTTTGGCAATTGCTGTCTCTCCGCACGACCGGTGATTGAGCAGGAAAAAGCTGAGAAGGAGTTGGTCTCAAGTATACCGCCATGAGGCACGAGGCTCATTGCTCGCGCCTCGAACCTCGGTGCGGGAGGAGGCGGAGTTCCCTGAACGCTTGCCAGCCGATAGGGTTCTGCAGCGAATTTTGCTCGTAAATCGCTTCATGAAACTTATCCTGAACTAAACGCCGTTTAGAACCGTATACACTGTTCGGCATGGTTAGCGCCTCCACACTCCGTCGCCTCCGGTACCGGCAAGAACTCCGGACGCTCATCCTCGATACCGCGCGCGAAATGTTTTTGACAGAAGGATTTGAAGCCTTCTCCATGCGCAAGTTGGCTGAAGGGGTGGGTTATTCCCCGGCCGCCCTTTACCAGCACTTCGCCAGTAAAGAAGCTATCTTCGAAGCGTTGGTAGACGAAAGCTTCAGTGCGCTTTTGGCGGCACAGGGCCATGCAGCCGCCTCAGCGGCGGAAGCCGGGCCAATCGAGAGTCTCCGTCGTGGACTGCGGGCCTATGTGCGTTTCGGTCTGGAACACCCCAATGAGTATCGACTTGCCTTCCTGATGCCGCCAAGCAGCAACCGGCCCCAAAGCGCTGTGACTGCCTTCGACTCTCTCCGGCGCCGGGTTTTGGCCTGCGTCGAGGCGGGAGTTCTTCGGCCCATCAACCCCGAGCTCGCGGCCCAGGCGTTATGGGCTGCAGTGCACGGCGTCGCTTCCCTGCTGATCGTGAAGCCCAGCTTCCCCTGGGTCGAACCGGACCTTCTCATCGAGCAGGTTATTAAGAATGCAATCGAAGGAATCGTGATGCCGGAAAAGTAGTGCCGGCAGGAGGTCATCATGCAATCTACACTGAATCGCGAACAGTCCGCGCGGAGCACGGCCGCAACACCAGAATCTTCGGTCGAATCCTGGATCTGCCTGGCCTGCGCGGCGGCCCTGCTGCTGGTGGCCGACGGCCGCGACACCGCCGCTCTCGCCATCTGGCCTGCCGAGGCGCTATTGCTGCGCTTTCTTCGCACCCAGCCCATGCTGCGCGGACTGGCCGTGCTCTATGTGCTGCGGGTTGCGATGATCCCCCTCGTTCAGCGGGGTATGATCCCGATACCCATTCCCTACTTCTACATATTTCTTGTCATTGCGGGGCTTTCCGGCCTGATCCCCTTTGTAATCGACCGATGGATCGCGCCTCGCCTGTCAGGCTTTGCGCAAACGATGGTCTTCCCGGCTGCACTCGTCGTCCAGCAATACATCTACGGTAAGGGGTCCGTGGGCAGTTGGGGCTCCATTGCCTATTCACAAAGTGGAAACCTTGGCTTGGAACAGTTGCTTTCCGTCACCGGCCTGTCGGGCATTGTATTCCTGATCGGGTGGTTCGCATCTTCTGTGAACTGGACATGGGAGGGGCGTAGTCCTCGGCGGCTCAATGCATTCGCGACAGTAATGGGAATGGTGCTGCTGGGCGGCGAGTTGCGCCTGGCGCTTGCGCCTCCGTCGGCATCCACCGTGCGGGTGGCATCGCTATCGCGCAACGACTCAATTGCCCATGGGGGCGACAAAAGCGCAGCCGTGAATATGGACCTCCTGGCCCGTAGCGAACGCGAGGCCCGTGCCGGCGCCAGAATCGTCTTCTGGGCGGAGGGCAACGCGCAGCTGCAGAAACAGGACGAGCCGCAATTTGTTTCGCAGGGGAGCGATCTGGCGCGGAAATACGGTATCTACCTCGGCATGGCGCTTTCTGTCTGGACACCCGGCGCGCCAAAGCCGCTGGAAAACAAGGTGGTGTTGATCGCGCCGGATGGGCAGGTTGCTTGGCAATACTGGAAGGTACGGCCCACGCCCGGACCCGAGATGGCGGCGTCGGTGCCTACCGATGGCCGACTGAAGACTCTTGACACTCCCTATGGCCGGGTGACAACGCCTATCTGCTACGACATGGACTTCCCCTCGTTGCTGGCACAGGCCGGTCACTCTCGCGTCGATTTGACATTGAGTCCGGCGAACGATTGGCGCGCAATTGATCCGCGCCACACAGAGATTGCAAGCTACCGCGCCATCGAACAGGGCTTCAACCTTGTGCGGCAATCGAGCGGTGGACTCTCAGCGGCTTACGACTACGAGGGACACTTGCTCGCAACCACCGACTCCTACCACGGTGGAGACGGCACCCTGGTGGCCGAGGTGCCAACACGCGGCGTACCTACGATTTACTCGGTGCTGGGCGACTGGTTTGTTTTGGTTTCGGGAATTATCTTGCTGGGCGTGGTGGTAAAAGGTCTGCGCCGAAATTCGGCACACCCTGACACTCTTTAGAGATGCTAGTGGCGTAATTCATCTGTCGGGCCGCGCATGCGCAGCCCGACAGATGAAAACTACCGGCATTTTAAGATCAGGCACGCTGAGCCGCTTCGGAGTAACCGACTGCCTGAGGACGAGCGGTAAAAATCGCCAGCCCTAGGCAGGCCACAATCATGATCTCAGCGATCACCGGCCCGAGAAAGAAGTAGGTGTACGAGTTGACGGCAAGCACGGCATAGGCAAGCGCAAACGTCGCCATGACCGGCCTCAATCGCTGAGCGTCGGCCTTTGCCAGCGAGCCCAGTTGCCAGAAGAGAACAGCCTCCGATGTAAGGGAGATCGTGGCTCCCAGTCCGAGACCGTGGTAGAAATCCCAAAAGCTGCGCACGTGCCCCATCAGCAGGAATTCGTTGCTCTTCATCGCAGCCACGGCAACCGAGGCGGCGCCCGGCCCTACTTTGCCGAACACCCCACCGATGGTGTGAAGGACCGCATGAATGAAGGTAAGGACCGCTGCGATACGAAGAAAAAGTGTGGACTTCATCGAGACGACTCTCCTTCTGCTGTCTTGGCGAACAGCTCGAGAATGTGACCCCAGGCACCTGGCCCGTCGAAGACGGCGCGCATTTGCTCGTAGCCTTCACCATGGCGCTCCAGCTTGCTGTGCTCCAGTTCGACAAGCGTGGCGGCAGGTCCTTCGGCTGTGAATCGAATTTCGACTTCGCTTGCCTTGGCCGGGTCCGGGTCGCACTTCCATTCCGGTTGATCGTGTCCGGGGCCGACATGCCACGAGAAAGTGACTCGATGCGGAGGGTCCCACGCCAGCACCTTGCCCCAGTCCGTCAGCTTGCCTTCCACATCTCTCTCGTACCATCGGCCACCGACGCGCGGTTCGACAAAGATCGCCTCGAAGGGAGTATTGCCAATGTGGTGAGTCGCCGGCCACCACGTCTCCATCTGTTCCACGAAGACACTGAACGCCCGATCAATCGGCACCCGCACTCGCACTGTTTTACGTACTACGCCTTCTTCCACGCTGTTTGCCATGCTTTTCTCCCAATTGCGGTTTTTCCGCGGCCTCCTGAAAGGCGCTCATCGCTTTGGTCCACATCAGGTCGAAGTGGGCGCGCAGCCGCGCTACTCCTTCCGGATCCAACTGATAGAGCCGTCGCGTTCCCGACTTGCTATCGATCACCAGCCCGACATTCTTGAGAACTTTCAGGTGCTGCGACACAGCCGGACGGCTCACCGGCAGTGTCTGTGCCAGCTCGTTCACGGCAATTGGCCCGTTGGCAAGCTTCTGAAAGATCGCCATGCGGGTTGCGTCGCCCAAAGCGTCGAGCCCGGCCTGTAGGTAAGCATCCACTAACGGTAAGTTAGCACGAACCAACGGAATCATGTCAACAGGAAATTTCGCCGTGCTCGGGCGCTCCTTTTGCTCAAAGGAATGCCCACGCCTTTGCGGCGAGGGACTGCTTAGGGGTTAGGGCTCGTTTTGCTTGGCGCAGAAGACGCGCACACTGGTGCTCAGAGCCTTTATTCGTAGGCCAGGGCGTCGATTGGATCTTTTCGGGCGGCCATCCAGGCCGGATAGAGGGCTCCAAGCAGCGCTCCGGCGAAAGCGATCAGCGATCCCCACCCGAACCAGGCCGGTGTCAGCTCGAAGCTGAAGGTGGAAAACTTGATGTGGAGGAGTTCTCTCACGCCGTAGGTGGAAGCAATGCCGACCAGCACGCCGGCAATGGCCAGCACGCTCGTCTCGCGCAAAACAACGCTTACGATCGTCAGTTTCGACGAACCCAGCGACTTGAGAATGCCGATTTCGCGGGTGCGCTCGAGCACTGCTGTATACATCGACTGAAAGATCACAAGGAAGCCGACGATCACAGCGATCGAGATCACAACTCGCAGCGCCAGATCAAAGCCCGGAAAGTGCGACGGGGTGTACAGCGCGATCAGGTCGGACATGGTCAGGACCCGGTAGTTCTGGAGGCCCGGCGTGCTGTGGATTTCGTCGATCACCAGTTTGTCATTGGCAGGATTGTCCGTCTTGAGGTAAAACTCCGAAGCTTTGCCTTCCGAGCCCGTCAAGGCGCCCATGGTGTCGATGGGGATCAACTTGCGGCCGCCCTTGCCGCTTTCGACGATGCCGCAGATGCGGAAAGGGTGATTGACGATCGTGATGGTTTCCCCGACATGGTGGCCGTGCCCTTCGCTCGCAAAAACATCGTCGACGATGACATTGAACGGTCCCTGGAAGGGGCCACCGGAGAGAAAGACGAAAGGCTTGAGGGCGTTGTAGCTGGCGTAGTCGATGCCGTAGAGGATCTCGACGGAGCCGGACATGGAGAAGTTCGTAATGGCCGGAGCGACAACGGTGACGTGGGGCAGGCGGCGAAAGACGTCAGCGAGTTTGGCCGACATGGGCGCGCCGCCAACTCCGTTCATAAAGCTGGCATTCGACGGCATGACAACGATATCGGCTCCGATCCCGTTGGTGCGCTCCCTCTCGCTGTCGAGCATACCCATGAAGATTGCCACGATGGACAAGATCATGACGACTTCAATGGCCACCGCCAGCACGCTGATGATGGAACGCAGCGGGCGATGGAGCAAATTGGCAATTACGAGCTTGTTCATTGCTGGGTGCGGCTCCCCGGACAGGCAGCAAATTAACGCGCCTTTCTTCTAGCGTATCAGCGCTAGGCGCAACCATATGGCTACAATAAGAGAAGCAATCGCACACAACCAGACAAGCTGCCGACGCGCATCTCGTGTGCCAGGTATCACTTTCACGGAGGAAATCTGGGGTTTATATTTTGACCCGGGCGAACCGCAGAGGGTGTTACTTCAGGTGCAACAAAACAAAGGGCGAGTCGGAAAATCCCTTTGACGGGCAGAATAATGCGGTTTAATGTGATTGTGGAAATCCCCCCGGGCAGTACCCGGTTTTAGGTTACTTATGGGCAGTTTTGGAGAAGATCTTCGCGCTGAACGTGTATCTCGCGGTATTGCGCTTGAAGATATCACCGCGGTGACCAAGATCAGTCAACGCCACCTCGTTGCACTGGAGCAGGAGAGATTTCGCCTGCTTCCGGGCGGCATTCTCAGCAAGGGCATCGTGCGTGGCTACGTGGGAGCCGTGGGCCTTGATGCGCGTGACTGGACGGACAGATTTGTCCGGGCATACGCGGACCAGGGCCAGACGCTTGATGACGATCACGGCTGGATGACTTTTGCTTCGAACGTGGGCCAGGACCGCATCCGGCGCCGCGAAGCCGCGGAACTCCGCCTGCGCTGGGCGGGAGCCACTGTGCTAATGGTGCTGGTATCCGTGGGGGCGTTCCTCACCGTGCGGTATTTTGGCGTGCGCGCGGGATGGTGGAGCACCCTGTTGCCGATTCATGGGGTGTCCGCCAAGGCCCATGCGTTTTTGGTTCATGGATTTCCTCTATTCAAGCGCTGAAGCCCGCACTTCCCTTAAAATCTCTGCTGTCCCCGGCTCTGCGGTTCAACGGGTCCTGAGCGCCCTTTGGGGTCCGCTACTCCCCGTTCGCAAAGTTGGCTTTGCCCAGGCTGTTCCGCCCAATTATCATGGTTTGATACACCCTCAAGGCTGAGGCCCGCGGGTGCGGGCTTGTCTCCCCGATGCAGGAGAGTCGATATGGCTCCCTCCGCGCCGGCGCAACCAGAAGCAGCCATGGCGGCAGGCACAAACTGAAATCCCTTGAATGGGGAGGAATGCAAATTTGAGCGACCGTTTCTTGTTTACCTCTGAGTCCGTGACCGAAGGTCACCCGGACAAAATTGCCGACCAGGTTTCCGATGCGATTCTGGACGCCTGCCTCGAACAGGACCCTTACAGCCGCGTCGCGGCCGAGACGTTGACGGCCACCGGCCTGGTGGTCATCGCGGGCGAAATCACAACCAAGGCTTATGTTGATTTCCAGAGCCTGGTTCGGGGCGTGGTGGCGTCAATCGGCTACGACAATGCGCTGTACGGCTTCGACTCGAACACCTGCGCCGTAATTTCGACCATCAACAAACAATCAGGAGATATTGCGCAGGGCGTTGACACGGGCGGCGCAGGCGACCAGGGAATGATGTTCGGCTACGCGTCGAATGAAACTCCCGAGCTGATGCCGGCGCCGATATCGCTGGCCCACAAGCTGTGCCGTCGGCTGACCGAGGTGCGCAAAAATGGCAAGCTGCCCTATTTGCGTCCCGACGGCAAGAGCCAGGTGACGGTGGAGTACGACGAAAACGGCAAGCCCGCGCGGGTAGATGCCGTCGTGATCAGCAGCCAGCATGCCGAAAGCGTGAGCAATGAGGAATTGCACGCTGACATCCTCAAGCACGTGATCCAGGCCGTCTTGCCAGCCAAGTGGCTGGACGAGCACACCAAGTACCACATCAACCCAACCGGACGGTTTGTAATCGGCGGCCCGATGGGCGACACCGGGCTGACCGGACGCAAGATCATCGTGGACTCGTACGGCGGAATGGGCCGTCACGGTGGTGGCGCGTTCAGCGGCAAGGACCCGACCAAGGTGGACCGTTCAGCTGCCTACATGGCGCGTTACATCGCCAAGAATATTGTGGCGGCAGGACTGGCCGATAAGGCTGAGGTGCAGTTGGCATACGCGATCGGCGTGGCTGAGCCGGTGAGCGTCCTGATTGATACATTTGGGACAGGCAAGCTGAGTTCTTCTCAACTGACAGAATTGGTGCGCAAAAACTTCTCGCTTACGCCGAAAGGCATTATCGAGAGCCTGAACCTGCGCCGGCCAATCTATCAGAAGACGGCGGCCTATGGGCACTTCGGGCGCACCGAGCCGGAGTTCACCTGGGAAGCTACAGACAAGGCGGCCGCACTGGCTCGCCAGGCCGAGGGTGCAGTCGCCGCCAAGTAACGCAGCCGCAATACGCTCAACCGGGGGGATCCTTTCTGCAAAGGGTCCCCCCGATTTTGCCTAAAAATTCTGATTCTTTGGCAATACGGAGATTTTCTGCGCAGCGGCTCGACTTTTTGGGCAAGATCTGGAATTCACCGGATTCGACTGATCTCAGCCGTCATGGATGTATTAACTACAAGTGTGTTAATTGCACCAAAAACCAGTTTCTTTGACCACGAACAAGTGATAGCCTGATCCTTCCCCGGCGGCTCGTTGCCTAAAAATACGATTTCGGAACAGATTTGTTACTCCCCACCAACTAATGTCTTCCAAGGGGGCAATCATGCCAGATTGGACAAAAGTTGTTACAGAACCTTTGGGGCTTACTGGGTTTGCATTGTTTTTGGTTTTTGGACTTCTTTCCAGGCTAAAAGGAAAGGACGAGCGGCGATGGCTGCCACTGTTTGCCGGTGTGTTGGCGATTGTAGCGTTATTAGGTGGACTTGGCATTGCGTTTATTCAGGTTGAGCGCAATTCTGCTCTTTCTGCTCCGACTACAAATCCACACCCGGCATCTGCGATTCAAACCGGAAATATTTCAACCACTGGCAATGCCAGCCCCGTAGTGGTGGGTAGTTCAGGTCAACTAACGGTCAACGTTGATCAAAGCGAAGAGGCTTACAAGGCCGCAGCCGCCAACACCAAGCAACAACTTGACAAAAACCATTCGCAAGAACAATCCCGCAAGTCACAGACCGGCAAGACCCAGCCTGCGAAAGAGCCATGACAAGCAGCGTATTGTTGCTTGCTTTTCTAGCCTCGACACCACCCAGCCAAGCCGCGCCGGAGATATCTACCAGCGGTTGGTGCAGCCCGGTGTTTGTCAACGTGAGCGGAAAAGTTACCGTCAACTGCATTGGCGTCGATCCCGGTGCGCTAAAACAATTGAATGTTGAACTCGGCCGCAGAAAACTGGAGCTGTCAGCGAAGATTCGCGAGGCCGACGAGTGGACCAAAAGATACAAGCAACTTGAGGCGGCACTGGCCGAGCAAGGAAATCAGGACGAGTTATCGCGCCAGGCAGAGGAATATTTGCATGCGGGTGAATTGGACAAAGCAGAAGCGGTCTTGAAACAAGCGATTGAGAGCGGAGAGAAAAACGTAGATTATATCGCGGCTAATCAGTATCGCCTGGCTCTTGTGGAACAACTGAAGTTTCTTCCCTTGGAAGCTTTACCGCATTTCGAAAAAGCATATCAATATCGGCCAGAAAATACCGAATATGGCCAGAGCTATGCAGACGAATTGTTGGAACAGGGCAAATTTGACAAGGCGGAAGAAGTTTATAAGGCAACTTTAGAGAGTGCCCGGCGTCTGCCCCAAGCAGATTCGACCAACCAGCGCAAGGTGGTTCGCGCTCTGCACAACCTGGCACTCCTCTATCAGGAGACCCAGCGAACAGCAGAAGCGGAACAATCTTATATCGAAGTATTTAACATCTGCCACAGTGCGGCAGATGGAGCTGACGTATGTCCTGACATTGTAGCAATGTTAAACAATCTGGCAGGACTTTACAGCGAAACCCTACGCTACAAAGATGCGGAGAATATTTATGACAGCGTACTCGATCTTTCACGTGAATTAGTGAAGACAGACCCGCAGTTTAGAGCAGGTATGGCCGAGACTCTCATCAATTTGGGCACTATATACCGCGAGACGCAGCGATACAAGGAGGCTGAGACCTCCTATCGTGAAGGATTAGATATTTATCAAGAACTCGCAAAAGCTACTCCACAAAAATATGATGAAGAAGTTATTGGAGCTTTAATTAACTTGGCTGGCCTTTACTCCGACACCGGCCGTAGTCAAGACGCCGAAAACTCCTTCCAGGCCGCACTGCAAATTGAACGGCCGCTTATCATCAAGAATCCCGGCGCCTATCTCGCCGAATTGGGTCTTACGCTAAATGATCTGGGAGCGCTTTATGAGACGACCAGGCGACCCAAAGATGCCGAAGCTGCATTGAAAGAGGCTCTGGCGATTCGCCGCCAATTGGCAAACGACGCGCCGTCTGCCTATCAGGCAGATCTTGCGATCACGCTGCAAAATTACGGATCGCTGTGCAGTGATTTTGGGCGAATGAAGGAAGCAGAAGATTCATACACCGAGGCCCTCTCAATTTTTCGAAGGTTAGCTGGCGGAAAACCTGCAACACACCAAGCTGATCTTGCCTCAACCTTGCTTGGTTTAGCTTATCTCTACGCAAATGCCAATCGGAGTGAAGACGCCCAGGCCGCTTCTCAGGAAGCTTTGACTATTTACCGAAACTTGGCAGAAAAAAATCCTGGCGTTTACCTCCCGTCCGTGGCGGCTGTTCTACAAAAGATAGGTAATCTTTACAAGGATAATGAAAAAAGAACTGATGCAGAAAAAGCATTCAACGAGTCGTTGACGATTTACCGCCAGCTCGCGGAAAAGAACCCCTCGGCGTTTCTAGGCGATTTAGCCGGAATCCTGAATGACATGGGAGGGTTCTACCTTGATATCGACCAACTCCAGGACGCAGAACGTTTTTACAGCGAAACTGTGGATATTTGCAGGCGATTGGTCGAGTCGGACCCCTCCCAATTTGAGTTTCACCTTGCCAGTGCGCTAACGAATCTGGCAGTGGTGCATATGCAACTGGGGAACAACGCGCAGGCGAGCCCTGAGAGTCTCGAGGCAGTTCAGATCAACAGAAAACTGTGGAAAGCGGAGCCGGACAGTGCCGGAGATGATTTAGCGAGGAGTTTAATTGTGGCCGGCAATACAACAACCGACCACTCTGCTTCCTGTCAATTCGCGCGAGAAGCCGCCAATGTCGCGCAAAGCGAGGTTGTCGGCAAATTGGCGGCAAAGCAAGTAGCCTCTTGTCCACCATAGCGGCTCTGAGAAGGCGCGGATTTTGGATGATGAATTTAGATCCGTGAACACTGGTGTCCGGTTAGATATCGAATAGATTCAGCTGGTTAGCGATAGACGGTTG
>OBLU010000794.1_pt1 | contig 29642 bp, 30 predicted proteins | sample 1518681 | NCBI WGS metagenome assembly OBLU01 (sample SAMEA3539304, study PRJEB22396) | soil metagenome | biome: tundra; feature: field; material: soil | place: USA | collected 2010-05 | depth 0.15 m
ATAAAACAAAGACTTATACCCTATTCCTATTTGGCAAAAAACATGAAATGTATGCATTTGATAATGTGTGCCGAATTAATCCACTCCCACTATTCTTGACTCAGTTTCCCAAATGCAACTATCCTTGCTTACCCTTCCACTTTTTCTGAAATTATGTTGCATTTTGAGATCGGTAATATCTACTATAATCAGTAGAGTATTATTACCTGTATGTAATTCCCTCTCCACCCAAAAGGATTTAGTTCCTTTTTCATCCTTTTGACCGATTGAACAATCCTAAATTCCTTCATAATATATAATAGTAATCAGAAAATGGATGTTTATAAAAAATGACTCTCTTGTTTATTCGCAAACTTGGAATTATTGATAATTTTTTGTTTGGCTTTTGTGACTTTTTGAGAATAGAAATCCTGAATCAGTGCGAATGGGTCCTATCTGACCGTACCCCCTAGTAGACGGGAATCCAATTCTAGTCATTCCTCATTTCCAACGACCCCCTATGCCTTTATTTTGGGTACCCCCCATATATTCTAAAATAATTTTCTTATTTTTTCAGGATAAAAGTACTTTTGAATGGCATCTAAACTTACTATAGAAAACAGCTTTCATAAGTTATAAAGGTCTATAGTATTTATCTTCTATATTTAGAACTAGGCTTAAGAGTTCTTATCCTTAAAGACATGAAAACATAATACAATTAAGATTAGATCAATTAAGCAAGTTCCTATTACCTGTAACCATTCAATAGCATTTTGAGAAATATCGTCGCCTATTTCACTAAATTTAATCGTAGGATGATTTGATAATGGAATAAGTATTATCGCTATTAGAATAAATGTTCCGATTGTGATACTAGCAATTTGTTTTTGGTTCATACTAAGATTCCTTAATTATTCTTATAACCATCTGGGTTTGTCATTGGTTCCTGATAGATATAAATAATTATTCACTAATCAAAATTGAATATAAATTATTAAAGGAAGGTTAATAGACTAGGGTAGACAAATAAATTATTCAATGTTTATTTCAATGTTGAAGTCTAATTCTTCCCTCTCAACGCCTACAATATTTGATGAATATACTTCCAAATGTACTTCCGCATCAATACCTATAAAACGAAAAGCCCCTGTAAGTTATTCACTTACAAGGGCTTACTGAGCGGGGCCGACGAGACTCGAACTCGCGACCTCCTGCGTGACAGGCAGGCGTTCTAACCAACTGAACTACGACCCCAACTCTATATAAGAACTTGCGAAAAAAAACAGATCGAAATATATGGGACAGTCACTGAATAATCAAATTTTTCTGTCCATTATCTGATTTATTAATTACTTCCCTCGGCAAAAGAAATACCTACTTTTTTAGCAACTACAACTCCCTGAGTATCGGGTTTTACAAGTTTTTGCCTAGCGATTGCATCTTCGATGCTTACATTTTTAACTTCACTCCCTTTAAGTGCAACCATTCGACCGAATTTTCTTTGGGCAGCGAGATCAATAGCGAAGGCACCAAACTTTGTTGAGAGAATACGGTCAAAAGGAGTCGGGCTGCCACCCCTCTGCACATGCCCCAGAACTGTTACTCTTGATTCTCTGCCGGTATTATCTTCAATTTTTCTTGCAACAACTTCACCGATTCCACCGAGCTGAACCGGATCGTGTCTTTTAATATCCAATCCTTTAGTTACCATGAGTCCATCAATTGGTCTCGCACCTTCAGCAACACAAACAAGACTGAACTTCTTTCCCATTATTTCCCGCATCAAAATCTTTTCATATAATTTTTCCCAGGAGAAAGGAATCTCAGGGATAAGAATTATATCGGCTCCACCAGCTATACCACCGTTAAGAGCTATCCAACCTGCATACCTACCCATTACTTCGCAAACTATAACCCTGTGATGTGAGGATGCAGTAGTATGAAGACGGTCCAAAGCTTCAGATACAACCCAAACTGCAGAATCGTGCCCGAATGTCTGATCAGTGGCTTCAAGATCATTATCGATTGTTTTGGGAACACCAATCATATTCATTCCCATCTCGCCGAGTTTTTTACAAATATGCATAGTACCATCACCACCGATAGCAATCAATGCATCAAGGTTCCAGGCCTGGTAATTTTTAAGAGCAGCGGCAGATTTATTTACAATTTCAATCTCGTCATCTTTTTTTACCGGCCAGTGAAAAGGATCACCTTTATTGGATGACCCCAGAATAGTGCCGCCCCGGGCTAATATACCGGAAACATCCTCATTGGTTAATTCTTTTGCTCTTCCTTCGACCAATCCTTCAAACCCATCAAGAATTCCAAGGACAGACATGCCATAGTCCTGTGCAGGTTTTGTCACCCCTCTGATAACTGCATTCAATCCGGGGCAATCGCCGCCGCCTGTTAGTATACCAATTCTTCTGACTTTTTCTCGTGCCATGATTTTCAATTCTTTATATTTTATTAGTTGTTTTAAAATGCACTTTCGCTATCTCATTTAATATTCCGACACCATATTTTTCCTTAATCCCCTTAAGGGCACTATCGACAATTTTTGATGCACCCTTGGGGAGAATAAGATTATTTTTTTCTGACTGTTCATCAAACCATTCGTTAAACCTGTTGCGGGCAAGTATTGATGCTGCCGCTACTGCTGTATATTTTTCAGCTTTTATAAACTGCATTAAGTTTATTTTCTTCCCTTTTTCCTGGAGTGAATCTTTTATCAATCTTTCGTTACCGAATTTATCGCTTATAGCTTCCTTAACATTTTCTTTTTCAAGCAGATTTTCGATAACCTTCGCATGGGACCATCCCAAAATTCTATTAACATTCTTCATTTTTGTATGAAGAGCATTATATGTTTTAGGAGTTATTACTATAATATTAAATTTATTATTGACTATATTTTTTATTTTGGCAGATAATTTTTTAATGATATCATCACCAAGAAGTTTACTATCCTTTACACCAATTTTCTTCAACTGTACCGAAGTGATACTATCTACTATTACTCCTGCTACAACCAGGGGTCCAAAATAGTCTCCTTTACCCGATTCATCTGTTCCGATATAGTGTATTGGTTCAGGGAATTCATTTTCAGCAATATCCATTTTATTTGCAAAAAGGAGATTGTTAATATCAATATAGAGTTGAGATTCCTTATTTCCCTGAATAACCGTCTTATTTCCGCTCTTACCAAAATATACCAGGATCTTTAATTTACCGGCTCCTTTTTGAACCCGGATCTCATAGTTATAACTATTTAAAACCAGATCAGAGACAAGAAATGACTGCTCTTTCAGAATTGCAGAATACGATTCTACTATTTTCTTTGCTGATTCCTTTATAATATACACGTAGTTTTTTTAAGGTTTAAAAATAGTGATTTTTCTAATCTATTCCTTGAAACAACTATTATTTTTTATGGTATAACCTTTGATACTATAAATAAACAAAGCATTGACATTAGTGCTTTATACCTTTAGTTTATAATTAACAAATGACAGGAGTTTACTGTGGAAAGGCTTCTTAAGATATTTTTAATTTTGTTTTTGGGTGTAGCGTTTCTTCATGCACAGGGGAATAAAGAGATAACGGATAAAGCCCAAAAGGTATCAGTTAGACTACAGCTAAAGCTTTTATTAACTGATGACCAAACAGCCAAAATCAAAAACTTAATCATTGATAATTTCAGCCAGATAAAAGAAAATAAGACCAGCATTTTTGAAACAAAGATAATAAGTCTATTAAATGATAAGCAGAAGGAAAAATTCAATATTATCAAGAAAGAATGGTTCCAATCACTGCAATTCCATTAAATTATTAAATAAGGCTCATAATAATCCTCTATGAGCTTATTTTATTTTTCATTAAATAAAGAACTAAAATTTTTAATTATTATTATCTTTTCCCCATTTTAATACTTCAATTCTGACCTCGGTAATTCCACTTTTAATCATCTCGAGTTTTTTTGCTGCGCCGAATGAAACATCAATGATTCGTCCATTAAAATCAGGCTTTCTGTCATTTATCCTTAGTATAACGGACTTATTATTCAGAAGATTTATTACACGCAAAATAGTATTATAAGGGTATTTAAGGTGTGCCGCGGTCAGATCATTTTTCTTAAATACTTCTCCGAATGAAGTTCTTTTTCCATCAAATTTATCACCATAATAAGAAGCTACTCCTGTTTGGGTTTCAAGAGCAGGCATGTTGGCGTATTCATCTTTTGTGACTGGCTCTAATACTTTTTCATTACTTTCAGACTTTGTAGTTTCATTGGGATATTTGTTTTTAACTTTATTTCCATTAGAGGAGAATCGGGAGGAACTGCCGCATCCTAATACAAGAAGGAATAATAATAAAAATGGAATAAGTGTTTTCATCTAAATATTATTATAATAAGCTGGCGGCTTTGATAACTGCTGTTTCAGTTCTTAATCTGTTCTCGGCTAAATTATAAATGTTTTCCGGATTAAACAATTCCAGTTCATCTTTATCCAGTCCCCCTTCAGGGCCGAAAATAAAATAATAATTTACATTGGGAATAATTTTAAGATCGCGAAACTTATTAGAAGAATTCTGTTCGAATCCAATTTTTCCCCCGTTAAGGGAGAATATTTCCTTTATTGAATTTACAACAGTGATCCTGGGTAGATAACTCCTGAGTGACTGTTTCATAGCAGAGACTAATATTTTATTCCAGCGATCTGATTTCTCCCCCCTGGAAATAGTTCTTCTTGATTCAAATATTATAAAGTTGGTTACACCAAGCTCCACACATTTTTCCAGGGCTAATTCAAACCGTTCTGCATTCTTAAGTTTTGGAATACAGAAGAAAATGTTTTGCTTATCATTTTCATAATGATATGTTTTAAGAGCTTCAACAGAAAGCGAATTTTTAATTATACTGTTTATTTGTGATTCATAGATATTCCCTTTCCCATCAGTAACATAAATAATATCTTGTTCAGAATGTCTCATCACTTTTATGATATGATTAAAATCTTCACCTTCAATAATTATGTGATTATTAATTATCCCATCTGGCGAATAATATAATTCTATATTAGATAAATATTGGTCATTCATGAATCTGTACCAGGTAAATTAATTTAATTATAATGTAAATATAAATCAGGCAGGATGCCATTACAACAAGGAATGCGAAAGTAATTGTTAAAAGGATATGCCAACATCTAAGACTATTTCAGAATTTAATTTATCATTAAAAGCTAACTCAATACGAGCTATGTTATAAGGAAGAATAAGGAAGGTAAAACCAAAACCATATCCTGAATCAAAATCCCTGATATTAATACCCCTGTCGCGTTGTTTTACGGCACCGGCATCCGCAAATATTTCAGAATACAAGGCAATTCTATAAGACAAAAACTGTTTTGGTACAACTGGGATAAAATCCAGGTTAATGTCTATATCTTTAATGAGGGGATGGAAAAACTCAAGGGAAGTTAGATAATAATCATTACCTTCTAAAACATCATGCAAATAACCCCTTATCCGTTCCTGATATCCAAGGACAGAATAATCATAATATGGAATGGCTTTCCCTGATGTTAACCTTGAAGTAAACCGCCACTTACCAACAATATCCCAAAATAATGGTCGGTATTCCCTAAAATCGAAAGTATAGACCTGATAATTTATATCATTTAATCCCAGCCCCTTCATTATAAAATTTATAGTACTATATATACCATTTCTTGGAAATTGTGCAAGATCTCTTGTATCGTAAGCATATCCTGCCCCCAGGAATAAGAGCTTATCAATCCTCTGATCTGAAGCATTTATTCCCGGAACATACATGGGCGTCTCTATATAATTATATCCGGTGGTAATTGAAATATTATGAAATAGGGCGATCCGTTTTCCTAAAGTAATTTGAGCATTTATCATCGTCTGGTCAAAAATAGCACCATATTTTTGCTGAGCAATTATACTTTTATTCTCAACAGAATTATATGATAATTGGGCATCGAAGTATATATTTTGGTTATAATTTAAAATCGGTATACTATATTCAAGCGTTAAAGAAGGATCATAACCCAATCCGGCTTTAATTCTTACGGATTCGTTCACCCCCCTGAAGTTCTTAACCGCAAGATCTATACCGTATGAGATTTTATTCCAGTCCCCATTTTTTAATTCAGCGAAAGGTATCGGCCATATATACCAGGATTCCACAACATCAATTACTGCTATTATTTTATTTTTGTAGCTTAATGGAAATATTTTTACCTGATTAAAAATATCAAGACTATATACCCTGTCTTTATTATAGGATGCCTGTTTGTATGTAAGAGTATCTCCCGGTTTGAAAGTAAGTTCGCGCAAGATAATATAATCTTCAGTTATATTATTCCCGCGAATAATAATTGTATCGATTTTTACGGTATAATTACCTGTAATAACAGTTGAATCGTTGTCCTGGGCAAATGTATTCAAGCTGAAAATAGATACAATAATCAATAAGAGGTTTTTAACCATAAAGGTATTATTTATCGGCAAAAGTTATATTCAATGGCGATACATTTATCCTGGATTACCTGAATCCCCTCTTCTTCTGCAGGTTTCACAGCATCATCATTTCTTATCCCAAGCTGCAGCCATAGTACTTTTGGTTTCTTCAAAAGAACATCTGGAATGAGATCGGGAATGGCATTTGAATTTCTGAATACATCAACAATATCAATATCCTGTTCAATGTCAGTCAGTCTTTGATATATCTTTATTCCTTCAAAATCTTTTTGAATAGGATTAACACCAATTACATTATATCCACGGTCTTTAAGGAACAGTGCTATCCTTCCGCTGTCCCTTCCCGGCTTATTTGAAATGCCTACAACAGCTATAGTCTTTGCATCTTTTAATATTTCACATGTTGTTTTCATAAAACTTCTTCAGTATAAGATGAAACCTGGGCACAGGTACAAACAAGGTTTCTATCTCCATAAGCATTGTTAACCCTTCCTACAGCAGGCCAAAACTTACGAGCCCTTGTCCATGCAGTAGGATATGCAGCTTTTTCTCTGGAATATGCATGGTTCCATACATCGGAAATAACCATTTCAGCAGTATGAGGAGAATTTTTCAAAACATTATCAACCGGATCGGCACCCCCTGTTTCTATCTCCCTTATTTCTTCTCTTATGGAAAGGAGTGCCTCGCAGAATCTATCAAGTTCTTTTTTTGATTCGCTTTCTGTGGGTTCAATCATTAAAGTACCTGCGACAGGAAATGATACTGTCGGTGCATGATATCCATAATCCATTAATCTTTTTGCAATATCTTCAACTTCAATATGAGCTGTTTCTTTGAATTTCCTCATTTCAAAGATTAATTCGTGAGCAACCCTTCCGTTTTTCCCGGAATACAAAACATTAAAAGTAGAACCAAGTTTGGCGTTAAGGTAATTGGCATTTAATATCGCAACTTTTGTTGCTTCTGTTAAACCCTCACTTCCCATCATCTTTATATATGCATAGGAGATAATTAAAATATTTGCGCTACCCCATGGTGCTGAAGATACAGAATGAATTCCCTTTGGATGACCAAGATCAACCACGGAATGATTTGGAAGAAATGGTACCAGGTGTTTTGCTACTGCAATAGGACCAACACCGGGACCCCCGCCACCGTGTGGAATACAAAATGTTTTATGCAGATTAAGATGGCAGACATCAGCTCCAATTATAGCAGGACTAGTTAGTCCAACCTGAGCATTCATATTGGCCCCATCCATATATACCTGTCCCCCATTATTATGGATTATGTTGCATATCTCCTTTACATCTTCCTCAAATACGCCATGAGTAGAAGGATATGTTATCATCAACGCGGCTAGGTTATTTTTATTTAACTCAACTTTCTTCTTCAGATCATCAATATCAATATTTCCATTTGAAGTTGAATTAATTACAACCACTTTCATCCCAGCCATAACAGCACTGGCTGGATTTGTACCGTGCGCCGAAGAAGGAATAACAACAACATCCCGGTGCCCCTCTCCCTTGCTTATATGGTATTCCCGAATAACCATAAGACCGGTGTACTCACCCTGCGCACCAGAGTTAGGTTGAAGGGATACTGCCTTAAAGCCAGTTATTTCTGCCAGATCCTTTTCCAATTCTTCTATAAGCTGCTTATATCCACTTACTTGTTCAACTGGAGCAAACGGATGTATCTTACTGAACTGAGGCCATGTTATTCCAAGCATTTCAGTCGTAGCGTTTAGTTTCATTGTGCAGGAGCCTAAGGAAATCATTGAGTGCATAAGGGACAGGTCTTTATTCTCAAGACTCTTAATGTACCGCATCATTTCTGTTTCGGAATGATAAGAGTTAAATACATGCTGTTGTAAGAATTCAGTTGTTCTGGCAAACTCAGCCGGATAATCCACTATTACTTTTTCCCCCAGATCCTTAATAGCATTTTCATCAGCCGTTTTATTTAAGGTTGATGCAAATACCGATATAATATCTACAATATTTGAAAAGTCAGTAGATTCATTTAAGGATATCCCAATTGAACCATCTTTAAAATAGCGGAAGTTCATTTCTTTTTTTGTGGCGTTCTCTATTATGCTAGCAAGTTTTTGAATTGAATTATCACCTAATTCTATATGAAGCGTATCGAAATAGTTTTTATTTATTTGTTTATAACCAAGATCTCTTAATGATTTATCCAGCACTTTTGTAAGCTTATGGATTTTCCCACCAATTCTTTTTAATCCATCGGGTCCATGATACACCGCGTACATACCTGCTATAATTGCAAGTAAAACTTGTGAAGTACAAATATTGCTTGTTGCTTTTTCTCTTCTAATATGCTGTTCCCTGGTTCCCAACGCCATCCTGAAAGCAAGTTTATTATTGGAATCAATTGATGCCCCTATTATTCGCCCGGGTATATTTCTTTTATATTCATCTTTGGTTGAAAAAAAAGCAGCATGCGGACCACCATACCCCATTGGAACACCAAATCTTTGTGAACTTCCCACAACACAATCAGCTCCAAACTCTCCTGGTGGTGTAAGTAAAGAAAGACTTAGGAGATCAGCTGCCGTAATAACATATATATTTTTCTCTTTCGCTTTATTGAATAGTTTTCTGTAATCATAGACTTCCCCTTTATCAGATGGATACTGGACAAGCAGACCGAAAATATTTTTATTTAATTCCAATTTATTATGGTCTCCGATAACTAATTCTATTCCTAAAGGTTTGGAGCGTGTTTTCATTACATCTATAGTCTGAGGGAAACATTCTTCCGAAACGAAGAATTGATGTGCGCCCTTTTCTTTTCTTAATGAATGGAACATTATCATTGCCTCAGCAGCGGCTGTCCCCTCATCTAGTAAAGATGCATTTGCAATTTTAAGTCCTGTCAGTTCAGTAATAACAGTCTGGAAATTTATCAGAGCTTCTAATCTTCCCTGAGATATTTCTGCCTGATATGGTGTGTACTGTGTATACCAGCCCGGATTCTCAAGTATATTTCTCTGAATAACAGCAGGCGTAATAGTATTATAATAACCCATTCCTATATAGGATTTAAATACTTTATTCTTCTCTGCAATCTTCTTAAGATTTTCAATAAACCTGTATTCTGAAACGGGTTTACTTAATTTAAGGGACTCTTTTAATCTGATTGATGAAGGAATAGTCTCATTAATAAGTTGATCAAGAGTTGTAACGCCTATGGTCTTCAGCATTTCATTTACATCATCCTTTCCAGGACCGATGTGTCTGTCTACAAATTTATCGGGATGTTCAAAGATATTCATATGGAAAGCTCTTATAATATTATAATTAGAAAATAACTTTAGAAAAAATGAATATAAAAATTAAATAAAATATTCGAGAAAGAGGAATGCAATTAAACGGTTTTAGATTTCTGAGTGAGGACATTCATCGCAGCTTGTGCGGCTTTCTGTTCGGCACTTTTTTTATTTCTCCCTGTACCGACACCATAATCTACATTGTTTATGGATACATTTATCGTGAATAATCTGTTATGCTGCGGCCCCTCTTCATTGATAACCGAATAAACAGGGTTTTCCATCTTACTCGCTTGTGCAAATTCAAGAAGCTGGCTTTTATAATTTTCATCTACAAGATATTCGCCTTCCTTTGCATTAGGCTCAATTAAAACTTTAGAAACAAATTCTTTTGCAGCTACTAGCCCATTATCTAAATATATAGCACCTATCAATGCTTCTAGGGCATCACATAAAACTGTTCTGGATCCGTTCGTAAATGTATGAGATAGATTTTTACTAACAAGTAGATATTTGGAAAGCTCTATCCTTTCGGATGCATCAGCTAGAGCTATCCTGTTAACAAGCTTTGCCCTTATCTTGGTAAGAAAGCCCTCATCTTTATTAGGAAAGGTTGTGTATAAATATTCAGCCACTATAAGACTCAGTATTGAATCCCCAAGAAATTCCAGTCTTTCATTCGACAGTTCATATTCGTTGTTCTGTTCAAGGAATGACCTGTGCATTAGGGCTTGGATAAAATAAGAACGATTCTTTATTGAAAACCCAACCAAAGCTTCAAGTTCGGAGAATTTCAGAGGGGTTAAAAGCTTTGCTATTTTCTTATTGCTTTTTTCGGTTCCCCGTTTTTTAAGTAGATTAAGAAGCCAGGAAAGGATCATGGGAACTTTTAATCCTTGTACTTCTTAAATAATAATGATGCATTATGACCTCCGAATCCGAAAGTATTGCTTATAGCATAATCAATCTTTGCTTTAGTAGCATAAAGAGCGCTATAATTTAGATCACAATCAGGATCAGGATTAGTAAGATTTATTGTTGGTGGGACAATATCATTAACAATGGATAAAATAGTTGCAATTGCTTCAATCGCTCCGGCAGCTCCAAGTAAATGTCCCGTCATCGATTTTGTTGAGCTGATTATTAATTTGTAAGCATGATCGCCAAATACAGTTTTGATAGCGTTTGTTTCAGAAATATCATTATATGGTGTTGAAGTTCCGTGAGCATTGATGTAATTGACATCTATGGCTGATATGCCGGCATCTCTTATCGCTTCCTTCATTGATCTTACAGCGCCTTCCCCACCTGGAGCCGGTGCAGTAATATGGTGGGCATCTCCGGTTAAACCGATCCCCGCTATTTCACATAATATTTTGGCACCGCGATTTACCGCATGCTCATATTCTTCTAGAATAATAATACCTGCACCCTCCCCCATTACAAATCCATTCCTGTCTTTGTCAAAAGGTCTTGATGCTTCCAAATATCTGTCATTCCATGTTGAGAGCGCTCTCATTGCATTAAATCCACCAATCGACATTTCAACGATAGCTGCCTCTGAACCACCGCACATCATAGCATCAGCACTCCCGCGCTGTATTATCATGAATGCATCTGCTATTGCATGTGAAGAAGTTGCACAGGCAGAAGTGGTAGCATAGTTAGGACCTTTAAGACCATACTTTATTGATACCTGCCCTGCCGCAATATCGGATATCATCATCGGAACAAAGAAAGGACTTATGGTACCTGGATTTTTAGTTTCATAATATTGCCAGTGCTGCTGTTGGTTGGTTACCATACCCCCTATACCGCTTCCGAAAATTACACCGAATCTGTCTCTGTCAGTTTTATCAAAATCAAAAGCCGCCTGTTCAATAGCCATTGATGCAACCGCCATAGCATATTGAGTAAAAAGATCCATCCTCTTAATACTCTTCTTATCAACATAATTTTCAGGATTAAAATCCTTTACTTCAGCAGCAAATTTGGTATCGAATTTTGTAGCATCGAATTTTGTTATTAACCCTACCCCATTCTTCCCCTCAATAAGACCCTTCCAGTATTCTGTTATACCAATTCCAATTGGAGTAACTGCACCCATTCCGGTTACAACTACTCTCCTGTTACTCATAAATTTACTCCTGATGTTTAATTTTGGATCCTATAAAAAATTGTCAAGTAGGATTAATGAAGCCGGAAACCTCTATGCTTCCGGCTTTAATTATTAGCTTAATTTTCCTTTTAGGTAACTAACTGCGTCTCCTACTGTGCCAATCTTTTCAGCATCTTCATCAGGAATTGAAACTTGAAAAGCGCTTTCAAATCCCATTACTAGTTCAACTATATCCAATGAATCAGCGCCTAAATCATTAGTAAAAGAAGCTTCTGGTGTAATCTGAGAATCTTCAACTCCCAATTTGTCCATTATTATTTCTTTTACTTTAGCTTCAACATCCATTTTACTGCTCCTATAATTAATTAATTTATTAGTTGGTTAAAATTTAATAAAAATGATCTACATTGCCATACCGCCATCTACAGAAATAACCTGTCCGGTTATATAATCTGCTTCTGGTGAAGCAAGAAATGAAACAACTCCAGCTATATCTTCCGGTGTACCCATTCTTTTAATTGGTACAACTGATAATATCGCCTCTTTCTGCTTATCGTTCAGTGCACTTGTCATCTCCGTGGAAATAAACCCGGGAGCAACTGCATTTACATTAATATTTCTGGAAGCAAATTCTTTTGCTGTGGCTTTAGTAAAACCTATTACCCCGGCTTTGGATGCTACATAATTTGCCTGACCTGCATTTCCAATGATCCCTACTACAGAAGCAATATTAATTATCTTTCCGTAACGTTGACTCATCATCGGTTTAATAACTGCTTTCGTATAGTTGAAAACACTCTTTAGATTTACATTTATAACTTTATCAAAATCTTCTTCGGTCATTCTAAGAAGCAAATTGTCCTTAGTAATACCTGCATTATTTACTAAAATATCTATTCCACCTAACTTTTCCAAAGTAAAATTAGCTGTTTTTTCTGCATCTGCCAGGGATGTAGCATCCGCCAATATAGAAAATGCTTTAACCCCATATTGCATTACTTCATTTTCAAGTTCACGTGCTGTTTCCTCATTGCTGTAAGGTGTTATAATATAAGTAAAAACAACATCGCAGCCATTCTTTACAAGGTCAAGTAGTATCGCTTTGCCTATACCCCTTATCCCTCCGGTAACTAATGCTCTCTTATTTTTTAATTTCATGCTTGCTCTAATGTTTTGTTATCTGACATACATTCCATTCTAAATTCTTCTAATTGCCTGAAACCTTCTTCCCCAAAGAAGTGTTTTAATTCCTCCACGCAAGATTCATAAATTGTTGAATCATCCTGAGGATATTTGTTGCAGTGATCTAATCTCTCTATATGTTCATCATCAATCGTGAATGTCTCCTCATAAACCGTAAACGGAAATAAAATGCAGTACGTCGGTTTATATTCCCATTTATGTTTTCCCTCAGAAACAGCAAGCTTCTGCAATGTGCATAATCCTGCTTTATCAAGAAAAACACATTTGCCATTATGCAGTTCTGTACCAACGGCAAATCCCGATTCAAAATCTTCATCCTTCTGAGGAACTTCAAACCAGTCCTTCACATTCTTGGTTTGAGTTTCATCCATCGCAGCTATGATCTTATCCTTAATTGCAATTATGGATTCAAACTCTTTAAGATCAGTATATACTCCAAAATAACAGCATTCCCCGTTGCATTTGCACCCGAACTTTAAAGTAAAAATACGGGGATCAATCTTTAAGTTATTTATTCTTTTCTCAGAACCGCTCATTATAAATATTTCTCCACATCATTAAATTTATCTATTCCGAAACATTTAACATCCGGATTTATTCTCTTTACCAGCCCCTGCAAAACCTTGCCGGGACCAATTTCATAAAACTCATCTGCACCGTCATTAATCATATTTGTAATTGTCTCTTCCCATCTTACAGGTGAGGTAACCTGTTCAAACAAAAGATTCTTAATTTCATCTTTCATTGTAACAGGTTTGCCAGTCACATTTGCATAAACTGGAAACTTTGCATCATAAAAATTAGTCTTATCAAGCGCAGTCTTCAATTTATCCTTACCAGATTGCATTAAAGGTGAATGAAATGCACCGCTTACCACAAGCTCCTTAACAAGCTTTGCTCCTCTTGCTTTACAAATCTCCATCCCTTTTTTAACACCTGGCACGGAACCGGAAATTACTATCTGACCTGGCGAATTAAAATTGGCACATTGTACAATACCTTCCACCGATGCTTCTCTGCATGCTTCTTCAACAACATCGGGATTCAGACTCAATATCGCAGCCATCGTTCCGGGATTATCTATCCCGGACTGCTGCATTGCCTTCCCTCTTTCTCTTACAAGTTTTATCGCATCATAAAACTGAATTGCATTTGCAGAAACAAGTGCAGAATATTCCCCAAGTGAATGTCCCGCCGCTGCCTCAGGCTGTAGCGTCCTTATTAAAGAAGCTAAAACAACACTGTGAAGAAAAATCGCCGGTTGTGTATACTCCGTTTGCTTAAGCAAATCTTCCGGACCGTTAAACATGATATGCGAAAGGTTCGCCCCCACAGCTTCATCGGCAGTCTTAATCATCTCCTTGGCTTCTGGCGAATTATCATAAAGATCCTTTGCCATCCCTACATATTGAGCGCCTTGTCCCGGAAATAAAAATGCTATCTTCGACATATTCTTTTTCCCTTAATCCATTGACCAGACTAATAAAGATGCGCCCCACGTATAACCAGCGCCGAATGCTGCAAGAATAAGCTTATCGCCTTTCTTAACTTTACCGTCACGATAATATTCAACTAAACATAGTGGAATAGTCGCAGAAGTCGTATTCCCGTACTTCTGAATATTTATCATTACCTTATCCCGTCCAACCCCCATCCTCTTGGCAGTAGCATCAATAATTCTTAGGTTCGCTTGATGAGGAACAAGATATGCAATATCATCACCCTTCAAATTATTCTTCTCCATCAGATCATATGATATGTCAGCCATTCCTTTAACTGCCGCCTTAAACACAACCTTACCATCTTGGTAAATCACGTGCATATTCTTATCGACAGTTTCATGTGTTGAAGGATTGAGGCTCCCGCCCCCCTTCATATAGAGACTTTCACGTCCTGATCCGTCTACCTTAAGTAGCGAATCCTGGAAACCGTATTTCAAATCTGTTGTCGGTTCAAGTAGAACCGCCGCACCTGCATCACCGAAAAGTATGCAGTTATTTCTATCTTTATAATCAGTAATCGATGTCATTTTATCCGCACCGATTACAAGAACTTTCTTATATCGTCCGCTCTCAATCAAACTGCTCCCTGTCTGCAAAGCAAAAAGGAAACTCGAACATGCGGCATTCATATCAAAACCCCATGCATTAGTAGCTCCAATATTATCTTGTACAAGACAAGCCGTAGCCGGAAAAAACATATCCGGAGTAACTGTAGCCACAATAATTACTTCTATATCTTCGGAATTTATTTTATAAGTTGTAAGAAGATCTTTAGCTGCACCTGTCGCTAAATCGCTTGTAGCGCCTTTCTCTAGCATCCTTCTTTCCTGGATACCTGTTCTCGTACGTATCCATTCATCGGAAGTATCAACTATCTTTTCAAAGTATGCATTATCTAAAATTTTATCAGGAACGAACATTCCAACTGCGGTAATAGCCGCATGCAATTTCTTTTTATTTTCCATTTATTTCCATTTTATAAGTGAGAATATTGCTTTATAGAGCTTTCAAATTTCTTTATTAAATTCTTTTTATACATGTAATCCGCCCGGAAAACCAAATTCTTGATTGCTTTCGGAGTTGATCTTCCATGACCTATCATGCAGATCCCGTTTACACCTAGCAGGGGAACCCCGCCCTGTTCCTGGTAATCAAAATCTTTCATTACTTCTTTCATAGCATTTTTTGCAATTGCTATTTTAATCAGATTAGTCAGTCCCTTCTTTGCATATTCCGTAAACTTAAATCTCAGCAAAGGAATTACCCCTTCTCCAAACTTAAGAAGTATGTTTCCTACAAAACCATCGCAAATAACAACGTTAACAGTTCCCTTAAGTATATCCCCACCCTCAACATTTCCTTTAAAGTTAAGATTGGTCTTCTTTATAAGTTCACATGCAGCAAGTGAAACCTCACTTCCCTTTGATTCTTCCTCCCCAACACTCAATATTCCAATTGATGGATTATCAATACCGAAAATTTCCTTTGTATAGATAGTCCCCATAATTGCGTATTCAAGTAAGTGCTTGGGTTTTGAGTCCACGCTTGAACCGACATCAAACAAAGTACAAACCCCCGTCGTATTTGGCATGGGAGCTCCCATAGTAGGACGTCCCACGCCCTCAATCCGTCCCATAATCAATGTTGCCGCTGCCATTACAGCCCCGGTATTCCCGGCGCTTACAAAAGCATCCGCTTTCTTATCCTTTACAAGAGTCATACCCGCAACTATTGAAGATTTCGGCTTGGATTTTATAGCTGCGGTGGGCTTGCTGTCCCCCATCTCTATTACCTCTTCAGCATGAATAATATTTTCCTTGGGGAAAGAAGCCTTATTCTCGGAAAGGACCCTTAATATCTCCTTCTCCTTGCCTATAAGGAAAAGCTCAAAATCCTTCTTTTCCTCAAAAGCCTGCACCGCTCCCAATACAGCGTTCTGAGGGGCGTAGTCGCCCCCCATAGCATCAACAATTATTCTACATTTAGAATTAAGGGAATCAGAATTTGACATTAAAAGGTAATATCTTTATTAACTTTTGGGTAAAAACATCGAGCGTTCATTGTAATAGCCGCAAGCGGGACATGCGCGGTGAGTTAATTTCATTTCGCCGCAGTGTGAGCAGGTACCCATTGTAGGAGCCGTAGCTTTATAATGTGTTCTACGCTTATCCCTTCTGGTTTTGGACATCTTTCGTTTAGGATTTGGCATTGTCTTTCTCTATTTAATTATTATTTAGTTTATTTTTCAATTCCATTAAAGGAAGCCACCTGTCATCCGTTTTACTCTTATCGCAGTCACATTCACCTTCGTTAAGGTCTTTTCCGCAATTAAAACATAAACCCTTGCAATCTTCCTGGCAGATTTTTTTCATCGGGATCGATAATACTGCAAAGTCTCTCAGGTCTTTTCCTATTTCAATCCTGTCGGCAGTAATGGGTAGATATATCAAATTATCCTTCTCATCACCATCCGGTTTATTGCCTAAAAAATATACTAACTGAAAGCTGCCTTTCAGTTCAGTATCAAAATCATTTGAGCATCGGTCACATTCAAAATGAGCATTAACAACAAGATCGGCATTTAATATTACCTGGTTTACTATTTTGCTCAACTCCATATCAGCCAGAAAATTACCGAAAAAAGGTTCTTCCAGATTTATTTTGGAAACAGATTCGTCAAAATTAAAATTATGAACTCCATCACTTAGGTTGCTAATCTTAATATACATACGTCATTCCTAAAAGAAAGCAAAAACAGCCTGAAATATAAATATCCTATCTTAGATAGTCAACCTTTTTAAGTAATAGGATTATCTAAATTTTATTGAAATAAATCATTTTCAATCATAACCTTAATCACTATGATTTAACATTATCAATGCGATTAAAAGAAACTCTCACAATAGTTTACTTCTCCCAGACGGAAAATCTAGATTACCTTACATGCCAATCCCCCTATCTTACTCCTATCGTATAATACTCTTAATACCCATAGAATACCCATAGAATACCCGTAGAATACCCGTAGATGCCCATAGAATAAAAAACGACAACTTTCAGTAAAATAGAAAATAAAATAATAATTAAGCTTTTTAACTTGCATTTCATTCCCTATTTTATTTAATTCCACCCCTAAGTCCATTGGTTTAAGGGATTTATGGTTTTAAACCAATTCTTAATTGTTAAACCCAATTCAGAAACTAGGAGGACAAATTATGGCACGTCTCAGAAAACAGGTTATCGGTCAGCTTCAGGGAGGCATTGCAGACATAAAAATCAAATACAGAAATGGCAAACCCTATGTCGCAAGTAAACCCGGTAAATTCAACACCGGCAAAGACCCCATTACTCTCTTCAAGAAGAACCAAGGAAAGTTTATTGGCAAACTCTCCAGTGTAATTTATAAAATCGAAATCCTTAAGAAAATCTGGTCCCTCACCGACGGACCCAAAGGATATACCTACCAGCAAATTTGGGCTAGGAATTACCGCTCTATTAAGAATTCCGATCTCTCCGGAATTGTTACACTCGCCCCATCTTGTACATTTAAAACTACCGACCAAACAATTGAATTGAGAGAAAATAATACCGGAAGATTAACCGCTTCTCTCCTTGGTGAAAAAACAGGATTTAATCCCACAATAGAAAAAAAGATAATCGCTGCCGGAGTAATCATACTGAAAAATAAAATCGATGGTTCTGAATCAGACTTAGGTTACGCCTCTATATTATCAGATCCTATTGAATTCGATTTGACCAACCCCATAGAAATAAATTTTAATATTACTCACTATACTTTTCCTTCAATAAATTTTTGTTCAATAAGAAAATCCTATATCACCTTAATAACTTTAGATGATTCCGGTTCCCCTATCCACTGTTCGGAGGTAATTTCCGGTGGATAAACAATAACCCCCTATTCCATTGTTGGTTTCCTGAAACGACAGTGTAATTCCTTTCACGAAGGCGTATTTCCTTATTCACTGCCTGATGCGCCGTCGTGTGTGTTCCTTGTCCCTTTCCTATTCTTCCATTGTACTATATATTGTAAACAATCGTTTACAAATTTTTTAAACACAATATAATATGATAATAAAAAAACGTTCCTCATTCACCTCGGCAATCCTCATTATCATTGCTTCCGCGTTTATTCTATATGCTCATAATGATGGCATTAAAGGAAGGACAAGAAAATCAGACGATAAACCCGGGTGCACTTGCCACGGTTCTGACCCAACCCCTTCTGTTAAAGTCGTTATCTCTGGACCAGATTCATTAATAATCAATCAGGAAGCCGAATATAATGTTACTATAACAGGTGGTCCCCTCGCAGCTGCAGGAGTAGATATCGCCTCATCTAAAGGAACATTGACTGCCATAGGATCAGATCTTAAATTATTATCCGGTGAGCTTACCCATGCTGATCCCAAAAAACCTATTGGAAAGTCTGTACAGTTTCGGTTTAAGTATAAAGCACCCCCCTTTCCCGGTAACCAGACAATATTCGCAAGCGGTAACAGCGTCGATCTTAATGATAAAAAAACCGGCGATATGTGGAACTATTCCCCTGATAAAATAATTGTTGTTGGTAAATCAAAATGAACATATTCATATCAATGCTTCGTGGTATAAATGTCAGTGGACATAATAAGATCTCTATGGCAGATTTGAAAAATTTATACGAATCGCTCGGTTTCCAAAATGTTGTAACCTATGTCCAGAGCGGCAATGTAATATTCGATAGCGGCAAACAAGATGCATCAAAACTATCCGCTCTCATCGAATCACAAATAAAAAAATCATTTGACCTCTCTGTTTCCGTCTTATTAAGAGATAAAAATGATTTGCAGCGCATCATCTCAGGCAACCCCTTTGTTAAAAGAAAAAAAGATCCTATCAATCTATATGTAACTTTTTTACAAACATCACCGCCTCCTTTTGATTTCAATATATTGCCGCTTCCCTCAAGTGAATCCGATGAATTTATCATCATTGACAAAGAAATATTTATCTTCTGTCCCAATAGTTACGGTCGCACAAAACTCAACAACAATTTCTTCGAGAAAAAACTAAACTTAATCGCTACAACAAGAAATTGGAATACTGTTAATGCCCTATTCAAATTAGCTGGCGACATATAACTGCACTCATAATCCTACCCCCCATTCTGATGGCTATCACACGCCTACTATTCCGGTAATTACTACATCCAGTCACTTCCAAGGTAAGTATGGATCACTCCATTCCGGTAATTATTACATCTAAGCCCCACTACTTCTGTAATAATTTGCATTATTGATTAAAATTTATAATAAATTTAAGGCGCGATTTATGAAGCATTGGCTATATCATATTGTTAAACTTATAATTACTCAGTTTATACAGTGTTATTTTTACAAAAAACAAACCAACGAGGTAAACTAATGAAATATTTGTCACTTCTTTTGACTCTCCTGCTTTTTCTTTCTATAACTACATATAGTCAGGTCACAAATGTTACAATTAATGGACAAACTTCAAATTTCACTATGGCATCTGGCGACCAGCTAAGCTGGGCATACGATGTGCCTAACCTTGGCGACTCCACTCTTATCGAAATTTGGGTGGATGTAGATCAGAATGGTGTCCTGAATCCTGCTGTGGATGTAATTTGGACTTATTTTGTCCAAATAGATGGTGATACTCATGGTCAAAATGGTCCACCGGATGGAGATGGACTGGTAAATGGACACGTAACCATGCAGCAAACACTTGGATTAGCGCCTGCTCATTATATAATGGTTTTCAAAAATCATAATAATTACAAATATGCTGCGGGAACAGTAACTAATTTAGTATCACCAACATTTACTATTTCCGGAACTGTTACTGTCCCTTCAGGTTATAGTAATCAGAATATCATGCTCTCTCTTCAAAATTCAGGTCAGCAAGGTGGTACATTTTGGAATGCTCTTACAGATAATAATGGCCACTTTTCCATTCAGATGAGTTCAGATACTTCAGGTAATCCCTGGAAATTAAGAACAAACAATAATATTATATTTGGCTCAGCAATTGTTTCTCCTGATCAGTATTCAATAACATTAAATCCTAATACTTCTACATACACAGGTAATAATTTTACAGTAACTGCCTGGGTTGCTAAGATCGTAGGAACTGTAACAGACGAAAATGGAAACCCTTTAATAAATGCTGATGTTCAGACCAACGGGAATAATGGAAATTTTCAACGTGATGGAATGACAGATACTTCGGGAGTTTACAAGATAGGTTTATCATCAGGCGATTTACCACAAACAAATCTTGGTGTATATTGCGGAGATGCACAGGACACCTCAATGGTTCAAGCTATTTATAATATCTCTTCAATTAGTTCGGGAAATGTTATAAATCATAATTTTACAATATTTAGAACAAATTCTACTATTAGCGGCAGAATGACTCTCGATGGAAATTCTCCAAACAATAACCTGCAGTTAAATGCCTCATGTTCAGACTCTGGGCAGATAAACACATGGACTGATAATAACGGGTATTTTTCTTTCCATGTAAGTAATAAAATTTATAATTATACCATTGGGATAATTAACCAGGTACCCGGTTTTTATACTCCGGTTATCGCCCATCCCGGTCAGACAAATCTTAACTTAAATATTTCAACAACCGGTGTTAAATCGAATAATTCAAATATTCCTTTAGCATTTAATCTATCTCAGAATTATCCCAATCCGTTTAATCCTTCTACATCCATTTCATACCAGCTTCCTGCTGATGCAATGGTAACTCTTAAAATATTTAATGTGCTTGGCAATGAAATAAAAACTTTAGAAAAAGGACTAACCTCAGCTGGTTCTCATAAGGTTCAGTTTAATGCAGCTGGACTTTCAAGCGGTGTCTATTTCTATACCATACAAGCCAATTCCCTCAATGGCAAGCAGACTTTCCACAGCACCAAAAAAATGATCCTTATGAAATAGTTCTTTATAAATATCCTTCCAAAAGCCTCTGGTTAAACACCGGAGGCATATTTATTAGGATAAATAATCATTCTCAATAAATTGTTTCAGGTATTGTCGCATTAATTATTGTTCAAAATATAATGACTGGCCTATAATGAATATATACCTGCAATAATTTAAGGTTGGAATCTACATTTACCGGATATTTATTCTAATACATCGACAAAACCACCATGGAACTTCATTATACTAAGTTTCATAATACATATTTGATAAATTTAAAGGAGCCTTGGGAGGCACTAAATCAGAAAACTTTCCCTTGAAAGAAATCATTAAACATATATCTCATTATTCACTTGCCGTTAGAAATAACGGTGAAGGTCATTTTAATCATTCCATCTTTAGGCTACAATAAAACCAAAGGGTGGCGGCTTTCCAAATGGTCGTCTGGCTGAAGCTATAAGCTCTGACTTCGTTACATTTCTGGGCTTTAAAGTAAAATTTACTGCGGCTGCTCTCTCATGCTTTGGTTCAGGTTGGGCCTGGTTATTAGTCTCTAATGGAATACTTTATGTAACTTCTACACCTAACTGGGATAATACGTTGATGGATATTGCTGATGTTAGAGGTTATCCTATATTAGGTCTCGATCTTTGGGAACATGCCCATTATCTCAAATATCGGAATAGACGCGCTGAGTATATTGACAACTGGTGGAACGTTGTTAATTGGAATGAAGTTGAAAGAAGATTCTCAAAATTCGACACAAGAGTTCCTTTTCCGGTATTTCACACCGAATAATTTGTACATCTCCATCTTTCAAAAGAAATAATTCTATAGTATAATAATTGCCTTGCTGAATAAGTATTGCATTGTTATAAGCCAGTATTTCCATAAAACAACCCCATCATTACTATCCTGAATTAAATTAATAAATAGCAATTGATGTTTAACCCTTCACTTCCATATTGAGAAAATTTTTAATCTTTTAACTTTCGTATCATATAGTAAAATAGTAGTAACGTTACTATCACTTTTTGATTTTATTACAATTTCTTCAATAAGCACAATAAATAAATAGTGACGTTACCCATTTACTTTTATGATATTTATATTTAAGTTTTAGTACAAACTAACTAGGAAAGACTTATTTAAGTCAGGATTTTTTAATGTTTAATAATATAGTTTGAGGTTTTAGTTGTATCACAAATCCGTTCCTTTATTATTACAATATTTGTTTATAATTATAATTACCAACATTTAGGATGGTCTTATGATTGAAAGTAAGGGTCCATTTGGAGACCTTTTATACAAAGCGTTGAATAACAGAGGGATCTCTCAGACATGGTTATCACAGAAAACAGGACTTGGTAAGTCTATTATATCTAAGTTGGTCGCAGGAGCTCAGGAGGCACGATACGAGCACATAGAGAATATAGCCAGGGCACTCAATATGTTGCCCGGCGATTTTTTTCATGAACTGGAAGGGAGGATGAGGTTTGAACCCATCATAAATGAAGTCTCTATAGTGAGACCGCTTTATGAGGATGCTACTGGAAGGTATTTCTGCTATAGTGTATATGCGATCGAGAAATATGAACTGCAGGATTTGTGCGAAACTCAGAATAAGGGAGATACCTTTATACTTAATATGGCTGATGGAAAGTTCATTATTAATGGTAATTTAATTAATAATGGGAAAGTAATATCGAAGATTAAGGGAACTTGGAAAGTTCCCAGTGGCATGCATTATTTTGTTTCCGCAGTTACTGCAAAGAAATATACTATGGAAGAATTACTCGTATATCGAATAACTAAAGTAGTACCTAAAAAGTAATTTGTTTCTAATTTAGAAACTTTTGTGTTTGTCTTTTGATGCCTTTCATATTAAGTTTTATAATGCCTAAAATAGGTAGTCTTATTCCTACGACAGACAAGTAATAGGAATTGTCATATGTTCAGTTCTAATTTATAAATACCATGTCTATTACAGGGTATTCCCAAAAACAGCTGGCTCAAATGGTGGGCATTTCCTATCCATTCCTGTCAAAATTAATTGTAAGCTACTCCTAACCTAAGTACTCTATGAATTATTCAATCAAATCCCTTTTTCAGTTAAAGAACACACCAAATTTGAGTTGCAATTACCGGGTGTTAAATGGATAAAATTCTAGTTATAGATAATGACCAGAATATCAGAGAGTCGTTAAGTGAATTATTTAGCAAGGAATATAATGTAATATTTGCCGAAGATGGTCTGATAGGTGTTCAGAAATTTATAAGTGAATGCCCCGATTTAATAATTGCCAATTTGATGATTGATCATTTTGACGGAAAGGAATTTCTTCAAAAAGTAAAAGAATTTGATGCTAATATACCGGTTATTATTATTTCAGCTTCTGAAAATATTGAATCCACTATTGAGTCAATCCAATTAGGGGCATATGATTTTTTTGGAAAACCTTTGGATAATGAGAAACTCAAAATTTCTGTAAATAGAGCCCTTAATTGTAAAAAGTTAACCGATAATATGTTGAATATTATTTCTCCGGAAATAGAGCAATATAAATCAACCTTCAAACTCGTGTCACAATCCCCTGCTATGAAAGATATCGTTAAAAATGTGGGACATGTTTCATTAAACAGAATGAATGTTCTTATTCAGGGGGAGACTGGAACAGGGAAAGAAATTATCGCCAAACTAATTCATTATAGCGGCATAACAAAAAAAAGTCCGTTTGTTGCTGTTAATTGTTCCGCTTTGACTGAGTCCCTTCTTGAAAGCGAATTATTCGGTCATGTTAGAGGAGCATTTACGAATGCTTACAGAGATTCAAAAGGTAAATTTGAACTAGCTGGCAACGGTACTCTTCTCCTTGATGAGATCTCGGAAATCTCTATGAATACCCAGGTTAAATTACTGAGGGTGCTGCAGGAAAGAGAATTTGAAAAAGTTGGCGGTGAGGAAACAATTCATTTTGATGCAAGGATTATTGCAACTACAAACAAAAATCTGCATGAATTGGTTAGAAAAGGAAGATTCAGGGATGATCTTTATTTCAGGTTAAAAGTATTCATGATTGAAGTCCCTCCCTTGCGTGAAAGAAAGGATTCTATTCCGAGTCTTGTTACTTTTTTAGTAAATAAGATAAACACAGAATTGCACAAGAATATTAGGATTGTTCCTTTTAAAGTGATGGAAATGCTTATGAATTACGAATGGGTAGGAAATATCAGGGAGCTTGAGAATATATTGTTTCATGCCATAGTTCTATCGACTAGTGATACAATTGAAAAAGAAAATATTTTACTCCCCCATAATATCGATAATAATTATTCTGTAAGCCGGGCAGAGAAGAGCCTTTCAGAAATTGAAAAAGAACATATAAAATTAGTCCTTGAAAGCACAAAGGGAGATAAACAAAAGACATGCAAAATATTAAGTATTTCCCTGGCCACACTTTATAACAAAATATCGGAATACAAAATCTAACTTTATAAATTTTAGAATATTCTTCTAAATAGTAGAATTTCACCTCCAACTAATCTTCATTTCTTATCGATTAAGCCTCTTTCCAAATAGGCATGCTTGTTGAATAAAGACTTACAAGGATAATTATGTTTACAATGTGGAAATGATTTATTTCAGTTAATTAATTTAATTATTTGGCACTGAAAAAAGATAATTAAGAAAAATTCTAATCCAAAGGTGTTGCTTATAGGAAAATACTGTTCAAAACTAAACTATTGTATTGAAATTTAATTAATAAAATATATAAAGGCCTACTATGAAAAAATTTAGCTTACTATTTGTGTCCTTATTCATGTTCGTCATCATTCCTAACTTTACCTACTCTCAAGTGCTGCTTTCAGAAAATTTTGGTTATCTGAATGGTACTGCCCTCACTTCAAATGGCTGGACACCATTTACTAATCTGGTTAATCCAATTCTTGTCGGAACTAATAATGGCCTAAGTTATACAGGCTATGTTAATTCCGGAATTGGAAATGCAGCAATAATTCAAGGTGATGGCGAAGATGTATATCGGAGTTTTACTTCACAATCATCAGGGAGTGTATATGTGTCTTTTTTAGTTAATATGACTATACCACGTGGTGACGGCAATTTTTTTGGTCTTTTAACTTCTTCCCCAAATCTACTTTTACGTTACTTAAGAACATATGCTAAAGCAGTGACTGGTGGTTGGAGTTTAGGATTAGGTAAAAGTCTAGAGACACCAACTTATGGAGGAACTGTTTTGGTTTTAAATACAACTTATTTGGTTGTATTAAAGTATACATTTGTAATTGGAGCCACAAATGATATAGTCTCTGCTTATGTTTTCACTGACCCAACTCTTCCCGCTGTGGAACCTGCTGTGCCGGAAATTGGTCCTCTTAGTCCTAATAATACTGATCCTGCCAATGTTAGTTGTGTTGTATTAAGACAGGACACAACAGTATCAGGGGCATATACGCCAGATTTAGTTATTGATGGAATTAGAGTGGGCAATACCTGGAATGATGCACCCCTGCCGGTTGAACTCTCTTCCTTTACTTCAATCACCTATGGAAGGGATATTCAACTTAACTGGCAGACTAAGACAGAAAAAAACAGCGATAAATTCGTTATCGAAAGAAAAGTATCAGGTTTTAACTGGGAATCAATTGGTTCAGTTAAAGCTGCAGTTTTGAGTAATTCACCTAAGAATTATTCATTTTCAGATACAAAATTGCAGTCAGGCAAATATCAGTACAAACTTAAAATGCTCGATAATGATGGGTCATTCTCCTACAGTACTATACAATCAGCCGAAGTAGCAGTACCCAAAGACTTTTATGTAAGCCAAAACTATCCTAATCCCTTTAATCCAACTACCAAGATCGATTATCAGTTGCCTATGGATGCAAAAGTTATCATGGAAGTTTTCAATATAGCAGGTAAGAAAGTATCTGAGTTGGTAAATCAGGAACAAACAGCAGGATACTATACTGTAGATTTTGGTTCATCTAAATTGTCTTCCGGTGTATATATCTACCGCATAGTTACAGGTGATAAAACGACAAGTAATAATTTCTCTTCAATTAAAAAGATGGTGTTATTAAAATAAATTAGTTCATTATTCATTATCAAAGGTTCATACTTTCAAAGGTATGAACCTTTTTTATGCTTATGATATTATGGCGTCTCTATGGGATATTTAATATTCAATTAAACTCCTGTCCTCGGTTAAAGGAGACAACAGATTCAAAATACAATTACTATTTGAGTTAAATGAATAAGATACTAATTATAGATGAGGACCGATGCATCAGAGAAAATTTAAATGATTTACTCTCAGGGGACTATAAAGTAATACTTGCTGAAAATGGTCTGACTGGCATTCAGATCTTTAATAGTGAAAGCCCTGATTTAATAATTACCGATTTAAAGATTCATGATTTTAATGGGATTGAGATACTTAAAAAAGTCAAAGAGTCTGATGTTGGTACACCTGTGATTATAATGACAGCTTTTGAAAAGATTGAATCTTGTATAGAGGCAATTCAGTTAGGGGCATTTGATTATCTCGGAAAACCTCTGGATATTGAGAAATTAAAAATCTGTATAAAGAGAGCCCTAAATTGTAAAAAGTTGAATGACAGAATTCTGAATATTATTTCGCCTGATGTAGAACAATATAGAACAGCTTTTAATTTTGTATCAGAATCCCATGCAATGAAACAAATTGTTAAGAGTATCGGGCATATTGCTATGAGTAGAATGAGTGTCCTGATTCAGGGGGAAACAGGAACAGGAAAAGAAGTAATCGCAAAACTTATTCATTATAGTGGCATTACAAAAAAAAGTCCTTTGATCGCCATCAATTGTTCCGCCTTAACTGAAACTATCTTGGAAAGTGAATTATTCGGTCATGTTAAAGGAGCATTTACAAATGCTTTCAGAGATAAAATGGGTAAATTTGAACTGGCTGGCGATGGTACTCTTTTTCTTGATGAGATTTCGGAAATCTCTCCCAACATTCAGGTCAAGCTGCTTAGAGTTCTGCAGGAAAGAGAATTTGAAAAAGTCGGCGGGGAGGAAACAATTCATTTTGATGCCAGGATTATTGCATCTACAAACAAAAACCTCAAAGATTTAGTCAAAAAAGGACTTTTCAGGGATGATCTTTATTTCAGGTTAAAAGTATTCATGATGGAAGTCCCGCCCCTGCGTGAAAGGAAAGAAGCTATTCCTAGTCTTGTTACTTTTTTAGTAAATAAGATTAACAGGGAATTGCACAAGAATGTTACTAAAGTCCCTTTTGAAGTCATGGAAATGCTTATGAATCACCAATGGGTTGGGAATATTAGAGAGCTTGAAAACACACTTAATCAGGCTATAGTCCTGTCGACTAATGGTGTAATTGAAAAAGAAAATATTTTACTCTCAGCGAACATAACTGAACATGAAACTAATAATCGGGATAAGTTGAGCATTTCGGAAGTTGAAAAAGAACATATTAAGTTAGTCCTTGGAAGCACCAAGGGAGATAAACATAAAGCATGTAAAATATTAGATATTTCACTGGCTACCCTTTATAATAAAATATCAGAATATCATATTTGACTTTCTTAATTATAGAATATTCCTCAAATAATTAGAATTACATTGACAGATTTTCCTCTTTTCTTAAATAATAAACTTTAAACTAAATTGGCACGCCTATTGTCAAAGAATATGCATTTATTCCATTATATTTAAGTTAAAAACTATGCAAATTGATTCTTTTGAAAATTGGATAGGAATTCTTGTCTTTGAAATATCCTGTCTGGAGTTCGGATGTAATATATCATGCGTTCGGGTTCTTCGTTCAGTTAATCAAAAACTTACATCTGAAAGTCGCCTTATTTACAAAGGAAAGGAAATCCCCTTCTATGATATGGGAAATTCTGTAGAAATAAAAAGCAGTTCTAAAATTATAAATAAAAACATCTTTATATATGAATCTAATGAAGGTCCATTTGGTTTTGGGATAGATAAAATAAAAGAAGTATTGCCATGGAATAAAAAGATTTTCGAAACTGAAGTAAAAACAGAGAATGTATTAAATAATAAATTTCTTCTTGGGAAAATTTATTTTCAGGGAAGATCAATATTGCTCCCTGACTTTGATAAAATAATCAGTCGTACTAAATCTAACCGATATGCATTTTCTCAACTGCTCGACACACCTTAGAATCGTTTTTACTTTATAAAATTCATCTTTCGGATTTGCATAAAATTATCTGCTTTTAATATGCAGAAATAAATTCCGCTGCCAATATTACTTAATGGGGAAAAAATTATAGAATGAATTCCGGCAGTTTGATGTCCATTTACAAGAATAGCTATTTCGCTTCCAAGAATGTTATAAATCTTCAGTGAAACATTACAATCCGAGGGTAATTGATATTTGATTGTAGTAGATGGATTAAATGGATTTGGATAATTATTAAAGAGATTGAAACTACTTATTATAGGCATTTCATTTTCAACAGAAAGTAATGAATCTAAAGATTCATAATTGCCCTGCTGAATAAGTGTTGCATTATCATCTGCCCATATATTTGTCCTATTGGGACTGATTGTCCGAAAATTAAGTCCGGAATATCCCGATGAATTCATTATGTCTAATTTTATAGATACAATATTCTTCCATAAGGTATCAACCTGTTCAGCAGCGTCAGTCAAAATCAATTCAGTATTTATTGAACATACGCCCGAAAGTGGATTTGTTACTGTAACAATATTATAAGCTCCCCCGCTATAATTAAAGACAGAATCCAAAACGGGGGAACTGAGTGCATCTTGGTTGAAATTAAATGTGATGTTTGAAGTCCCAAACTTGAATGCTGGAATCCCTTTTATTTCAATATTTACAATATAACTTGTTCCATTTTTAATTATATCTGCAAATCTTAAATCAGCAGATTGCGCCAAAGATGAGTTATCGAATAAGCTCAATATTGTTACAGTGATTTTTGCAATGGATGAAAACTTTTTAAATAAACTATTTATCATGGTACCTGAGTTCCTCTTCCAT